>Ga0209358_10000486_pt1 | contig 34725 bp, 40 predicted proteins | sample LauGreFa1BDMLBSN_2_FD_187574 | JGI IMG/M metagenome (GOLD analysis project Ga0209358, IMG submission 187574) | Freshwater lake microbial communities from Lake Michigan, USA - Fa13.BD.MLB.SN (SPAdes) (version 2) | ecosystem: Environmental > Aquatic > Freshwater > Lake | place: Lake Michigan, USA... | reverse complement strand
CAGCTTCCTTCATCCAAATCCATCATGGAAATAGGTTCTTGCTTCTCCTTTTCACGAATCATCAGATTCAATTGTTCCAACACCTTTTCATTGTTGGTTTCACCATGAACACTTTCCGGACTAAAGAACACAATGCGACTGCCTGTATTTTGCTCATATACCATTAACTTGGCACGCTCGGACACTTCTTTGATAAAATATTCACCGGGTAAAATAAAGAAGGGCACAATGTTCAACTCATCATTTCCTGCGTTCAACATCGCGACGTTGGATTTCAATTTTTGGCGCAGATTCACTTGGGTAATTTCATCACCCATTAAACGCCATGAAACGGTCTTATCACTACTGACAATGGTATAGTTTTTACAGAAATCAAGCTTGATCAATAAATCCTTTAATATGCCAAAATTCTCCTGCCAAAGGGAGAAACATTTTTCTTCCGATGGCACAGTACTGTGTCCGAGATAGTGGTTTCGAAAACTAATGAGTATACCTATAGATGTCTCACCATTTGCTGCATAAGGCGCCGTCTCAATGGAATCATAATACCCCGGTAACTCCTTCACAAACCAATCATGATTATGTTCATTCAAAGCCTGGATAGCACTGCGCATAAACGCATTCCAATGACCGAATTGAGGTCTGTACAGAAAATTCTTAAACGCCCGATTGATTTCTCCAATTTTCAGGTCGCTATTGAAGTATTCCGAGGCCGTCAAAAGCCCTAAATATTTCAGATAATTCAAAAAGACTTCCTTCAGCAAATGCAAACGCTTGAAACTGTCCACTTCCTCCAAGGCACGCTTATAAGGATGCGCCAGGAAATAAGGATACGTTTCAATAATCCGAGTATCGTGATTATCGGATGGAATGGAAGAAGATTGAGCTTCAATCGAATCAAGTTGAATTGCTTCCACAGCAAGTTGCTCAATGGAGCTAAATGAGAACGATCGGCCTTGATAGTCCAAAACAACAGAGCCACTGCACGATTGACCGGAACCTTGGAGGGTAAAGCCCGAAGCCGCATCTTTAAATTGAAAAGCGTAGCAAGCGCAAAGGGCTTCTAAAAATGCCGAAAAAACAGGCTCATAGACTTCGTAGATTTGCTTACTCTCAGCTTCTGAATACACCGTTCCGTGTCCAACATATTTATTTCGAAAATTAATAAGTAACTCCACCGGTGTGTTGGTCACTTCCACAAGTTGCTTTTGTCCTTTTCTGTCAATAACTGTATTTCGAACAGTCTTTCTTTTAATTGAAGGTTGCTTAACACTTTTAAGATTAACCCCAAATAAGGAAGCGAGTTCAGGAGATAAGTAATTGGATTTATTCTTATCCAATTCCTGAATCAACTTCACAATTGTCGAACTCCAAAGTCCATGACTATCCTTGGACAACAGTGTCTCAATAGATTGCTCAACACCCTCATTGATAGCATTTTCCAGTTCTGCAATTTTGATCAGGGCATGCCCGTACAATCGAAAGCACCCGAGCAAGACATCGGATATTAGATGTAATTTTTTAAAGTAATTTGGTGTTTTTTCCAATCGCCAAATTGGCCAAGACACTTGAATAGGCAATTCTAAAATGAGTTTATTTCGAGAGTCAAAGTTCATACTTGATTATTTTTACCTAAGTTTATTCAATCGGAAAATATACAACAGTTCACCAAAAAACGTTGCATCAAATTCTTTACAAATCATGAGCAATGTTTGACTTGTTAATTACTGAGATTTATGACTAAAATCAGTCCTCTTTAAGGGCAAATTAATAATGCTGGCTTAGGCACATTGGGAATTTTGGAGGTGATTGGCTACGGCGGAGAGGAGTCAATTTGGAGCGGCCCGCTGGGGTCAATATGACCGGCATTTAGCGGTTGCTTTCGTCATTCAAAATTACTTTCTCAATTCTGATGGAGAAATTTGCAAGTACTCTCCCTTTTTCGTGCGAACCACGTACTTTATGCTATATTCAGTAGCATTACCGACGATACTCACAGAATTAATCACAACAGGTGTACTATCAGGCATAATAATAGCTGATTCGCCAAATTTAAAAGGCAGTAAAGAATAAATCGAATCTCTGAGTGATGCAGAACGAATGATGGCTTTGTAGGGCACATATTCCCCAAGCTGGTTTTTGGTATTATTGAGCTCCATATTCAATTTATTTTGAGCTTCAGATTGCTTCGAAATTTGGATTTGCAATTGAGAAAGTTCACTTGAATGGCCTTTTTTTGCATTGTTTAACTGAACGAGTAAATAGATGATTAGGCCAATGAGCACAATGTATATGATTACGGTTTTCCAACTGTATTTTGAAGGGTTGGTGTTAGTTATTGTCATGATTGTCTGTTTGATATAATAAATTACGAAAATTTTTTACTTTTGCCAAAGGTATAAAACCAAGCAAATATATCGTATATAGGTAGTTAATAGAATTTACGGGTAATGAAACGCTAAATCCATAATATAAAATTGGTCAAATCATTAATTCTACAATCTGAATTTAGATTATCCTAATAAGTGAGCCGCTGTCTTTGCGTAATTCAGTCTTACCTTTCGAAGTATTGACAAGAATGTCACTTCCACTAAATTTAGCGTTTGTTGCATCTCCGTTACCAATTGACCTAATCAAAGAACCGCTGTCTTTGCGTAACTCCACTTTTCCTTTAATTGTTGTAACCAAAATCAGTGAGCCGTCATTATTGATGTCTGCATTAACTGCATCACCATTGCCAATTGTCCTAATTAAAGAACCGCTGTCTTTGCGAAGTTCTACTTTTCCGTTGTTGATTTTTAGAATATTCATTTTGTTTGTTTTTACGTGAATAATTTTCGTCTCCAGTCAGGCCTACAAACTGTCCCCCTGCGTTTTATAAGCTATTATGTTGTCAAAAATAGCATGATTTATTATTTATCCAAATAAATGAGATTTTTTCTAGAATCAATTCTTAATGTGTTCCAAAAGAACAAAAACGACAAATTGTAATTCAAAACACTCCTTTACTCCAAAAAATCTTCATTTCATCCCCAATTCTGTTGCGTTATCTAAGACTCCTATGATTTCCCCATTATATCTAGTGATTTGAATAAATCTTACTCTATAGATTTTATCCGAGTTGCAGCAGTCGATACTTTCTGTTTCTATTAAAACTGATTTACCATTGCGTTCCCTATATTTAGATTCTTGTACAGAGTCAGTAGATAGTACCTATACTTTTTGAATTTTCTCATATGTTTTCTATTAAAATAACATATAACGTTTTACAGATTTACAATGAGCGGGCTTTTTAGCATAAATTTTGATACGGAGTACTGACCTTTCGGCTACCACAAAACTGTCCAAGGATTGAGAAATCCAGCCTATTGCAAATGTGTTGTTATAAGCTGGCATGCTGTCATTAGTTTGATTTTACCGTTATCAAAAGTTCGCTATCAAATATTGATGCTGGTGAAATTACGATTTCTTCTGTTGGGATTTTGTTGCCATAACGTTCTTTCATTATTTTCAGAACCGCTTCATTTGTCAAGTCGAAGTTGCTAAGTTTTTCAAGTTTACCAATTTCAATTCCTGTCGCACGTTCGTATATTTTCCAAATAAGTTCAGAGCAATAAATTCTGTCGTCTGACCACTCAAAAGTCCGGTCATAATTTTTACCATTAAACTGGTCACCAACTTGTTTCATTTTTATCAATGTCGTAGGAGTAAAAACTTGGTCAGCGTTTTTAAGTCGCTTGATTACATATTTTCCATCTTGTCCCCGAGCAATCCAACTATCAAGTGATGTACGCTTAACAGGTTGAACAGCTTCAAAAACATAACAGTCGTTGCCGTCTTTGTAGATAAGTCCGCAATGTGAATATTTTGATTTAGTCGCAAGTTGAATGGCATTGCTTTGTCCTGAAAGTGAAGTCTGGAAAATAAGGTCGCCATTTTTTATTTCGCCTTGGTCTGCAAGTTTTTTTACTTCCGTTCTTGCATTTTCAAGTCTATGTTTCGGGTCATAAAATTTACGTTTTGCGTAGAGTCCACCGAAAATTATCAATCCTAAAAGTACAAGAGCGATTATTAATTTTTTCATTGTCGTATATCGTTGTGTAGTCGTCCGTTAATATTATTGATGGTATCTATGTCTATATCCACGTGTGTCAAAATGGATCATGTGTTTGGTGAAATAACCATTTTTATCGAGGAAATAATCCCCAAAACCTCCAATTAATTCTGGATTTTCTTTTTCCACAACCTTGTTTGCTTGTTCAATAATGGATATGTCTTCCTTATTAAATAAATTATCACCATTAATATCAAAAACATAAACATCGATTGCCTTGCCCGGTAAATGCCATGAGGGGCTTTTTTTGTTTTTGGCGCTATTGGGTAATAGGTCATTAAAAAATGAAAGTCGTTTTTGAGATATAATTATCCAGCGTGTCTCATATCCTTTTGAATTTAATTCGAATTTTATCAACTCTAATTTTCTCGTAATTTCTTTATCCGCGCCAATTAGCCCCCCTATATACATTAAAAAATACCCAAGAATACAGAATGAAATAAAAAAGCCTGCTATTCGTAATTTAGACAATCTATTTTTACTTTTTTTCCTATATAAATAGATTGTCACAGTAAGTATTAAGGCAAAGCAAAAGGCCCCAGAGAGTCCAGCAAATATAAAACCCAAAATGAGTGAACTAATAATACCGGAAATTAAAATTGTCAGTTTCATTATCAATATTACTTTTTTAAGCGATGATTCTATCAAAGTTACGCCACTTCCTTGAAGGTGCTTTATAGGCAGACATGATATTCATTTCGTTAAGGGTTAATTTCAATTATCACATTGTTATTAACCGCCTTATAAATTTCATCTATTTCGTCATTTGTGAGGGCGATGCACCCTTTTGTCCAATCAAACCATCTATGAAACCTTTTGAAACGGCCCATGATAATCTTTACATTAAAAATCTCAGGGCTATATCCATTTCCAAGACCATGGATTAGCACATCGCAACAATCTCCCCATTCTCCAACTTCAATTGCTTTGTGATATTGAGTTTGGGTCCTTTTTTTGCCTTTAAAACGTCCCTCAGGAGTTAATGAATCGCCTTGCCTTGTTTTTTTATTCAATCCATTTCTTCCAAGCGAAACTTTGTAGGTAGCAATTAACTCTTCTTTGTAGTAAAGTAAAAGTTCGTGATTAGATTTATTAATTATGATTTTGTCAGCTTTTTGATTTTCATCTAGTTTGCTTTCAGGATAAAAGTAATAAACAATCAACCCTAAAAAACCAATTAATATTAACATCCAAAGTATTTTACTTTTTTTCATATATTTTTTTTCAAAATTATTTGATCATTCGATATTTGCCTATAACGTCGTTCCTGCTTCACGCTTATGGCCCTTGCAAGATGTTATGGGGTGTTTTATTTCAATTAAAAATATAATGCTGTAAATATATTATTTTTTGTGAATAACGGATTCCTTTCTGGGGTCCAACTTTATATGGTATAAATGCCAATTTCAAAGACTTTACTTTTTCAAGATCTGAATCAGCTTTATACTCGTCGATATATCCATTGCGCAAAATCAATTCATACTTGTTATTTGTTAGAGGTAATACTCTTGTAGAAAGACCATGTGTAGAAAATTCATAAGATTTGTTAGTCGTCTGCATTAAATTTTCTGCTTCTTGTTGTGTCAAATCATTTTGTAGAACTACATAATAGACTCCCATATTCTTGACATAATACAATGATCCTAAAGTCATTAATGCAAAGAATAGAATTATAGAGAACAAAACTTTAGCTAACCTTATTTTGCTGTTTTTAGAAGATACATCTTCTTGAAAACCTCCGTCATTGTTTTGGACTAAATTTTCATTTGGATTAATGATTTCAGTATTTGCACTTGCAGCAGCATTGACATTTTTGGTTTTAGTCATGAATAAGTTGATGATTAGTAAACCTATTAATACAATAATCGATATTCCAATCAGAACTAAATGGGATGCAAAACCAGTAATTACCTCTTCAATATCTTTCAGAAAAAAGAAGATTGAGAATGATACTGACAGAATATTTGTCTTGCTCAAACAAATCGACTTTATTTTATTTTTCATAATACTTTACTTCTCTGTAATTCCAATTAAGACACCTAATTCTCCGTCTATTTGTTCAATTCCTTCCAGTACTTACACTAATCAGTCAAACTGTTTTGCGCTTTTTGTCCTGAAATTATGGGGGGAGGGGGTGATACCATGTTCGAAAATAGCACGATTTATTATAAATCCAAATAATTGAGAGTTTTTTTAGAATCAATTCTTAATGTGTTCCAAAAGAACAAAAACGGCAAATTATAATTTAAAACACTCTTTTACTCAAAAGAATCTTCATTTCATCCCCAATTCTGGTGCGTTATCTAAGACACTTATGATTTCCCCATTATATCTAGTGATTTGAATAAATCTTACTCTAATTTTGTCAGAGTTATAGCATTCGACACTTTCTCTTTCCGTAAAGATTAATTTGCCATCCCATTCGGTATAACTAGAAGGCTGTACATGATAGTATAAGCTGTCATAAGAGTGATCCTTAATATTTTCTCTGAAATAATCTTCCAACTTAATATGAGGAACATCCATATCGTCTGCATAAACAACTCCAGGAAATTCTTCAGCCATTTGACCGAAGATTTCTCTGAATGATTCTCCGCTGTCATCGAAGATATATTTCAATTTCCCAATTGAATGTCTATGATCAAACTTACCGCTCCCAATGAACACCTTTGGTCTTGGAGCATCTTTAATTACCTGATATAACATTCCTTCAAATAAATCTGAAGTATCCAATTGACGTTGGGCTTGCGCTGAATGGAATCCGAGTATTAATGCAATTATCAAAATTGATTTTTTCATGATTTGTTTGATTTAGTTAATGTGAAATTTAATTAGTACACCGGTCGGGTAGATTGAACGGATTCAGCATCTGATGAATGCCTACAATTCCATAAATCGATTCATATACTGACTGTGGATCCTTTTTCTTAAGCAATCATGTGTCAATCCAATTACATACCCCAATCGAACAGTCAAAAGCTGCTGGCGACTGCTACTGGGTTGAACACCATATTCAATTCCACCTACAAATCGTTCTGTCGAAAATTTCATACCGCATTTTATCATGCAAAAAGACCGCTGCCCTGATTCATTCATTTTAGGATTACTTATATAATCAAGCCCGATCATGGGTGCGCATTGATTGGCTAAATATGCATGGTGATACCCTGTTGGGGTGATGTCCATTTTCCAAATAGTAGGATCACCACTGGCAAATCCTTTATGAACTGAGAAACACCCAATGGGGGTGATATTTTCTATTCCAACCATTTTAACGTTTTGGTTACCGCTTAAATTCATAACGTAGGATGTATTTACCGCAATGATTTGACTCCTTACGGCAGGACTAGAGCCAAAAAATAAAAGAATGGCGATAATGAGTTGATTGAACTTTGGGCTTTTAAGCCGTTCGATGAAAGATGCTTTGTTTTTCATAACACTCGTATTAAACAATAAAACAACCTCTTACGGTCAGTGATTAAAAATTACTGCTGAGAGTTAGTATTGTTCATTTCATAGTGTCCGCGTTTAAAGCATAACGCAAAGCCGATACCCATATTTTATTAAATTTGAAATAAATATTATTGCAAGACTCAGTGAAATTAATAGTCTAGCGATTCCGCTTCAACTAGTAAATCGAAAAAACCAATCACCAAAATTCGCTATACTTGAATAACCTTAACTAAAAAATTGCCTACCAAGAATGAAAAAAATACTTCTTTTAATTATCTGCACATGCATCAGCAGTTTATCTTGGGGGGATTCCCCGTTAACATATACGGATTTCCACAAAGCTTACATCGATGTAACTATGGTGCAAAAAGCGCTAAAATCGAAAGGCAAAATCTCGAAGGAAACCATGTCTTATTTGGTCTCTGACACAAATCCCTTGGATGTGAAATTAGCCATCATCAACGCCATTGGATGGAGTAATGATGGATCAAATAGAAGTGAAGCCTATTTGAATTACGTCGTAAAAACAAAAAAATACACAGCCGGAATAAACGGAAACCGCCTTGCCTTTAAATGGAATGCAACAGCCGATGAGTTGATTTGCTTCGCATACATTCGAGCTATGGAAGATTATTTTGATGTGACATATGCGAATGAAATTGCTCAATTGGCTTTACAGAAAAACCCTAATAGTCTTGCCGTCAACCTGATTTCGGGGCTTATAAAAGCACAAGGGTTATTCTTGTTAAATGAATGGTGTTATGCATCCGCACAGTTTAATTCAATCGAAAAGAACACCAATTTAAAAACGGATCTAAGAAAAGAGGGGGAAATAATTATTTGTGAATATGTGCAATCGATGGGTGCCAGTTGCAATTAGAAAAACCCTGTATCACTAAAATTTGAATTGATCATAATCCAACTCCATTTAATGCCGTCAATGTTTCTAGATCATGCATTAGAAATGTTTCCGGGATATTTATTAGATTTTTAATTGACACAAACTTTTCATTTCCCCATAAATTTTTCAATTTTATGGTAATTGATTCTGGGTTTATTCTCATCTCTGATTCAATCACTCGCGCTAAATTTTGTCTAACCTCAAGGCCCCAATTTGCATTTTCTTTTCCTAGATCATTAATTAACCCGTCACAAACCAGGCCATTCCAACCTTGAGGATTCAAAAACAAGTGAATTAGAGCTGTTTTACACCAGCTGTTAAAACGTTTAAAATCATGGTATTGAGATCTTTGACCTTTGTTCAACTTTTCAAAAGCATCACAATACAAATTAGATGCATTACCATCAATTTGAATGCAAAAATTATAAGTACACCATTGAGCCCATGATTCTACGTAGTGGGTACTGTCTTTAAATCCAATTTCACCATTTGCGAATTTTGTCTTATTAAAATGATAATGGACCATATGCGAATATTCATGAACAGAAACAATGTCAAATAAAACGGCATACGGAATTTCCAATTTGTTGGCATGCTTTAATATTAATTCATGACACATGCTAATACATTTTGGCGATACAGAACTGAAAAGACCTAAAATATCAAAAATATTATCGGCGTCATTTAGTTCTTGACTAGTCGTATATCGCTGGCATTCGAACATTAAAGTTGTTGAGCCAAAATCAGAATAACTTATCCTGGATGCACTGAAATTGATATCCCACTGGGTTTTAAGGTCGTTATAAATACATTCACTACAACTGCAAATGCCATTTGCAATATTTTTACTTCCCAGCGAGTTGTCCTTGATAAAGTCTAATAGATAATATAACATGATGACATTTTTTTAATCTATAGCAAACGATTTTTTGCACGAAATTCACGCTAAATTTTTCAATTGCTATTTGGCGGATAAAATAGATATCCCGGATGATCCTTCATACTGAGTCCTTTTAAGTATTTAGAAACTTCTTCATTTCCACCACCTCCTGTCATCATAGACAAATAACCACCCAATGCATCATGAATCATACTAGTACATGAACAGGGATCCCCATTCTCATCTTTAGCCGTCCCTTTACAGATTCCGCATGCTGACAGATAACCATAACCATAACCATTACAAGACGGGCACTCTCGAGTTGATGGACAACTAACAATTCCGCCGCCCTCACAATTCAAACAACGGTTCCCGTCAGCGTCCCAACCATCACCACCACAACCTCTACAATGTCGCCTACCTTTACCGTCACAATCATCACATTCTAGTTGAGCGCTTCCCGCACAAGTTGGACAATTCACTCTTCCATCATTTTGGGCATCCACATTTTCAGAACTAGTTTCTTCCTCGCTGTAATTTTGGCCGTCTCTTGCGCCTTCATTATTTAAAGCTCCCTCTTGGCTATCTGATGTTGGATTCAATTCCATATTTGATGAATTTGAATTTTGACACGACCACAAAAACACAACGGCAAAAAGTATTGTAATATATTTACTCATAACACGAAAATATGAATTTATCTTTAGAACCTAGTGCATTAATAAAATTAGGCCTTGATGGTTTACTCAAACAAGCATCTCAGTTTAATATTTGCAATAAAATAAGAATAAAAGACACCGGAAAAACCCATCTTGAATGCAATTCAATGGTTTCTGAAATCTTCTTTGCCCTTTGACTTCCATTCGATAAATTATATGTAAAGACAGTCTGAGCCATTGCGTAAAATATAAATGAGTAAACCAAATAAAACACACGATCAACCGTCGTGTAATATGATACTTTTGGGAGAGATTCATTAATCGTCCATTGAAAAGCAATAGCCGCTAAAAGTGAAGTCACTGTTAATGCCGATGCTGTGGATATTTCGTGATCTGGAATAAAAAATACCAAGTACGAAAGAACCAATACCAAAAATAATGGTAGGCCTAACTTCAACATTATTCCAGTAGGATTACGTGAAATCTCTATTTTGAAATTTATCCGCGAATAAGTATCATTCCCCACAACCAGAGGATCCCCAAAATTTGTATTGTATGTATAAGTGGAGTTTGAAGTGGAGAGATCTGAAACACTATACTGATCACCATTTAAAATCTCAATATTCGCATCAAGTAACCTGTTAAAATTCCGAAATTGAGTATCACCAACAAATAAAATCTCATTTATATTGTGATTTTTATTCTCCATTGAAATAAATAAATTCTGTCTGTCATAGGGGAATCGATGATAATCCGCTTTGAATGGAGTGGTTGAATGGCAAACTCCAGTGAGATAATAATAATTTAGAATTGTATCTGTTATTTCCTGTGTAATTTCCACCTCATTGGATGAATTAATAAACTCTATTTGTTTGACCTTTTGTGCATCAAATCCCTTTTCTATTGAGTCGACCCGAATCCACCAATAAAAAAGAACAGAAAATTCCTCATTTGCCTGATCTATTCTTAAATTTTTAATGTAAATCCCAGTCTTACATTTGATAGTTTTCAATGGTGCATTTTTGTTGTTTATATTATTAGAGAAACAAATTGATTGCTTAATCAATATAAAAAACAACAATGTAAATAATTTTTTATTCATAAATCCATAAGTTATTTAGACCACCACTCGTTCGCTATTCCTATGAGAATAAAATTAATGGTAATGTACGTACTCAAAAATAGATACAACGAAGTCTTATCTAATTGTATTTGGTTATTGATTCTTTTAGATTCAAACAATTGTAACGATCTGATCGAAATCATCATAGATAATAAAATGTAAAAAAATGTCACAATATGTATTTGGTCAATTAGCCCAAAAGACAAACTATCAGGAACATTTGCATCAACGACATACATGTTACCTACAGCAGCAAATAAAGCACCGATACTAAGTCCGAATCGGGGATCTACATGAATTGGCCTGATAAAAAAAACCAAAACCGTCACGAAGAATGCAACGTAACATCCCATGAACAATTTAAAAAACAAACCAAAACTATTCCTTGCCAAATTTATGTTAAACGCAATGTTTGGATACAAACTCCTCGATTCAGACAAGCTGGGATCCCCAAAAGTAGTTGAATAGCTGTGTGCAGAAGTTAATGCGGTTTCTCGTCCAACTCTTCGCCAACCCAAATGGTCTAGGTTATCATCAAAAATTTTATTGTGAATATTATCCTGCACGAAAATCAACTCTCTCATATCCAAATCAGATGATTCAATCACTACTTTCAACACTTGTTTATCAAAAGGGAAATGCCTTAGGTCCCAATGTTGAATTATTGTCGCTTTACAGTTGAAAGAAGTCCAATACCAAACTTCACCCGTTTCATCCTTGACCGTATCATAACTCTGAGCAGAAAAGACAAAAGATTTGGCATTTGCAATTTCAACTTCTTTTTCTGGAACTATAAATCGTTTCTTGCCTTTAAACCATACCCAACAGTCAACATCATATGAAAAGTCCGTTGAATTAAAATTAAACAAACTTTTAACGAAAATACCAGTCCTGATTGTATCAGGATTGTATATCTGCTTAGCTTCAATAACATGGCTCCCAAAAAAAACAAAGCATATTAATAATGACACAATATTGAATCGAAATCGTTTTGGTAAATGCATAAACCCAGAAATAGAATTTTTATATCGATAATTAATTAAGACCTTTGAAACTAACAAAATGACAACTTCAAGAATTGCCATAATAGATTATTTAAGGGCATTTGCAATATTAATAATGATTTTTGCAAATGCAAGCCCCTATTGTTTTTTTGGTATTAAAATTCTCCCCGCAATACGCATTCTTTTTTCAATAGCAGCTCCAATTTTCATTTTCCTTGTAGGATACACCTTTGCATTAAACAATGAACGCCGATCACACCACAATCGACAAAAAATGAGATCCTTACAAATATTATCAATGGCAGTCATAATTGATCTAATTGTCTGGAGAATTACACCATTTTCCACATTCGATGTCTTGTATTTAATAGGAATTTCTTCCTTCTTGTTGATTTATATAAGAAGAATTAAATCACTATATACTTTATTATTTATTGTTTTAATAATTTTTACAGTACATATTTATTTGCTTCACTCGGTATATTACAGATTTGACAACGACGACATTGTGTCAAGTCTCGTAAACAGTTATCTATCATTCCTGACCAACTCTTTAAAACGCTTCATTTTCGATGGATGGTTCCCATTTTTCCCATGGTTTGCAGTCGCATTAATTGGATTCCTTGCATATTATATTAAACCGAACATACCGAATCAAAACGTCCTGGGCATTTTAACTATTTTTAACACCGTCATGTTTATTTTACTCTTTGATTTCAAAAATATTTCACCAAGTAGAAATGGTTATCTTGAATTATTCTACCCAGTTTCAATTGCCTTGATTTTTTTTATTTTGGCCATAAGTTCAGCATTAACACTCTTGTTAAGTGTCAATTTGAATACATCAAAATATTTAATCAACTATATGCAAACTATCGGACAGTATAGTCTTTTCGTATATTTAATACATACAATAATAATCGCATGGATATTAAAGCCAATTTGTATTTTTCTGAACCCCGGTCTAGGTGAATCTATTTTATTAATCGTTTCTATGATTTGGGTAATTGTTTTTATTGTATGCAAATTAAAAACCAATATTGAAAAAATAAAAAATCTAAAGATTTACCCGATCTTGAGATTTGTGCTTGGGCTATAGCACGATTATTGTTTAATCATATCCACCTGTAGATTCGTGTAGATCCAAATTGGAATTTTAAGGATAAAACAAATCTAAAAATACTAGTCTGGATATTTTGGATAACTAACAAAAGTATTGGCCACATCCGACAAAGGCACTGAAACAACAAAACATATTATAATAAAAATTATACCGTGAAGTATAGCAAGTTGATAGTTGTTTTTTACAAGTTCGGCTTTTTCATTTTCCGCTGTGCTTTGATCAACTAGAAAAAAGCTCAAACGAAAAACTAAATAAGAAAAAAGGTATGCAATCAATGCGAACACAACCCAATAAAACAAGCCCGACATTAATTTACCTTGCAAAAAATACATGTGAAATGCACCACTTGCTATTTCTGCAAAATTATTCAGAGTAATTCCAAACCCTAAAATTACAAAACAGTTCAATATGCCTAATGCAGATGTCATCGGCTTAGCAATTTGTTCAAGATATGACGTTACCGTCTTCATTGATAGAACTAAATAAATCAAAGTAACTAATACGGCACTTATTAGATTAAGTATTTCTGCATTCATATTGTAAATATAGTATTTTTAGTTAGTAACAACTTCCCAATCTCTCCATATCCCCCACATATTAATATTTCCTAAAACAAAAGTTGGGTTAAAACTAGTAACCTCCCATGGGTAATATAAGCGGCCAGAATGACGAACTTTTGCACCCGGCACAACTGGTTTTACTCCTGCTACACCGAGCATACAGTGAGCTCCAGGATCGATTATACTGTTTGATGTAAAACCAACAAGCACGGCCGCATCATATTTGAATTTTTTCATCAATGCATATGCAAGAATTGCTTTGGTATCACAGTCCCCTGTTTTTTGATAAATAAATTCGGCCGGAGTGTAAACGGCCGATGGCACCACACCATTACAGCACCCTTGCCCATCGGGCCTTGGGTAACAATCATCAAGCCAATTACTACCCATGTCCTTACATGGACATTCACCTTTCTCATTTGTTATTTTCGTATACGGTGGCGTTTGTATTGCTGTTACGATGTAGTTCAACACATCCATGTCTCGAAGTTTCTTTTTAGCAATATCCCTATTCATTGCTTGATACATTGCATCAATCACAGATTCACTACAGTTGATAAAATCTGAGTATATATTTCCAATGAAATTGAAACCATTATACCTTGTCCGATAACCTTTTGCATTTAAAACATCTCTCTCTTGCACTGAAAAAGAAATTTCATGTTTATCCTTTTTGTAATCTTTCCAAGACCAATGTATAACAATCGTTTTACCTTTCTTTAAATTACCCAAACTATCTTTTCTGATTTTTTCTTGTTCAAAATTCTTTTCCCACTCCTTAATTTTATTTTCGCTATAAAATCCATTTTTAAAATACGGCAATAAAAGAAATAGAATTATCCCAAGAATAAGCCAAAAAACACTTGAACTCGCACTAAAAAATCTCTTATCCTTGATTGACATCCTTTGAAACTTTTATATAGGTATCATACATATAATCCTTGGTAATTATTTGCTTTACCTGCTGACATTTTCGTTGTGCCAGAATATAAAACATCAACGATGTAGCAATATCAGATAATGCAACTTCTTTGAGAAAAACACCTCCTGAATATCTCTTGCTCTTGCGCACCAGAATAAATGGAACCAAAAACAACAATGCAAATAAAAAATCCAAAAGTAATTTCCAATTCCCGAGTCCTCTATCCAGAGTTTCTAATGTCAGTAAAATGGAGTACGAGTCTATCATTTTAAATGTAGTTTCCTTTTCTGTAACGACATCCAATGTCCATTTGGCCAATGTATTTTTACCCTCAAGATAATTAAGTGAGTCATTATTTATCGAAGCTACTTTTTTTATAGTTTCTGAATTTCTTATCTCAGCAATATCTGCATTAATCAAATTCTTAAACATGAAAATTTCTATTCCATTAGCAATCAAACAACTAAGAACTAAAACCAATGTCACTTTGATGGTAGTCGTAATAATATTGGATGCGTGAAATTTAGGGGTCTCAGTTACTTGATTACGATCTCGCAATTCCATTTTTTTTTGTTGAGTTATTTGCAAAGCCATTTCATCCGATATATCTGTAAAATCGTGATCATCGTATTCCGCAAAAACCTCCTTCATATTGGTCATTTTTTGATATAACTCGGCATGTCTGGTCGTCATATTAATAAAAAAAACGAGCAACAATAAAATAAAGGATACGCCACCTAGTAGTAAACCGCAAATAATTGCAAAAATCCAATTTTGAAAAATAACTAACCCGTAAACTATTCCAGCAACTATGCACAATGTTATCAGAACTAAAAACATCAATGAAAGCATATTGTATGAATAAGTCTGTTCTGCCCTCTCGGTTTCCGATACTTTGTTCAGATATTCATCCCTAAAGCCAAATATATATTTACCTAAATTCATCATGGACATGTAACTTTAAATTGCCACTTTGTCGTTGAAACCTCCTGATTAGGTACCATCCTGATCGTTAATTCATGCAATTCATTGGGTTTATAAATATAATTGAATTTTAAAACCCCTTTATTACTGGCAAACCCTTTGCCTTCGAGTTTCTTGTATTCTGGCGCCATCGATTCTTCATTCGTTTCTGCAACAAGTTGTCCATTGAACATTATTTCCATGCGATCCGGAATATCATACATATCATATTCAATGAGCACTTCACCAGAGATTGGCCCCAAAGTATATGTATAACTTCGTTCTTGATTGTCGCCGTCAAAATCTACTTGAGTCCCACATTGAGAACGGACTGGTTTTGTTAATTCTATAATATCCGTTAATCTCTTATCTTCCTTTTGAATTTCACTAGTCTGATAGTTATAATACCATTTGATCATTCCGCAAACGATATTTTGACCAAATCTGGTAACTGTTAAAAACCACCATAACAAAAGCAGAATCAACAGCCATTTGAGCAATCTGCCTAGACAACCCGAATTCCACCACCATCCTGAAAAACGATTCCAAAAATTCGACCACTTATTCCCATCATTGTCTAAATTACTTTTCTGATTACTGTCATTATTTATCTGATTTTCATCATTTCTATCCCCGCTATTCCATCTATCCCAAAATGGTCCTGGCTTTTTTTCATCCTTTTCAATTAATTCATCCTCTTCAATTTCTTCATAACTCCCTTCAGTCACAGAAGCAACAACATTACCCGTTATATCCCCATAAGTTTTACTGTTAACAACATGCACATTTGAGAATTTAACATTATTTAATTTGAGGGTTTCACAAGAAAATATCCTGTCATTTTCTTCAGGCCATTCCGGCGATTTGTTTATCTGGATGTTATTTACTTGCTGAAGTTGGGCGTCAGAGGCTGATTCTTTGAATGTAATCTGATTGACCTGTTTTGCGTTGAGTATTACACCTCGGATTATGCGTATTAAATGTTTGTCGTCCTCAGGAATTTGCCCCATACTCGTGACAGGATATTCCTGCAGGGTTTTATATGTCCCCTGAAAAAATCCCACCACATAGTATTTTACATCTTTACTCATTGCGCTTTCTTAATTTTTACTTCCGCCCTCATATTTCGATTGTAGTACCTATAATTATCTACTGAAATTAAGAACTTACTCAGCTTGTCGGAAGGATCTTTCTTGTTTTTGTCGCCCATTGCAACAATTTCGAGATTTTTCAAATTCACTCCTTTTTCCATTAACGCATTCTTTAATATCTGCGCCCTAATCAAATCTATGTTTTTGGCATCTTCCACACTGGCACCGCTATGATAACCCTCAATATAAAATTGTTTATCAGCGTATGCTTGCATCAATAGAGCCAATTTGCTAACAGGACTGTTATCACCACTAGAATTCAGGTGTATTTCTGCCGAATTTTGATAAAAATAAATTGTTGAAATATCAGCAAGAGCTTCCTCCAAATTTTTTTCATAGTTTACTTTAGTGGAATCTAGGTGTTTCCTGGCCTGTTCCAACTTATACTTTGCGATATCCTTTAAAGCACATTCATCCTCTGAACGGCATGACTTGAACATCCATATCACCAAAAGAATTAAAAATAAATACCATAAGATTCTCCCAATATTCGTTACGCAGCCTCCCAATAAAGCACCGCAGCCTCCTGGAGTCGAATCTGTGGAATCTGATTCCTTAATACCAGACTTATCATTGTTCTTATTGTTTTCATAATTTTCATCTACCGGATAGGGCTGCGCATTATCATCTCCGTCTAACTGGTTTAACGGGTAATCTTCTGTTATTCCATAAGCTTTCGATTCTATTTCCCCATATGTTTTTCCATTATGCAGATATGTTGAGTTCACTTTGGGCTCAATCAACAACAACTGCGTAAAATTATAAACTCTTTTTCCAGTGAAGGGGTCCTTGGTAGCAGGTTCAATTTCAACTCTAGAAACATTTACCAAAAGAAAACTATCGAGTTTCGTATATTTTTCAGGACTAAATTCGGTATCAGTAACAGCGTTTTGTAATAAACCCCTGAATACCCGGACAGCGTGCTTATCGTTGGCAGGCCTTTTATCTGCACTACCAAGCACACTGTCCTGAAGGGTATAAAAGCTCCCCTTGAAATCTCCTAAAAAAACATACTTACCACTCATAGGTTAATCCCTGAATCAAACTACTGGCGGCTGAGGATTTATTTTGTTTTCAATTTGGATATTTGGATCTGTTGTTTCCTGCTTCACAAAGTTCTCTGGATTTTTTTCTATTTCTCCCCTCTCTTTTTCAGCGAATAGTGTGATGGCATGAATAGCATTTTCTTTTTCCAAATCATTCTGCCGTTTGGATACCTCAACTATCCTGCGTGCATTGTAATTTTCACGGATTGTTGTGATCTTATTATTTTCATCAAGTTTATTGTCTAATGAAATTCCTTGCTTAGCCTCGAGTATCTGAGCAACATTGTCTTGCATATAGTCATAAGATGATTTCCAGATCATAAACTTGAAAATAACTGGTGCTATTTCTATAATCATAAATAAAAGACGCACCAGCCAGATGGGCCAGAATGCTTTACCATAAATTTCTTCTTTTTTTGCAATGGTCTTACCCTGTGAATCCTCTTCTATTTCAATACCTCCCGTAGCAGCATTATACTTTTCTACATCTTTACCGTGTGCTGACAATTTTTCGAGCATCATTATCTGATCCAAGAAACCTGGTGTCTCTTTTCTCACTTTTGCCATTTCCGAATCTTGCTTTTGTTTTACGACATCTACATTGCCATTTTTCTTGTCTTCTAATATTTTTAATTCGGCTTCTAAAATTCTTAATCTATCTTTTTCAGCATCTCTCACTTTTTCAAGCGCAATAGTTCTTTCACCTCGACCAATTCCTTGACCTGTTCTACCTTGCATTTGATCTTCCCAAGCTTGATTTGCCTTCTCCCATGTTATTTTTTGAACTTCTACCTCTTTCTTTTTCAGAACATAATTTGAATCATTGCTCTTTTGCATTTGATCTTCTGCTTGTTGGATTTCATATTTCTTGGCTAAGGCAAGTTTGTCCATCGATAATTTCCATTCGCGTTGAATTTCTCTTTTGAAAATATATGTTTCTAATGGTGCTGAGATAGTTAGTCCAATAAGTATTGCCATGAATAATCTTGGAAGCATCGCTCCCCATTCGCCCCAAGTGATTTTTTCAGTTCCATCACCCTTGACTGTTGACACGATGAACCTATCGAGGTTAAAAATAATTAATCCCCAAACTATTGATATTGGTATGGTTATTAGCCATTGGCCTCTCAATACCACTTCTCCTGTGATTTTATCAATTTCTCCTGAAGGATCTGGCTCAGCAAAAATCGTATGCATGGCAAATCCCATTGCCAGTGTAGCCATAACTGTGGTAGCCAAAACTACACCACCGATACCTGCATTTTTGATGTGGTCAGAATACGGCGCATATTGTAGAATCTGTGGATCAGAACCTGCGCATTTCCACAAAAATTTCATGATCCGATCCATTGTAGGAGAATAGGTTTTCTTCTGGTAATCTACCAGCTCATTTAACCCAATACTGTTGTTATTTTCAGCCATAATGTGTTTATTTTATTAGTTGTTCAAGTGGTTTTTCATTTATTGCCTGCTGGTAATTCAGAGGTTTAAAGTTGTACTTTTTTGATAATTTCTGAAATCTTCTCAAATGCGCTTCAGAGTAATTGTGGTTTACAAACATATTCACAAATAACATTCGTTTGGTATCAACCCGTGGAAGATGATTCGTTTTCGGATTAAATGTAAATTTTCGATTCAGAGTTTCAAATTCTGATAGTTTAAGGGTATTTAACTCACTGTTAGGTTGTCCAAAATGTGCTTCTCCGCTAATATTAAACGTTGCCAGTTTCCTTATTTCAGCGCTGTCTATTCTGAGTTCGCCACTCAATTTCCCTTTGACCGTAAATGCGGTAAGTTTAAATATATTGTTTCCGGACTTAAGTGCTAAATATGCACAATTACCCTTTATATTTTGTCCTAGTGGAGATATATCAATCCTGTACGCTCCCACGACATGCCAGTTTAACATCAACAACATGCCATCGTACAAAACAGGTTTTTCAGACCTTGTTACAAAATAATTTTTATCGTCTATTTTCCCTAATTTGGTATCCGGAATCAGCCTCCAGGAAAAATTGACAATCTGAGGTTTGGTATTTGACAGTCCTAAATAAACATACCTGCCTATTAAGCCCAAATAGGGGAACAATGCCATTAAAAGCGCAACAGAAATAAACAGCATCCATTGCAATTCCGTTTCAAGGCTTCCTATCCATTCAAAAAACTCACCCATTTTACAACTAATTAATCATTCCTTGTTGTCTTATGTTAACTCCGTGACGCTAATATCAGTGTAATTTGTCATTTGAACATGTGACTCAAGTGATATTGGCGTGGTTGTTTCAAGCAAAAGGTAATTTTTACCCTTATATTCCGTCCACTGACCAGAAAAAGGCAGGTTGGAAACCCCAACAATCATGTGTGCAACCCCATCAGATGTACAATCAACCAGGACAATATTCTCCAGTTTGATCATTGACTTTAGTATACTCGCAAAAAGGATGGATTTACTGTCACAATCTGCATATGAAATAGCAATGGTTTCGTGTGGAAGTGATATTTCAAAGTACCCATATTCACCGGCATCAAAATCAGGCTGTCCGTAGGGAATATATTGCACAAAGTTTAATGCTGCCCTAACCCTGTTCGAATAATTGTCACTGCTTTGTTCTTGGAGTTCCTGCACAAGGAACATGGCTATCTTAGCACCAATTTCTGAGGACAATTGCACCAAATAATTGTAATCCACTCCGAATGAAAATGTTTCTCCGTGTTTTCTGAAGAAAAAACCATCCTTATTCATATTTTCGATAAGATAACTTTCGTCACTGCTTTTAATCGAGTACGAATCAGTGTCTTCTCGAGCGTAACATGAATTATGCACACCAAACTGGTCTAATGTTGCAGAAAAATTCACTGGGTAAAAAGTCAGTTTTAGAGTGGATTCCTTTTTGTCCAACAGCGGAAAATTGTACTCATATATTACTTCATCATGATTTTTTAATCCCTTCAGAACATACCCATGAAAATTAGGTTGTTTGGGCTCTCTTCTGTAATTTTTTGGCTTTTCAGAATATTGGGCAAGGTATTCAATAAGCAAAATATTCTGCTCTGTTTGTTGGGTAATATTGCCTTTATTTCCATAGGCGAAGCCTGTATTGAGGAAAAATACAGTTAAGACCAGTGTCAATATGTACAAATAGAATTCCTGCACTATTTTTTCTTAATACATCGGATAAAAAAACCAGCAGATTTATCAAATTGAGAAACGGCAATTGGAGCACCCCCATTCTTTACAGAAAATGCAAAGGCAGTATATACTATGTTCGATGTAGCTGACCAAAAAAATCTCTTATCTGATGCTTCCACGTAGGTACCCATCGCGAGCCTGTGACAAAGATCCACACTCTGAGTTTTCTCAAAATGTTCTGCTAAAAACTGACCTGTTTCCAATCCTTCCAACTCCATTAAATCATCCAAATTGGGTATGTCCCACCCTTCGGGCGCTAAAATTTGATGATTAACAACCGAGTAAAAATTATATAATAGTCCATGCTTATCCCCAATGACGCTGTTAAACCCCGGATAACACCAGGCGGGTGTACGCATTTCTTTTGCCTTTGCCCAATCCTCAGGTTTCTCGACATGAAGAATGGGTTCTCCATTACTGAATGTCGTGACATTTAAAAACTCTTTCATCCATATTCTATGGCCAAAATTAATAGATGGGATTTCAACCTTTTTTTCAGTTTCAATAGATGGACTCTTTTCCACGGGGCGTAATTCCACAATAGAATCGGTATTCTCAGGTTTTTTCGCATCCTTATCTTTCTTCTCTTCCACATCTTCAGATTCAACTATAGGGGAATTGTCTGTAGGTTGTGAATAGGCTATAAGCATCGGTTTGGAAGAAATATCACATATCGGACACCAAAAATCCCCTGTTGCTTCCTCAAACAAATGTTCTGGATTATTGGTACACTGGAAGTTATATTTTATCTGTTTTGACTCTGACATATTCATTTATTATTGTTGAGCATAGTTTCAATGGACTGGATATTAAATAAGAGATTTTTTAACTCCCCAATTGACTTTTGCTGAATTTCCATAAAAGGAGTGACATATTTTCTTGTAAACTGCTTATTTAGATTATCCGTCCATATACGTTCAGCTTCATTCACAATTATACAATTTTGCTTGAAAATCTCTTCAAGAGTTGTTAAAGAATTCTCAATTTTTGCACTCGCAGTGCCTTTACTCACTTTCATTTTTCTAACTCTTTAAATGCTGAATACTCATTGGGAGCGATTTTGCTGATTTCATATCCGTTTTTTTCTAGCAAGGTAAAATCACTCTGGCTTATATTATCGATGGATATCTTGTTACCGGTATACCCAGGTTCTTTCAGTTTACCCTCAAGTTCATCCAACACCATTTGATTTAAATTATTTTTCGTTGTGTAATGAAAGGTATCACCTACCTCCCTGACGTCAACATCATCCTGCTTCTGATCATATTTTATTGATGAGGATTGATGGTAATTAAAACTATTCGAATCGCCATGCAACGCTAGATACTTTTTTGCAATATGCTCTATAAGTACTAATTCCTTTTTTGCAGGCATGCACTCCTTTAACACATGATCGAAACTTCCCTGAAGTTGATTATACTTAGTAAGCAGAGCGTCAATTTGAGCTAAGGCATTTTGCAAGGAATTCAGACGACTGGTCAGTTGTTGAATTGATTGTTGTATTGCACGTGTATCAGAGTGACCAGCATTATTATCCAAATCTGCGATGGCTTTTGCCTCAATTAAATCCTGTTGGGCAGATGCTAATTCTTGTTTGGTTTCCAACAGATTAACTTGAATATCTCGCTTCAATTCTTCAATTGCTTCTTTACCAGACTCTAGAGCTTGAGGTGCAGTTTTATCCGTCTCATCAAACCGCATTTCTAGCTTTGAAAAAATCAATATGTCTTTGACTTTAAAATCACTCATTGCATTACCGAGTAATAGGATTTGATTAATTGCGATCTTTCTTCAAGCCGATAAATACAATCATTAACTTGTTTTACAATCACAGAAATATTTTTATCGCCATCATCCAAAACTAACTTTAACTCTTGAAATTTGACATCCTGAAAACCAGCATTGTAAAGCACATCAGTATCTTTTTTCAAGGCTGCTTGAATTTTAATTAATTCTTCTGAACAAGCTTTAAGCTTGTTGGAAGCCAAGTCCAACGCCCTGTAATCATTATCAATAACCACTGTTAAATTTGGTGTTTAAAATACTCTTGAATAATCGGAGTCCAAACGTCCTCAGCATGCTTTTTAACCCTAACTAATTCTTCAGATAGCGGCTTCAGTCTATCCTTACAGACTTTAAACTCCCTTTCAAATTCAGTAAATTTTGGGTCCTTCCAATCATTCCCAAGTGCTTTGATAGCATTATCCATATTATTTAGACATTCATCTAACTTTTGGCTGTAACTACCGAGTGTTTTCGAAAAGGTTGCCACCGCCTTCACGGGGAACCTAACTTGATTATTTGACATATTTATTTTATTTGATACTTAATGGACTGTTATAGTTTTTTGGATTCCGTATATCTGCGAAGTGTAATTTCTTGATCTCTAAGATACGTACAATATTTCTCCATGAACTGTATCAGGGCTAAAACGCCGGAACTATGAAAATTCATTGTATTTTCTAATTCTACAAATTTCTTGTCCTTAAATCCTTCTTGGTGCAATGAATTTACTTCTCCTTTGATCTTTTTATTTATATTATCAAGTTCCACCTGAAGTGTTTTTACTTTTTTCTGCATGGACTGAACTGCGTCAGGATCCACATGTGCTAGGTCTATAGGCATAATTGGTTCTGTTATTCTTTTGGATTTAGTCGGTCTGCATCAATAAAAAATACTAAATCATCCGGGATGTTAGCGCTTTCTTGTTCAGTATTAGTTAAATCGGGCGCAATCTCTTCAATGTTGCTTAACAAATATAATTCACTTTGTGGCTTCTCCAATTCCCCAACAAACTGATCATCTTGCAACAAATCGATGTATGCTTTAAATTTATAACATTCCTGAGTAGACTGGTTAAAGTATAGACCTTTGTTACGAATACTCTGGTTTTGTAATGAAATGAGCTGGTTTGCCATTTTTGATTCAATCATAGTTCTAGACTCATCGCTATTCATAAAATAGGCTATTCTATGCTCAAAATGATTTAAGTACTGCTCCACGTTGCCCAACTTTGATAAATTACTGGGTTTGTTAATTTCGCAAATGAAATACAGTCCATAATTTGAACCTTCGGACAATAGAATATTAAAGATTTTTGCATCCTCTTTCTCTTCATAATCTGCTCCTCTGTGCAAATTCACAAATAGCTCTAAACCAGGCATAACAACAATTATTGGGTCTCTATCCTTGCCATTCTTTCTTTCTATTAAGAGTAGGTTTAATTTTCTCAAAACTGTTCCCAGTTGGTCTTCAGTAAACATTTCCAATGAAAAATTCTTTAGTTTTTCAGGCAACAAATCCAGACCCAAATCTTTGCTGTAGTCTTTGTCAAACGGACTTATCAACTTCAAACCAAATTTTGCACTAGGAATAGAATGTGTAACAGAAGATATAATAGAATAAATTGACTGCATGCTAACCTCTCTTTCATTTCCCGACACCAAGACATTTTGACCCGCCGACTTTCCATTTATTTTCCAGTTAAAACAAAAGTGGTTTGGCACCTTCATAAGAAATGACTCCCCTAAGTAAACCAAAATACCAGATTTCTTATAAGTTTCTTCAGAATTACCATGATTTAGACAATTAAATAATTCGGCATTCGTGTTGAAAACCGCAGGTTTAGTACCGTCAATAAGCAATCCTGATTGATCGTTGAAACCTTTGTTAATAGCAAGTTGTCTTATTTCTTTTAATATAGGACGCAAATCGTCATTATCTAGGTGAAATGACTTGAAAAACTGATTCCCGCCATTGTGACTTATTTGACCATAGTTTTTATTTACAAATCCCTCAAATTTGCCAATGTTCATATAGTCCTTATTATTGGAATAGTCCAAAATAGACAAGGATGAATCTGGGTCACCTTTTAAAACAATTCGAGTAGCAAATTGACTCATAGCCTTAACAAAAGCGGAGGCCCTTACGCTGCTGAAATTCTGTGTCGCAAAGAAAAGATTAACACCCATAGCACGACCCTTTAGCGCGATATTCAATATATTACTAGATATTTCTTCATGGTACATCTCGTCATCTGTGAAGATAGAAGCAAATTCATCGATGACAACAATAATTCTCTTCGGAGCATTAGTAGCCAAGGTCGAATCTTTATAAACATCTTCCAAGTTGTCAATATTATACTTAGCGTACAACTCATAACGGCGATCCATCTCATACTTAAGATTCATAAACACATCGTTTATCAATTCATTTTCAGCACTGAATACAAAAAGTTTTGCATGTGGCAATTTCTCTGTTTCAAAAATGCTAAATCCGGCACCACTCTTCATATCGATAAGATAAAGATCTACTTCATCAGGACTGTAAATAACACCTATGGAGGTTATTATAGTTGTCAGAAAATTAGTTTTACCGGAGCCTGTACCACCAACCATTAGAATATGAGATAACTCATTCTTAGTATTAAAAGAAATATACTCTTTACTATCCGAAGTAAGTGATTTACCGATAGGAACAGTAACACTAGACGCAGCCTTACCCGTAAACCATTTCTCTCGTTCAGTTTCAAAATGATGGATATATTTCACATTCACTCTATTCTTTTCTAGATCACTTAACTCAAGCAGGAATTCATCTAAAATCACTTTTTTATCTTCATTTTTTAGATTGTTCGACTCAAATTCAGGACTAGTGTAAATTCCACCATGTCTTTTTCCTGTGAAGTCAATTATTGAAAACTCTTCAGGAGTTATAGAATTTATAATTTTAGCAACATCTTCGCTTTCATTTGGTCCAGTCTTGAACAACAATACGAAATTGGATGAATAACGGGTAAGGCCATGCATCTTTTCAAACAATTGGGAAGAATCTGACCGAGAGATCAGAGATTGACAATTATCTACCACAAACAGATGGTACGGAATTATGTCATCAAACTTCTCCTGTTTTATCTTTTTGATATTGTACTCCAAAATGGATTGCTGACCTTCATTCAAATCAGACCAAACCATTGCTAACTTTTCCCTTATGGAAACTTGTAACTCGCCAACTTCATCTGTCAATTCTTGATAACTCGAGCCCCGTTTTAACACTCGAGCTGGTAGTTTAAGGAATTCACTAAACATTTCAAACATATGTGCATCGTAGAGATGCAGAATGATTTTATCCGGCAGATTGGAACTTAACATCCGAAGTATCAGACAATCGGAAATGTTCTCCGCCTGGGCTTTAGAATCATCATCGTAGAAAATAACAAGATTCTTAGTATCTTGAAAATCCATCAACACTGGATATTCTATGGATTTTTTCGAAATGGGGGTTTCAATTGTAACGTGTTTGCAGCCCAAACGCAAAGTCTGAGTATAGGCAGAGTAATCCGCATGATCAAAATTTACAAGATTGTTATTCTCTGTTGTCCCTTTATAAATCGATATGGAATCCTGAAAATACGCATTCAGAGCTGCTATGTGAGAATCAATCTTTGATTCAATTTGCTCATTGAGCATATTTATCTTCGTTCTAAGATCATCTGCTTTTGTATCAAACACGTGTTCTTTTTCATTTTTTTCCTTCCTAATTTTCTCGTCTTGAATTTTTATTTTTAATTCAGTATGTTCATTCACCGCTGACTCAAGTTCTATTAATCTTTCATCCATCTCTGGACCTGTTTTGGCCTTAACATATTCCTCTAAAAGATGCTTATATCTCCAAACTTCAGCCTTCAGATATTCACACTTCTTTTCTAAATCTACTTTTAGTTCTTTGTGTTTCTGGGACATCCTGTTCAGGACATTTACTCTCTCTTCACCCAAATCCGTCAAATCAGATTTGAGTTTTTCCAAAAGTTTATTTACATGAGAAAGATCTTCAGTCACAGTTTTTTCAAAAAGCTGGATTTTCTCGTTAAGTTGACTTTCTAATTTCATAATAATTATTACCGTTGATGATAAGGATTATCGCAAATAAAAACAAATAATTTTAATTGTCCCAATGAATTGGTTGCGATCTTAATTTGTTTCCTGTGACTCAAAACTATGTAAATTTTAAAAAATCAAATTTCTCGTTACCGCACTAAATTCATTAACCTGTTGCAAATTGTATCACGCAAGATGGAAAAAACCGTTTTTGTTCTAAAATATAAAAACAAAATTCAACTTCAAACCAAGGCCAATGGAAATTTAGTCAATTTGTATTTATGAAAATCGAAAACGAAAATGGACGTTGTAGAAAAAATCCACTGTAAACACATCAACAATTTTGAAAATTGCCCTCAGAATTGTTGATTTGAACAAATGAGTAAAAAAGAGACCTACATTTCCATAATTTTTATTTTAGTCGTCGGTTTGCTATTTTCTTGTAATCAAACGCAAACAAAAATAAATAACGCATCCACTTTATTAGAATACGCTGAACAAAGTAAAGTCAACCTCACAAAATCAGAGCTTGAAGAATTGAAAATACAAATGAACGAACTTCGATTAGAGTTAGAAACAAATAGAAAGGCTTATTCTGAAGAGCAAATAAAAGAAATTGGTAGGCTACAAGGTAGATATGCTGCATTCCTTGTCAAGGATGGTTTAAATGATATCAAGGAATCAATAAAAGACCTGGGAAATCAAATGGAGGGTTTTATTGACGGTATGAGCGATTCAACCACCAATTGAATAAACATTGTAGGTTTTTATATATTGAATTTATTATTTTTATATAAGCAAGTTAATTAAATTTGAATTATCTATAATCTCTATTTAATCATTATTTATAATTGAAAAAATGAGTCAAGACCTGATTATCCATAAAATAATAGATTTATTGCGCCAGGCCTTTCATCTAAGAGAAAATCCCAATCTTATTTGTTCCCAATCTAGAATAAGTGGTGAAGCAATCTTAAGAGAAGTTTACAAAAGAGAATTTGGAAATGTACCCCCTAAAATCACTTTCCAAACACTATTAGAGGGGATCCGAAAAAGGAACATTGCTCCCCATCAAATACTACTACTTTTTGAGACAGTTCAGCGTTACGGCAATATGACAATTCATCCGGATGATGAACTAACTTATCGCACGGAACATGAGGCTTTGATTGTTGAAAGCAACTTATCAGGTATCTGTAACTGGTTTTTTAACACCTATTTAGAAATGGAATTAGAGGAAGGCATTTTCAAAAAATCGTCTTCAGGAGGTACTAAAACTAATGCAGCCAATTACGAAGATCTACTACGCTCAGCTTTAGAAGACCGCACCTTAGAACTCGATGAATACGAGAACCTCATTGAAGCTAGGAATAATTTAGGCATTGAAATAGAAGAAGCCCTTGCCATTGAGCAAACAGTTTGTGCTGAAATTTTCAATACGAAAGTATCTAGTCTTGTGGAAGTCCTAAGCAATATAGATTTAGACTCCTTCAGAAAACTAGATAACTTAGAGCGTGAGTTACCCGAATGGGCTTCCAAATGTTTGCAACAAACTAAACATTCAGAGTGCGAAGAATTTCGGAATTATTTAGGATTTTATTTTCCTGAATTGCTTTCGGAGAAAATTGTAACATCAGATTCCATATCCTCATTAATCGGTTGCTGGCAAGGATGGTATTTTCAATATGCTTCTAAAACATATTTTGACCTTTTGTTTCTTGCAAAAAACGAAAATGACTTTATCGGAATTTCTATAGAACCGGTTAACCCTCAATGGATGGACAGGGGATTCAATGAACAGATCCTACTCGCTGAAATTCAAGGAGTATTAGAAAATGAATTTCTCTTTAATTTTAATAAAACTTACATATTAGAAAACCCATGGACAATTCGTTACGAAGGTATCATCATTGAAAATGGACTACACTTTGAGGGAGAGTGGAGTATCAAAGAACTCAATGGTTCATTCAATGCGGCTAGGACAAAATCTCTAATGCCGATACGCATATTTGACACACAAAACCAATATCCGATTGTCAGTGCTACCTATTTAAATCGATATAAAGAGTTAAATTCAAGTTGGTTTATACAAATAACAGGTAAAGTTAGCTCACCAGCGGTTTTACATATCATAGACATAGAAGGTAAATTGTATGCCAATTTGTTAATTCCAGATGGGCAAAGCATGGCACTCTACTATTGTGAAGGAGAATATGAACAAACGGCAAAAGCATATTTAATAGAAGTAAACACTATTTATGGCAATAAAATCAATTTTACAATTTCCTTTTCCATAGATTGGAATAATTTTACTCTAAACGGCACCATCAAGGATTCTATAAATAAAATGAGAGTATTTAAAGGTATTAAAATATGAAATTACTTATAACAGCTTTTGGCCCTTTCCAAGAATTCACCAAAAACCCCAGTGAATTAGTTTTAAAGGAATGGATTGAAAAAGGAGTAGTTCAACAAAATCCAAATTTTGATATAAACTTTGAGATTCTCCCCGTTTCCTATAGCTCCGTTGATAAATTTCAAGAAATTTGGAAGAACACCCATTATGATTTGATCATACACTTGGGTGTGGCCTCTAATGAAACCAAAATGCGTCTAGAGGTAGTAGCTAAGAACTTGAAATTGGGCAAGGATATTGATGGGTTGTCGCCTAATTCTATTCCAATAATACAAGGAGCTCAGGATGCAAAAACACAAATACCCATCTACATACTAAATCAACTTTGTGAAAAATATCCGAGTAAAATCAGAATATCAGATGACGCGGGAACTTACCTATGCAACTACGTTTATTACCAATCAATGACGCGGGCTAAATGGGGAACTAAAGTGCTATTTGTACATATTGCAGACTTTATTAATAATTCAGAGGCCGTCAACTTAGAGGATCAAACGAATATGCTAACAGACCTCCTATGGATGCTTGACTACAGAATTCTCGGATAGATTAATTTTATCAATTCATCTTTGCGATTAGAATTCAGTTTATTCAGGATTTTTAAATTTACAAATTACCCAAAATGGCTTACATTCAAAAGCGTGAACAACCGCATCATTGACCGTGATTGTGGTAATACCCAAATTGAGTTCTGTGGGCACTTTGCCTGTTTGATCAAATTCAATCCATTGGTAAATTTCATAACCGTCTCTAGTACGCTTAATTTTAAATGGGTTTAATGCATACGAAAGTCTCCAATCATCCTTTTGTTTAAATCCAACTCTATCAACGGCATCCCCAATTTTCAACTTATTAATTTCTCTTTTAATAACCGGAGATCTTTTAATATAAGACGTGTCAAGGTATAAAGTATCGCCTGAACCAAAACAATAATGAGTTAAAATATCACTGGCTTCAGGGGAGACAAAATATCCACCCAAAATCATCATAAGAACCAAAGTCTTTTTGTAAAAAATAATCATACATGCGACGATGGTTAATGCTATTAATTTTACATATTTCATAACGGCAACCAATTTAACGTTTTTTTAAATGCCAAATTCTCGGGTTGAATAATTTTGTCAATTGCCTAACTGTAAATAGGTTATTATTGCAATATGTTCAAATCAAGTTTGGTCACCACCCATTTTGTTGATTTTCGCGCCAGTACTGATGCAAACCTATTTAAAGAAGCGTTAACCACATTTAATGAGCGTGGGAATTCTGACACTGAACTTGTCGATTTCCTTCGTAATGAGAGTTATTCTCTCTATAAACACAAGATTTCAGGCGTTATCTATGGAAGTTGCATGGGAGTTGTACAAACGGCACTTTATTGTGTAGGTATTTTCGAAATCATACCCTTGGTTCAGTGTTATGTTGTTGTTGATTTTAAAACGGGGAATGAGATCAAGTATGACAATAATGGTTATTTCCATGATGTTAATACATTATTTAGCATTAGACCTTCCGACCCCCAATTAGGTGATTTTATGTATGCATCGATTACTCGAGATGATGAAAATCTAATATTCAATTCGCAAAACTACACTTCAGAAATACCTGAAATTTCGTCAATTTTCACACCCTCAGATGAGACAAACGAAAAGATGGATGATTTACCATTCTAACTCAGTATATTCCAATATGAAAAAAATAAAAATTATTTCGGTATTCCTTATTTTAACTAATTTGTTCGCATGTTCTACCAGTGAACCTCCTGTTACTTTTAGCGAGCCACAGCCAACAGAAACGAGAAATTTGTCGAAATTTCCAAATAAATTACGCGGGAAATATCTGAGCTTGAATGATAATTCATTATTGATTATTAGTGACAAATTGATCCAACGAGTGACCACTATTGACCAAATATTTCACCGATCGGAACTTGACAGTAATTCAAGACTTTCTGGTGACACAATTATTGATCTGAAAACAAATTCAAGAATTGTACTTAAACGCACCGGTGATACTCTACACTATCACGGTCAGCGCATCGATACCTTATTTCAAATTGGCAATACCAACATCTTAAGAAAACAAAACAACAACTTTTTTTTAAGTACCAAACATGATGATGAAAGTTGGATTATTCAAAAAATTAATATTTCAGATGACCAACTGTTAATTAACAACATTTCGTTAGAAATGGACAAGGAAAGTTTGAAAATGATAACCAAACTAACCCAAGATACAATTCCTCCTTTCAAGTTTTCAGCGACACAAAAACAGTTTACCAATTTTATAAATAGCGGTGGATTCAAAGAAACTGAGCGATTTGTCAACCAAGTTCAAACCAAAAAAACCAATACCCGACGTTGACCTCTTGAAATGTGAGATTATTTTATCTGAACATGAATATGGTCGTCATGTCTAACTGCCTGGCAACCATGAAATCTAACTTTGTTCGAACTCAAACGCAACCGAGTTATCAAATGGGGTTCTATAAATATCTTCTCAATACTACGTTTACCAATAAATAGGTCTATAAGAGACCTCGTCTTACTCACGTCAAAAGTAAATTTCTTTTTGTTGCCTTGAGGAATGATTTTCGACATGAGACTATATTGCCAAAACCCCTGTTTTGAGCATGAGCAAGGCATATCTTCCTCTCTAGGCAGTGGTTCTTCGCAAATCCCATAACCTATAAATGATGGACAATCATTAGTAAACTGGCCTGTCCTGGTATTTCTATAGCAAAATGACAGATCAAGCTTTTTCCCATCATCGTGACTTAGATGAGGAAATAGCGGAAACGAATCAAAAAAAGGAAAGTTTGCATCTAGGTAATTAATACAAGTACCTGGATATTTATCATTCATTTGTTTCGCAACTTCATAAGCGATCGTACTCATTTCCAATTTAACATAATGGCGATTTAGGATACAAGTAATAATATTCAATGGTCTCAAATGATTTTGTTGAGTCATTGGAAGTGGCACTCTTCCAAATGATTTTGCAATTCCAGGAACAACCAAAAAAGTAGCCAAGCAATACAATACCAAAAATAATGCACATTTATATGCAGCCCTACATGCCTTATTTTCAGTCCATTTATGAACGTATTTATGTAACAAAAGTGATAGAAGATAAATAACTCCACCCACCTGTGTTAACAAGGTTAAAATCGAAAACATTAAAAGAACTAAACTAATTCGTCTAATTTTCATCTTTTAATAAGTCAATCTAAAAACTGGCTGTATTTGACTTTATTCCACTCATTGTATATGTAAATTTCGCTATCTGAAATACGGGATATTTTCCAAATACTTTTTTTGGGAAACAAAACTTTGATAGACCTATTTGATAATATTTGAAATTTCAATCGATCTGGGCCAAAATGAATTACATTTTGATTTGGTTCTAGACAACAACCCATCATCCTATTTGAAAATGAAATATATCTGTTATTTTCGTATTTTTCAATACTAACATCATGTAAAACCAATGCAGCCTTGGGATAAAAAACTTCAAACAAACTATCATTTAGTCTCTTGTATTTAATAAAATTACCTCCCAAAGCATAAATGTTATCATTCAACAGTTCAAATGAAAAATTACATGCATCAGACCATGCATTAATGTAATTTGTTGGCATTCCCTCGTTTTCTTGGGTGGACCCCAAAACACTCTCTTGTCCTAAATTTGTAATCGGTTTGACTTTTCCACATCCGTTACAACCTGCAACAACAAAGGTTGACATTGTGATAAAATAAATAATGAATTTTCTTTTCATTTATTCTCTAATTTTAGGTTGAATCGTATATAAATATATCGTATTATTAACTTCGATTTATTTCAATAGATTAAATTTACAATGCAAACTTAGATTCACAACGCTTACAAAAGCCAGTCATCTCATCAAAATGATTCCCACCCTCTGCATCTCTCATAAGGCAACTTTTATTGGGACAATGTGGTAGTCCGAAATTATGACCTAGTTCATGTTTAATCAACTTCACCAATTGTTCCTTTTTATTCGATTTAAGTCTGTATGTTGAGTTGATATTTACCTTTTTGGACGAGATAGTATTACTTGATTTAGGTTGATAGCCCAACCCGATTATACCGTAATCCGGGGATCTGAAACCTTTTTTATCCTTCCACTCTTTTGGATTAGTACGATTCTGACAAATATCGGATTCAGTAACTCCAACCAGCAAAATCTCATTGGAATACTTGCGCGTAATGTACAAATCCTCTAAAAACCATAACATTTTGTTCGCGTCATATCGACGGCGAATTGGAACAAATGCCTTTTTCGGCAAATTCATCTTGGGTAGAATCTTTACACTCGAAAAATCGTTTTGCAAGCTACTCTTTACAAATGTTAAATAATCCGGATTCACATTGCCAAATGGCTGAATATAAACAACTAATTTACTAGATTTTCCCGATTTATGGGTGAAGAGAGATTCTGAATCCGACTTTGAGCCACAAGCACCCAAGATTACAGAAAGAAACAATACGAAATAAAATTTTAAACTTTTCATAGTTGATTTATTTTAAACTTTTAAATTCACAAATTACCCAAAAAGGAGTGCAATCAAATGTATGAACAATTGCATCCGGAACCGGGAAAACAGGAAAGACCCAAAACTTGATATTTGTTGGTATCTCTCCTGTTTTGTCAAAATCAATCCACTGTTGAATAACATATCCATTTTTTGTTCTTTTCAAAGTAAATCCATTGATAGCATACGACAATCTCCAATCTCTACTTTGAATTAATGTCACCTTATTTATTTTGCCACCAACTTTTAACCCCGTTGCCGCTGAAACTACTACCGGACTTGTTTTCAAATACGAAGAATCTAGATACAAGGTATCGCCATCTCCAAAGCAATAATGTGATAATATCTGACTAGCCTCAGGTGCTATAAAAAATCCACCAACAATCATCGCGACTACAACGATTTTTTTATACCAAAGAGTCATCAACCCAATAATTACAACTATTATTACTATCTTTTTCATATTGAACGCACTTCGAATTTATGGTAAAATTCTAATTGGAGTGCCAACGGCGGTATTTTCGTATAAATAATCAACCTCTTCATCAGTAACCGCAATACAACCCGCTGTCCAATCATAGAAGCGATGGAGTTTTCCCAACTTCCTATATTTTTTCAATAGGCCATGTATTTTAATAGCGCCGCCCGCTTTCTGGCCCGCCCTACTTGCAAATGATCTATCGCTTTGATTAGGATACGATATACCTAAGTTCTTATGTGCAACACTATTGGGGTTTTTCCCATCAATTTCATACAAACCCTCGGGTGTTTTCCCGTCTTTTTTCATATCG
>Ga0209358_10000484_pt1 | contig 34762 bp, 33 predicted proteins | sample LauGreFa1BDMLBSN_2_FD_187574 | JGI IMG/M metagenome (GOLD analysis project Ga0209358, IMG submission 187574) | Freshwater lake microbial communities from Lake Michigan, USA - Fa13.BD.MLB.SN (SPAdes) (version 2) | ecosystem: Environmental > Aquatic > Freshwater > Lake | place: Lake Michigan, USA... | reverse complement strand
CTTTGGCGGCTCTCTCAATCTATTCGTTTTTGCGGCATAGGGCCGAGTTGAAACGCATCTTTGCTGGCGGCGATGATCATCTTCTGCGTGCCGTGATTGGGCTTTTTGAGGAGGCTGGATTTCCGGTTCTTGGCGTCGACGAAGTTGCACCGGAAGTACTTGCGACGGAGGGGCAATTGGGTTCCGTATCGTGCCCCGCGTCTTGCATGTCTGATGTGGCGATCGGGATGGAATTTTTGTACACGGTGGGACGCTTTGATATCGGTCAGGGTGTTGTCGTCGCCGATGGTCGAATTATAGCTGTCGAAGGACCTGAAGGGACAGACGCTATGCTGATGCGCATTGGGGAGTTGAGAAAAAATCGGCGCATCCGCCTTGAGCGGGATCAACCGATTCTTGTTAAGGCCTCCAAGCCATCACAGGATCGACGCGCGGATCTTCCGGCGATTGGTCCGAATACGATTCGATCAGGACGAAAAGTTGGCCTCGCGGGCATTGCGGTCGCCGCGGGCGATGTTGTTCTCGTGGAGAAGGCAAACCTTGTGCGCGCGGCTGATGAGGCGGGTCTCTTTCTGGTCGGGGTACGAAAGAGGTGACAAGTATCAAGACGGTTCGCATCGCTATCGTTGTAGGTGAGCCTTCGGGTGACCAGTTGGCCGCAAAGCTTATGCCGGCGCTTGAGGAACGTTTTGCTCCCGTCTCGATCCAATGGTCCGGGGTGGGTGGTGAGAGGATGGCCAAACTTGGCTTTCATAGCCAGTTCCCGCTTGCTGATATTGCGGTTATGGGGTTTTTGCCTGTGCTCGGGAGATTGCGGGTTGTCCTGCGGCGGATTCGTGAAACGGCTCAAGCGATCATTTCACTGAAACCTGATATCCTTGTCATCATTGACAGTCCGGATTTTACCCACCGTGTGGCAAAGAGGGTCAGGGGCGCCCTTCCCGAATTACCCGTCGTTGATTACGTAAGCCCGAGTGTTTGGGCTTGGCGTTCTGGCCGCGCGGCTGCGATGCGCCGATATGTTGACCACGTGCTGGCGCTTCTTCCCTTCGAACCGGGTGTCCATGAACGGCTCGGTGGACCGGACTGCACATATGTTGGCCATCCGTTGATCGAAAGACTGGCCGAATTGAGACCGTCGCGTTCGGAGATTGAGTTGCGTGAAGGACTGCCATTGCGTCTTGTCGTGCTCCCGGGAAGCCGGAAATCAGAAATCAGGAGGTTGATGCCGATTTTCGGTTTAACTGTCGAGCGGCTGCTAAAAATGGGAATCGAACCGTTCGAGATATTACTTCCCGCTGTCGACCATTTGCGGGACGAGATTGAACAGATGTCGCGGAGTTGGTTGGTCAAGCCGACATTGGTCTTTGGAGAAGAAGCGAAACTCGCCGCATTTCGGACTGCGCGGGCGGCTCTTGCTGCTTCCGGAACAGTGACATTGGAATTGGCTTTATCGGGCGTTCCAATGGTTGTTGCGTATCAGGTGTCCTTTTTCGAAGGCCAGCTGCGCCATGTTATTCGAGTTCCATCGATTGTACTGCCAAACCTTATACTTGGCCGGAATGTAATTCCTGAACATATTCAGGGCGAATGTAATCCAGTCCAACTCGCAAATTCGCTCTTGCCTTTGCTCACCTCCGGCCCTGAACGCAATGACCAAATAGCGGCTTTCGCGGAACTTGAGCAACGAATGGCAACCGGAACACAAAGTCCCAGTGAATTAGCCGCCAATATCATTGCTAGCCTGCTGAACCGTTGAGGTAAGCGTCCCCCATAGTGGAGGGACGCTCTTACCTACGAGTTATTTTTGAGTTCTTTAGCGCTTGGCGACCGGAATGTAGTCGCGTTTTGCTTCACCCGTATAGAGCTGCCGTGGCCGACCAATTCTCTGTGACGGATCCTCGATCATCTCTTTCCACTGCGCAATCCAGCCAACTGTTCGCGCAAGTGCGAACAAAACAGTAAACATCGAGGTCGGAAAGCCCATTGCCTTCAGCGTAATGCCCGAATAGAAATCGATATTCGGATATAGTTTCTTCTCGATGAAATAGGGATCGTGCAACGCGATCCGCTCCAACTCCATCGCGACATCCAGCAAAGGGTCATCCTTGACGCCAAGTTCCTTTAGCACTTCATGGGTTGTTTTCTGCATGATTTTGGCACGAGGGTCGTAATTCTTATAAACCCTATGCCCGAACCCCATCAACCGGAAAGGGTCGTTCTTGTCTTTTGCGCGGGCAATATAGTGCGGTATCCGGTCTGGCGTACCGATTTCCTGAAGCATTTTGAGTGCAGCTTCATTCGCGCCGCCATGGGCCGGCCCCCAGAGGCAAGCTACGCCAGCGGCAATGCACGCGAAAGGATTTGCTCCCGACGATCCTGCCAAACGCACCGTGGAGGTGGACGCATTTTGCTCATGATCAGCATGGAGAATGAAAATCCGATCAAGCGCGCGTGCGAGTACAGGATTGACCTGATAATCTTCACACGGGACGGCAAAACACATACGGAGGAAGTTTGCCGAATAGTCGAGATTATTTTGCGGATAAACGAAGGGTTGTCCGACTGAATATTTATAAGCCATCGCGGCAAGGGTCGGAATTTTTGCGATCATGCGCATTGACGCAATCATTCGCTGGGTCGGATCAGAGATATCAGTTGAGTCGTGATAAAACGCGGACAAGGCACCAACGCTGGCGACCATCACGGACATCGGATGTGCGTCGCGGCGGAAACCCTGGAAGAACCGCATCATCTGTTCGTGCACCATGGTGTGGTGCGTGACATTATAATTGAAATCCGCGCGTTGGCTCGGCGTTGGAAGTTCGCCATACAGCAACAGATAACAGGTTTCGAGAAAATCGCCGTGCTCGGCCAATTGCTCGATCGGGTAACCGCGATAAAGCAGAATACCTTCATCGCCATCGATATAGGTGATTTTTGACTCACAACTCGCGGTTGATGTAAATCCCGGGTCATAGGTGAACATGCCAGTTTGGGCATAAAGTTTACTGATATCCAGCACGCTAGGCCCGATCGAGCCATCCTTGATAGACATTTCTAGGGATTTACCGCCAATTGCGAGCGAAGCTTCGGAACTCATCATCACCTCTTCTGTCGGTTTTCTACGAACGAAGCCAATTTATCCCTAAAACAACCTGGCAACATCGTATACTTTAGATGTGGTTATTATAGCTGATGAAGGCTTCATTCACGTTAATTAAAAAGCTAGAACACTTCTCATTGATACACAATCCACGTTAAGCGCGGGAGCTGATCAATTATTACATGGCTCTAGTATCAGGTCTTAAAATTCGACATTAGTTTCCGATAACGTCACGAAGACGATTTAGGCATTCGTTCTTGCCGACCACCTCCATCACATCGAACAGCCCGGGCGATGTCGAGCGTCCGGTTATGGCAGCTCGCAATGGTTGTGCCGCTTGTCCTAATTTTATGCCCTGAGAATCAGCATAGGCACGCACTTCGGCCTCTGCGGAGTCTGCCGACCAAGCGAGTAGGGCGTCGAGCAATGGAAGCATAGCCAAAAGATGCGCGCGTCCAGTCTCAGCCAGAAGAGCTTCTGCCTTAGGCTCAATAACAAGAGGGCGGGCAGCGTAAAGATAATACGCACTATCAATGAGTTCGATCAATGTCTTCGCGCGCTCTTTGAGGCCTGGCATCGCTTTGAGAAATTTTGCTCTTAAATCATCGGAGAGTGTCGTGGGCCCCCCCCGACCAGGACCAACCTCGGGAAGGATCAATTCGATCGCCGCCATCAAATCCGTGTCGGATGATGACCGCATATAGTGACCATTGACGTTTTCGAGTTTTACGAAATCAAACCGCGCAGCTGACCGTCCGATTGAGCCGAGATCGAAAATGGAAATAAGCTCTTCCGTCGAGAAAAACTCCTGATCGCCATGGCTCCACCCGAGCCTCACGAGATAGTTGCGCATCGCGGATGGCAAGTATCCCATCGCGCGATAGGCATCGACACCTAGAGCTCCATGGCGCTTTGAAAGTTTTGATCCATCGGGTCCGTGAATCAAAGGAATATGCGCCATTTCAGGCACATGCCAACCGCAGGCTTGATAAATTTGTGTCTGCCGGGCAGCATTTGTCAGGTGATCGTCACCGCGAATAATATGCGTAACGGCCATGTCATGATCGTCGACCACGACGGCAAGCATATAGGTCGGATTGCCATCAGACCGGAGTAAAACCAGATCATCTAGGTCCTTGTTTTGCCATACAACCCGACCTTGAACATGATCCTGAACGGCGGTTTCGCCCTCAATGGGTGCTTTCAGCCGAATGACAGGCCGTATACCGGAAGGAGCGTCGGAAGGATCGCGATCCCGCCAACGGCCATCGTAGCGCATAGGGCGCCCCTCGGCACGGGCCTTTTCCCGCATCTCGTCGAGTTCTTGCGGCGAGGCATAACAATAATAGGCATTACCCTCCCGCACGAGTTGTTCGGCTACGGCACGATGCCGCTCGGCACGGGAATACTGATAGACGACATCATCATCCCAATCGATTCCAAGCCACCGCAGACCATCGAGAATGGCTTCAATCGCAGCATCGGTTGATCGCTCCCGGTCGGTATCCTCAATGCGCAAAAGCATTTTTCCGCCAAAGCGCTTTGCATAGAGCCAATTGAACAAGGCTGTCCGACCGCCGCCTATATGCAGGAAACCGGTGGGTGAAGGGGCAAATCGCGTAATGATAGGTGACGACATTCTCTTGATGACCTTGCAGCTTGGGATTGCAGAACGGGAAGATACACGTTTTGGACGCTTGTCTGCTTTGACCCGTGCTTTAGCATTGAATTTGGTCCGCGTTAAGCGGTAACGGGACATCGCTCTATGGTTGCACGGTTCTTTAGTTCAGATCGGATGCGAGACCGGGTTCGGGCACTCAAGCTGCCGATATTTTCTCGTCAAATTAGCCGTACTTATTTGACTGAATTTAGCCAGAATATGGTTGATTGGATCAGAATAGAACGCGAACGTCGGCGCTTCTTTCCATGGCTGGCTCCAGCAATGGGTGCGGGCGTGCTTTTCGCTTTTGATCAACTGGGCGCGGGTGCAACGTATTACGTGATCTGGGCTTTTCTGGTCGGGGTGTTTTTCCTGACCTTCGTAAAAAAACTGAAGCCTTTTGCGAGTATATTTGTGATTGCAGGCCTCGCTGCAATGATCGGATATTTTGCTGTCATCTTCCGGATCGAAAGTGTTTCCGCCCCGATTATATCTGCGACACGCATTGTTCCTTTGTCAGCCATTGTCGAAGTGGTGGATCCGCGCCCTTCAGGGCCAAGGCTTCTTGTCCGTCCGTTATCCATCGGAGAGCAAAACTCGGATCTCCCTGTTCGCCTGAGGTTGACCGCCAAGGGTGAGACAGAAATTCAGGCCGGTGATGTGATTGAGGTCAAAGCCCGTATCATGCCACCACCTCCGCCGTCACGGCCTGGGGGATATGATTTTGCTCGGGAAGCTTATTTTTCTCGTGTGGGCGGTTCCGGATCCGTGCTGGGCGCATTAATTGTCACGCCAGATGTCGGGTTTGGATCGGATGCGCTGCTTGATATGACAATGACCGTTGATCGGTGGCGCAACGAACTTGCCGAACGGATCATCGGCGTGATCGGGGACGATGCAGGCGCTGTTGCTGCCGCACTTGTTACGGGCAAGCGCGGCATGATTTCGGAGGAGACCAATGAAGCACTTCGGGCAGCGGGCATCTACCACATTGTCTCGATCTCCGGTTTACACATGGTGCTTGCAGCGGGAATGGTTTTTTGGCTGACACGCTTCTTGCTCGTTCTTGTTCCTTCAGGCCGATTTGTGATCCCGGCCAAGTCGGTTGCCGCGATTGCGGCCATGCTGGGCGCTGCAGCCTATACCGTTTTTGCGGGTGCTGAAGTCGCGACGATCCGTTCAATGATCATGACAATCGTTCTCTTCGGCGCAATTCTCGCTGGGCGGCCCGCAATTTCGATCCGAAATCTTGCGATTGCAGCGATTTTGGTTATTCTGGTGGAGCCTGAAACCTTGCTCGGGCCGAGCTTTCAAATGTCATTTGCAGCTGTCGCCGCCATGATATCGGTCTATGAACGGTTGCCCCCGTCACTGGATCGTCCTGCGCAATTTTCAACCTCTCAAGAGACTGCCTCGGAGCCTCCGAAGTCGACGTCAGGGCGAATTATTGGTCGATTTGTCCGCTATGCAAAAATTCTGGCGATTACAACCCTGATTGCCCAAGCGGCGACTGGTCCCTTCGCGGCGTTCCATTTTCAACAATTTCAAACTTGGGGCTTGATCGGAAATGCTTTGACACTGCCGCTTGTGGAATTGATCGCGATGCCAATCGCGCTCGGGGCTGTATTGGCGCTCCCTTTTGGCGCGGACGAAATCTTTTGGTGGGCGATGGGACTGAGCATGGAGGGCATGCTTGGATTTGCCGAAATGGTTGCGAGTTGGCCCTATGCGGTTCAAGCACTCCCGGCAATTCCGGTCCTGTCACTTTTGTGCCTCTCGTCGGGTCTCATCTGGTTGACGTTCTGGAGTACACCCTTGCGGTGGGGCGGCATCGGCTTTGTAATTGCCGGGTTGCTTTTCGGGCTGAGTAACGTTCGCCCAGATGTCATCGTCTCACGAGACGGGCGCGCAATTGCCGTTCGTGGTGCTGATGGACTTCTGACGATTGCTGGTCTTGGTGCTTCTGATTTCGTGGTGAGGCAATGGCTTTTGGCCGATGGTGATCTTCGAAAACCCGATGATCCGTTGGTCAGGAGAAACGGATTTTGTGATCCGACAGGGTGTGTTGTCAGACTTGCGAGCGGACAAAGAGTTGCGCTTGCCCTGCGAACGCGAGCGCTGATCGAGGATTGCAGAAAAGCTGATCTTGTCGTCACCCCGCTCGCAAAGCCAAACAATTGTCGCGCCGACGCGATTGACGGCATCATGTTAAGACAAACGGGCGCTCTGGAGCTCTTTGCCGATGGTGAAGGTTACCGCATAAAGGCTTCCAGACCAACGGGCTACGATGCACCTTGGGCAAAAAATCCCTTGATAAAAAGCCCATCTGCTGACGATGCTGACGGCGCAAACGAGCTTAATGACGGGAAACCAGACCCCGATGCTCAGGAAAAGCCTGAACTCGAGTAAGCATAAATCAGTATTTCCGCATAAGATTGACGAGCTTTCCCTGTATTCTGACACGGTCCGGCCCCAAAACACGCGTCTCATAGGCAGGGTTAGCTGCCTCAAGCGCAATTGATGAGCCATGTCGCCGCAGACGCTTGAGCGTCGCCTCTTCATCGTCGATCAGGGCAACGACGATGTCGCCCGTATCTGCCAGATCCTGCTTCCGGATAATGACCGTATCACCATCAAGAATTCCGGCTTCAATCATCGAGTCACCACGCACCTCAAGCGCGAAATGCTCGCCGCTACCGAGCATATCTGCCGGCATGCCGATCGTGTGGCTGCGTGCTTGAATTGCTGAAATCGGCGTACCCGCCGCGATCCGCCCCATAACCGGAATCGAAATATAGGCCTGAGGCTCAAAAGCCGAAGGAGGGCGCGCTTTACCAAGGCTGCCCTCAATGACACTCGGATTGAATTTCCCGCGAACGGATTGATCGGGAAGCTTGATCACTTCAATCGCGCGTGCGCGATTGGCAAGGCGCCGGATAAATCCACGCTCTTCAAGTGCTGTGATCAAGCGATGAATACCGGATTTTGACGCAAGCTCGAGGGCGTCTTTCATCTCGTCGAACGAGGGCGGTACACCCTCCTGCTTGAGCCGATCATTGATGAAGTGAAGCAATTCATGTTGTTTACGCGTCAGCATTAGACCCTCGGATCATGCACCAAGCCCTGCACCGACTCGGCAAAACAAAAGATGAACAAACTTACATGTTCTCTTTGTGTTCTGCAAGTCCTATTGAAAATGCACTATAACCTGATAATCCGGCAAAGATCGCCGGCGGATGCAGCAGGCGCATGCGGCGGTCGAACGAGCAAGGCCTGCGCTTCGCTCGCAATCCGGAGCATTGAGGAGTCCTGAATTCCATACGGAATAACGTGCGGAAGCCCAACTTTCGAAATACTTAGCGTCGCGCGCAAATAGTCTTGCCGCTTGTCATTCGCTTGAATATCGGCACCGAGAAGAGCTGGTTCAGTCGGGTCCTGTCCTGCGAGCGGATCGCCTTGGAGCGCCCGGATCAATGGCATCAAGAACAATTTGCTGCACACGATCGACGAAACGGGATTACCGGGCAGACCGAGGATCAGCATTTCTCCAAGACGACCGAAGATTAAGGGCTTTCCGGGTCGCATCGCAATGCGCCAGAACCCAAGTTCCATCCCGCGTTTCGTAAGCGCAGATTGCACGAGATCATGATCGCCAACGGAAGCGCCACCAATCGTGACCAGAACATCCGCACCTTCTGCCTCGGCGCGGTCAATGGCGGCTTCAAGCGAGGAAAAATCATCTGTTGCGATGTCGAGCATCTCTGGAACGCCTCCCGCCTCCAAGACCATTCCTGCAATTGCAAGATGATTGGAAGCGACAATCTGGTCCGGTCCCGCATCTTCTCCGGGCATCACCAATTCGTTTCCGGTTGCGAGTATGGCAATGCGAGGTTTGCGGAACACATCAACGACGGCATGATCCATCGCCGCCGCAAGCGCCACCGATCTGGGACCTAGCCGCTGGCCGGTATGGAGCAATTTTTCACCAGCTTTGAAATCAAGTCCGACGTCGCGCACATGGCGGCCAGCCTTTTCAGGAACGTCAACGGTCACACGATCTCCGTCGCGAGTGGCATTTTCCTGAAGTAAAATCGTATCAGCACCCTCAGGAACAGGCGCGCCGGTGAAAATTCTGACAGCTTCGTTTGACGAGATCATATCCAAGTAGGCCAGACCGGCAGCGGCCTCGCCTTTGACTTTCAAGATCGCTCCCTTAACTGCGACATCCGCTCCCCGAACCGCATACCCATCCATGGCGGATGCCCGGAAAGGGGGTTGGGTCCTTTTTGCAGCTAGAGGGCGAGCAAGCGTCCGACCATGCGCGTCTATAATCGAGATGGTTTCAGCCGAAACGGGAGTTGCACTTGCGAGAACGCGCTCGAGCGCTTCGTCAATCGTCATCAGTGCCATGGGGCTTAGTCTCCGGCCTTGAAATGCCCTGATTTCCCGCCGGTTTTCTCCACAAGGCGGATATCTTCGATCCGCATACCGCGGTCTGCCGCTTTGACCATATCATAGACCGTCAAACAGGCGACCGAGACTGCCGTGAGTGCTTCCATCTCCACACCTGTCTGTCCGGAGACCTTTGCCATGGCGCGCACCCTTATGCCGGGTAACGCCTCGTCAATCGTCAGATCGACTGTGACTTTTGTCAGTAAAAGTGGATGACACAGTGGAATGAGGTCATGGGTTTTCTTTGCTGCCATGATCCCCGCAATTCGGGCAACGCCCAGAACATCGCCTTTCTTCGCATCACCCGCCTTGATGAGCGCGAGTGTTTGCGGTTCCATCCGAACAGAGCCTTCCGCGATGCCGACACGCTCGGTCATGGCTTTGTCGGAAACGTCCACCATGCTGGCGGTTCCGGACGCATCGATATGGGTGAGGCCACTCATGAAAACTCTTTCTCAGTTGCCTGTCAGGAGACGCCGCGTTGCGCTGGCAACATCAGCTTGGCGCATGAGGCTTTCGCCGACAAGGAAAGTATGAATGCCGCAATTTTCAAGGCGGCGCACATCGTCATGGTTGAAAATCCCGCTTTCACCAACAATAATGCGATCGGAGGGAATATTTCGGGCAAGAGTTTCCGAAACCGTGAGTGACACATCGAACGTTCTCAGATTTCTGTTATTGATTCCGATCAGCTTGGCATCCAGTTTAAGGGCGCGTTCAAGCTCTTCAGCATCATGCACTTCGATTAGGGCATCCATTTTCAGCGCATGTGCGGCGGCGACGAGCTCGCTCGCCAAAGCGTCCGATACGCTGGCCATGATCACGAGGATACAATCCGCACCCCATGCGCGCGCCTCGAAAACTTGATAGACGTCAAACAGAAAATCTTTCCGAAGCGCGGGGAGGGCGGTTGCCGCACGCGCTTGCTTCAGAAAATCCGGGTGTCCTTGAAATGAAGGCTCATCCGTCAGAACGGAAAGACACGCTGCTCCACCCTGCTCATAGGCTTGCGCCAAGGCCGGCGGATCAAAATCAGCCCGGATAAGCCCTTTCGAAGGGCTTGCTTTCTTGATTTCGGCGATCAGCGCAGGTTTTCCCGCGGCAATGGTTTTCTCGATGGCCAATGTGAACCCGCGCGGCGGGGATGCGGCGAGTGCGAGAGGTTCCAATTCAACAAATGGCAAGCGGAGCTTGGCAGATTCTATTTCGCGGCGCTTGTAGTCTTCAATTTTTGCGAGAATGTCGTTCATCTAACGGTCACGCATTCGATGCTTGAACAAGTTGAGATAAGGTCTCGGCTGCGGCACCGCTATCGATTGCCCGGGCAGCAAGTTCTGCCCCTTCTCTCAGCGTTGTTGCTTTACCGGCAACGATGAGAGCAGCCGCAGCATTGAGCACGACAATATCGCGATAAGCGTTTTTTTCTCCGCGCAATACGGCACGAAGTGCTTCCGCGTTCGTCTCGGCGTCGCCTCCTTTGAGGCTTGTTGCGGTTGCACGCGAAATCCCTGCGTCCTCGGGAGAAATAGAGAAACGCTTGATGGTTCCGTTTTCCAGCGACGCGACCGATGTCTCACCCGTCGTCGTTATCTCATCAAGCCCGTCTGATCCGTGCACCACCCAGACGCGTTTTGACCCCAGCGCGTTCAAAACTTCCGCCATCGGCACCAGCCAATCGGGTGAGTAAACGCCGACAAGTTGTCGCGAGACTCCAGCAGGATTTGATAGGGGTCCCAATAAGTTAAAGATAGTTCTTGAACCAATTTCAACGCGGATCGGGCCAACATTTTTCATAGAGGCATGGTGTGTCGGCGCAAACATGAAGCCCACACCTGCACGTTCGATACACCGGGAAACGCCCTCGGGCTCGATACCAACTTTAACACCAAGGGCCGTGAGTACATCCGCCGCCCCCGATCTCGACGACATAGCTCGGTTGCCATGTTTAGCGACAGGGACACCGGCAGCAGCAACAACAAGCGCGGTCAGCGTCGAGACATTGTAACTGCCGGAATGATCGCCGCCCGTCCCGACAATATCCATGGCATCAGAAGGAGCATTCACCCGCAGCATCTTGGCCCGCATTGCTTTCACGGCGCCCGTAATCTCATCAACTGTCTCGCCACGAACCCGCAACCCCATCAAAAAGGCACCGATTTGCGCTGGTGTCGGCTGTCCTGACAGCATCAAGTCGAATGCGTGTTCTGCCTCAGAGGTCGTGAGGGACTGGCCGGTGCTGATTTTGCTTAAAAGCGGCTTGAAAGTCTCCATCAACGCCCACCATTCTGATGCTGATTACGGCGCGATGCATTCCATGTCTTCGCCAATTCCAGAAAATTACCGATCATCAAGAGGCCGTGTTCCGAGAGGATGCTCTCTGGGTGAAACTGAACGCCGTGAACGGGAAAGTCCCGGTGGGAAAGTGCCATGATCAGTCCGTCATCGGTCTCGGCCGTCACATCGAGACATTCGGGCAGGGTGTTCCGCTCGACGATCAATGAATGATACCGCGTCGCTTTAAAATCACCATTGATCCCGCGGAAGAGAGTTTTTCCGCGATGGTGAACAGTGGATAGTTTTCCATGCATCGGAAGAGGCGCACGTTTCACCTCGCCGCCATAGGCTTGCCCCATCGCCTGCATGCCGAGACAAACGCCGAACAAAGGAATTTCCGACCCTGCCTTTGCAATCACATCCAGGCAGATGCCTGCCTCGTTGGGCGTGCACGGGCCCGGCGACAAAACGATGGCATCGGGCGTCGAGTTGATCAGATCTTCGGTCGTAACCTCGTCATTCCGGACTACAGTGACGTTCGCCCCGAGCTTTCCTAGGTCGTGGAAGAGGTTCCAGGTAAAACTGTCATAATTATCGACGAGGGTGACGTTCAGCATATGGTTACCATGGTTGGAACACGTCCATTTGCTGGAAAGTTCCTGTCTTCGTCAAGCGGACACTATCGGTTTCCATCATTGGCCACGTTTAGCACTGGTGGCGAAACGCACTGCTTCATCAGCGGCACGGAAGAGCGCGCGGGATTTATTGATGCATTCCGTCTGCTCGGCGGTCGAGATCGAGTCATAAACGATCCCGGCGCCAGCCTGAACATGCATCACGCCATCTTTGACGATAGCTGTTCGAAGCACGATACACGTGTCCATCTCGCCATTCGCTCCAAAATAACCGATGCAACCGCCATAAGGCCCGCGTTTATCCCGCTCGAGTTCGTCGATGATTTGCATCGCTCGCACTTTCGGCGCTCCGGAAACAGTTCCAGCCGGAAATCCCGCAGAGAGCGCATCGAGGACATCATATTTCGGATCAAGGTCGCCCTCGACATTCGAGACGATATGCATGACATGGCTGTAGCGTTCGAGGAAGAAACTGTCCGTTACCGAAACGGTGCCGATTTTCGAGACACGCCCGACATCATTGCGACCAAGATCAAGGAGCATCAAATGTTCGGCGCGCTCTTTCTCGTCAGCCAAAAGCTCATCCGCATAGGCCTTGTCTTGAGCCTCGGTTGCGCCGCGCGGACGTGTTCCCGCGATGGGCCTGATTGTAACCCGGTCATTGCGCACACGAACGAGAATTTCTGGCGATGAACAAATCAACTGGAAACCGTCAAAGTCCAGATAACACAGGAAGGGAGCCGGATTGACGCGCCTCAGAGCCCGATAGAGCGAAAAGGGCGGCAATTCAAAGGGAGCATCGAAACGTTGCGATAAAACAACCTGAAAGACATCGCCTGCCCGAATATAGTCCTTGGCGCGTTCGACCATTTTGACATAATCGGCTTCATCGGTGTTGGAGACCGGAGTTGAGGGCTGGACCAATGATACGTCGCCCGTATTGCTCGGCAATGGTCCGTCAAGTGCTTGCGTCGCTATTTCGAGGCGATCCAGTGCCGCTTCATAGGCTGCCTTTGGTGAAACACCTTCACGCGGTCGAACCGGCGTTATCAGTGTGATTTCGTCACGAACCGAGTCAAATACCACCATGATTGTCGGTCGAACGAGGATCGCGTCCGGGACACCCAAAACATCAGGATTGGGGCTCCCGAGCCGCTCCATATGCCTGACCATATCATAACCGAGGTATCCGAACACGCCGGCCGCCATCGGAGGGAGGTTTTCATCGAAAGGGATCGCACTTTCAGCCAATAAATCGCGCAGAGCCGCCAAAGGAGGCTTGCCGCATGGCTCGAACGCTGCCGGATTAATCCGTGCTTCGCGATTAATCTCGGCACGATCATCCTTGCAGCGCCAGATAATATCGGGCTTCAGGCCGATCATCGAATATCTACCGCGAACCGCTCCACCCTCGACCGATTCCAGAAGGAAGGCGTTACGACCGCTTTCCGCTGTCAGTTTCAAAAAGGCAGAAACCGGCGTTTCCAGATCGCCAACCAATGTGCGACGGACAAGTTGCGGAGAACCGGCTTCATACCCAGCGTTAAACACGTGAAAGTCTGGAACCGCCTGCATGGATGCTCCGCTTAATTCCGGCCTGTTGCCATCGCAAGGACAGCATCATTGATCGTAACCCCAAGATCGCTCTGGCTGCGCGCAACATAGCTGCCAATCACGTCATCAGACAATTGGCGCTTGAGTTGAGTGTCGATTTGGTCCGTGTCCGGCATATCACTCGCCGGAAGGGACGCAGATAAAACCGACAGAACAATCCTCTCGGAACCCGATTTGCCGATTGCTGACACAACAGTCCCGACAGGCACAGAAAATGCCTGACTGAGAACGGCTTGCGACAGTTCTTCCGACGTCGATGAACGTTTCAAGTCCGATGCGGTCAAAACAGATACGCCAAGCTCCTTCGCCGTCTCGTCAAGGCTTTTCCCGGCCTTGATTGCAGCAACCAAATCGCTTGCCTTCGCGCTGACCTTCTTGGTGGTTTCTTCCTCTTTCCAAGTCTGCTCGACAAGGGAACGGGCTTCATCAAATGTCCGGTCGCGCGCAGGGGTGACGCCGCTTACTTCGAACCAAGCGTAGCCGCCATCTCGGAGCGCCACAGGTTCGTTATCCATCCCGACTTCCGAACCAAATATGGCGGCGAAAATTGGTCCGGCATTTTTGAGGCCCTCAATCGCCTTGCCGCTAGCATCAAAACCTGATCGATCCACCATGTCGATACTTGTCAGCGTCAAGTTGAGTTCTTTGGCGATCTCGGTCAGCGGTCGGGCTGACGCGCGCTGATCTTCAATCTTGTCGTGCAACTCGGTGATGCGATCCTTGGCTGCCTTCGTCGCGAGTTCTTTTTTGATCTCCGGTGCAACCTCGTCGAAAGCCTTCACAATGGCAGGTAGCACATCACCAATCGCGAGAATGCTCGCGCCAAATTGCCCTTCGATCACGTCACTCACAGAATTTGCGGCAGTCGAGAATGCGATATCAGCAACCTTTTGATCGATGATTCCGGACTTCTCGATCACACCGAGATCAATATCCTTCTCGCTCAGCTTCATTCCAGCCGCAATATCGGTAAAGGACGTGCCCGCTTTGATTTTCTCGAGAGCCGCAGTCGCTTCATCCTTTGTCGGAAAAACAATCTGCCTCACCGAGCGCTTCTCAGCCGTCGTATAAGAGGTCACTTTCATCTGCTCGTAGCGTGCGCGTGCGTCTTCATCTTTGACCAATGAAACATCAGCGAGGTTTTCGAGTGACATTTCGAGGACAGTTGCCTTCCTGTACTCCTGTGCCCTGAAATTAGCCTTCTGCGTCTCGAAAAAAGTCTGGAGTTCGGCATCGGTAGGGGCGGGAAGTGGTTCGATTTGGCCTGGTGTCACCGTAAAATACGATATCCCCCGCACCTCGTTGCGGAACCGCTGCACGGCATCGCGCATGATTTGGGGAACCGTCGGTGCTCCTGAAAATGCTTCGGTCATATGGTTGCGGAGATAGACTGCGCGTTGGGCCGCGACGAATCCCGCCTCCGACAACCCCGCCCGACGCAGCGTGTCATTGAAGACATTCTTGTCAAATTTTCCATCTGCGCCCCGGAACATCTCATCATTGATAATCGTTGTGGCAATGCGCTCGTCCGAAAGCGCAAGGCCGTTCGATTTGATCTTATCGTCAAGCGTGGCTTCCGAGATCAGCTTACCCAATACCTGGCGATCGAATCCGAAGGCATTTGCCTGTTCAGCCGTAACTTGCCGGCCAAAACGCTGGGAAAGGCTCTGCAATTCGTTCTGAAACGCGGCGCGGTAGGAGAGCGTGTCGATTTCAGTCGAACCCACTTTGGCCACGGATGACGTCCCATAGCCGCGAAAAATATCGCCGATACCCCAAACGGCAAAGCTCAAGATCAGAAATGCAAACAAAATAAAGATGACCACACGGCCAAAAATGTTTTGGCCCATCTTTCTAAAACCACCCATCATGAAATCTGATCCTGCCTCAAGCCTGTTTGAAAATAACGCCCTGTCGTTTAAGCACCATACTTGCCGTTAAACGGCACGGCAATGGCGGTATTTAAAGACAATTCGAAAACGTGACTTGCCTCAATACCAATCGATGAGTTTATTTCCAATTCAAAATATGTCTTTTTAGATCGCAATCGACTTCAACGCAGGAATTCACATGGCACAGATGATTAGACCGATGGTTGCGGGCAACTGGAAAATGAACGGCAGTCGCGCATCGTTGGATGAACTCGCTTTGATGTCGACGGGATTTACGCCGGCGCTCAGACAAAAACTCGATCTCATGATCTGCCCACCGGCGACGCTGGTTCTCGCTGCTTCCCAAAGGGCCGTCGGCAGCGGAATCGCGATTGGCGGTCAGGACTGTCACGCGAATGATGCGGGAGCCCATACGGGTGATCTATCGGCGGGCATGCTTTTTGATGCCGGTGCCACGGCCGTCATCGTCGGGCATTCGGAGCGGCGGGCTGATCACAATGAGAGTGATGCAACCGTGAAGGCGAAAGCAGAGGCTGCAAGGCGCAATGCGCTCATTGCCATCGTCTGTGTCGGCGAAACTCGGGCAGATCGCGAAGCTGGTAAGACATTGGCCGTTGTTCGGCGTCAGCTGAAGGGCTCGATTCCGGATCATATGACATCGCGCGACTTGGTGGTCGCTTACGAACCCGTCTGGGCCATCGGGACTGGATTGACCCCGACAGCGGCCGACGTCGCCGAAGTCCACGCCATGATCCGGCAGGATCTGCGCCGGATCGTCGGCAAGGAAGAAGCCGAGAAGGTGCGCATTCTCTATGGTGGTTCCGTGAAGCCGTCGAATGCGAAGGAATTAATGTCGGTTCCCAATGTGAACGGCGCATTGGTTGGGGGCGCAAGCCTGAAGGCGCTGGATCTGTTGGGTATTGTAGCTGCTTACGCTTGATAATCGCAGATCAAACAGACTTTGCTCTTTATCAAGGGCGTGCTAGATCAATCAAAATCACGATAACGCGTCTCCTCCGCACCCTTGAGGAATGAAGGTTTCCGGACTTATGCAACAAATTCTCATTGTTATTCATTTGATCATCGTCATTGCCCTCGTCGGTGTCATTTTGCTTCAGCGCTCGGATTCGGGTGCACTTGGCGGATTAGGCGGGGGCGGAGGAGGCGGATTGTCGGGGCTTATGTCCGGCCGCAGTCAGGCGAATCTCCTGACGCGTACCACGGCTATTCTTGCTGCCTTGTTTTTCGCAACAAGTTTGCTGCTTGCTATCCTTGCGGGAAATGCAGGGGGCGGCAAATCAATCATTGATCAGGCCAAGCCTGCGGCGGGCGCGGCGACAACGCCTGCTGAGCCAGCTCCAGCAGCGGGTGGCGTTCTCGACCAGTTGAAACAACTCGAGCAGAAGCCTGCGGCACCGGCCCAATAAGCCATTGCAAGGGTTCAAAGTCCAAGCGCCGGGTAAATCCCGGCGTTTTTCTTTTGCGTGATTGGCTGTGGACACGCCAGGGTTGTCCCGCAGTCTTGCTTTTACGAATCAGGCGATTGCCTTTAGAAGGAACTCCCCATGGCACGGTATATTTTTATCACTGGTGGCGTGGTGTCCTCCTTGGGCAAAGGGCTTGCGTCTGCGGCTCTGGGGTCCCTTCTTCAATCCCGCGGATATTCGGTCCGTTTGCGGAAATTGGATCCGTATCTGAACGTCGATCCGGGAACAATGTCGCCCTATCAGCACGGCGAAGTTTTCGTCACGGATGATGGCGCGGAAACCGATCTCGACCTTGGTCATTACGAGCGGTTCACAGGTCGCCCTGCGACCAAACGCGATAACATCACCACCGGTCGGATTTATCAGGATATCATCACGAAAGAACGGCGCGGAGACTATCTCGGCGGAACCGTTCAGGTCATCCCGCACGTGACCAACGCGATCAAGGAATTCGTGCTCGAAGGCAATGATGGCGTTGATTTCGTGCTGGTCGAGATCGGCGGCACCGTTGGCGACATTGAAGGCCTGCCGTTTTTCGAAGCGATCCGGCAACTCGGCAATGATTTGCCGCGAGGTCATGCCGTTTACGTCCATCTGACACTCTTGCCCTATATTCCCTCGGCTGGAGAGCTGAAAACCAAGCCGACGCAACATTCGGTGAAGGAATTGCGCTCGATCGGGATCCAGCCGCACATTCTCCTGTGCCGGACCGACCGCGAAATTCCTGCCGATGAGCGCCGTAAAATGGCACTGTTCTGCAATGTGCGGGAGAGTGCTGTCATCGAAGCGCGCGACGTCTCGTCAATTTATGCCGTGCCCGCTGCCTATCACGCCGCAGGGCTTGATCAGGAAGTTCTTGCGGCCTTCGGGATCGAACCGGCACCAAAGCCAGATCTGACGCGTTGGAACGGGATTACCGAGCGCATCGCCAATCCTGAAGGCGAGGTCACCATCGCGATTGTCGGCAAATATACCGGCATGAAGGATGCCTATAAATCCCTCATCGAAGCCTTGGCCCATGGCGGCATTGCCAATCGGGTGAAGGTAAAGCTCGACTGGATCGAATCCGATGTGTTTGAGCGCGAGGACCCCGCGCCATTCCTCGAGCACGTCCATGGCATTCTCGTGCCCGGTGGTTTCGGTCAACGGGGCGCTGAAGGCAAGATCAACGCTGCCCGGTTTGCCCGCGAGCGGAACGTGCCCTATTTCGGCATCTGCTTCGGCATGCAAATGGCCGTGATCGAGGCCGCGCGCAATTTGGCGGGCATTCAGGATGCGAATTCAACGGAGTTTGGGCCTTGCACGGCACCGCTTGTCGGTCTGATGACAGAATGGATGCGCGGCAACCAACTCGAGCAACGCGCCGCGCAAGGGGATCTCGGTGGAACAATGCGTCTCGGTGCTTATTCCGCCACATTGAATGCCGATAGCCGGATTGCCGCCGTCTACGGCACAACCCATATCGAGGAACGCCATCGCCACCGCTATGAAGTGAACATGGAGTACCGCGCGAAGTTGGAAGCAAAAGGGCTTGTTTTTGCTGGCGTTTCTCCCGATGGCTTGTTGCCGGAAACAATCGAGTTCCCCAATCACCCCTGGTTCATCGGGGTACAATACCACCCCGAACTAAAATCCCGTCCCTTCGAGCCACATCCGTTGTTCGCGAGCTTCATTGCGGCGGCAGTGGAGCAGGCACGGTTGGTGTGAGGAAAACACCAATATCATCCGTCATTGCGAGCGAATGCGAAGCAATCCATTTGATGAGGCAAGAAGAGGCTGAATTGTTTCGTCGCTTTGCTCCTTGCTAGGACACTTAAGTGACTGAAAAGGTTTTACCTCGTTTACGCCGCCTTCAACCTGATCTCGCTCACAATCTTGTCGAACGGCGCTTCAATCAGCCCGTCGTCACGCTTCTCGATCAGCCCGATCTCCATTAACCGCCCGACATCGCCATGCACGCTTTTGTAATCGCGGGAGACTTCTTTCGATAAAGCGCGGATGGAGGAGGGGCCTAGCCCTTTCAAAACCGAAAGCAATTCCATCCGCTTGTCGGATAGAGCAGCGGTGAATTGCTCATAGGTCGTGAAGCTTAAATGTTCCGGGCTTGCTACTCTTACTCCAGCATCAAGCTGTTTCGCGGCAGCGATTGCGCGTTCAAAAAATGCCGTTTCACTTTCAATATGGATATACAGCACACGGTCATTCATAGGTGCCTCCTTACAATCGCGACGTCTCGTCTAAAATCAGCGAAAAGTTGGTCGATGCTGGTAAAATTATATGGATACTCTAAACCTTTGATATGTTTGTGATCGCCTTTTCCTCGCTCATTGTCATATCCCACGAGACGTTCGCCCGGGCGACCAAAAAACAGGGAATATTTAAAGCCGTGCGGTCTTTCATCATTAGTTTCAGGTATTTTCCAAATTCGGATCTGTATAATCGTGCCGTCCGGATAGTCTCGCCGTGCATCATAGAATAAAGAAGCTTTGGTCATTCATCGCTCAAGCATTTGTTTGATTATGGTATATAATGCCATATAGTTTTTTGTCAAGGATTTATCGGAATGTCCCGCCCCTTCGACCACCTCGTCCTCGCCACAAATGACCTCGATGCTGCGGGTGTTTTTTACGAACACCTCGGTTTCAAGGTCGGCACGCGCAACCGACACCCGTGGGGAACCGAGAACCGGATTGTCCAGTTTCCAGGGAGTTTCCTTGAACTGATCACAGTAGGCGAGGGCGCAGACATTCCGCCGCATGGTGAGGGTGTGTTTTCTTTCGGGGCCTTTGTGAGGGACTATCTCGATACCTTTGAAGGTTTGGCCATGCTGGTGCTCGAATCAAAAGACGCACAGGCAGACAATGCAGACTTCAAAAAATCCGGGATCGGCGGTTTCGACCCCTTTTTTTTCGAACGAAAGGGCGTGCGCCCCGATGGGACGCCGGTAGAAGTTTCCTTTTCGCTCGCCTTCGCAAAGAATGCGCTCTCGCCTTGCGCTGGTTTCTTTGTGTGTCAGCAGCACCGCCCCGAGAATTTCTGGAACATCGCCGCTCAGCAGCATCCAAACGGCGCAACTGGTATTTCAGAAGTCATGATGATTGCAGAAAACCCGGCGGATCATGCCGAGTTTTTGAGCCATTTCACGGGGCAACGCGATATGCAGTCGACGTCGGCGGGCCTCTTGGTTGATACAGGGCGTGGTATCATCAGCGTGATGTCCGAAGCATCAGCGGTGTTCCGGCTGGGTGAAGCACTTGAGTCGAACCCCGCGCGCTTTGTTGGTTTTACGGTGTCGGTGCCGGATATCAAAATACTCGAGGCTCGGCTTGTAGATCAAAAAATCACGTTTCTAAGACGCAATGAGTCGATCGTTATTCCGTCCGATACTGCCTTCGGTGTTTCAATCGCATTCGAACAGGCATAAGAAGTCTCAAAGGCATTCTTATCGAAGAATCATAAAATTTGATGTAAGTAATCCCCATGAACACACAAGTCGCTCAAAATCCTGTTGTTTCTGTTGGTAACGTTTCCTTCGGCAACCGTCTTCCCTTCGTCTTGATCGCCGGTCCGTGCCAGATGGAAAGCCGCGAACATGCGCTTGAAATGGCGTCCGCGCTGAAGGAAATCACGGAACGGTTGCACATTCCCTTCGTTTTCAAAGCGTCATTCGACAAGGCAAACCGGACATCGGGCTCGGCGGCTCGGGGCATTGGACTTGCGAAGGCCATGGAAGTTTTTGCTGAGATCAAATCAAAACTCGGCCTTCCTGTTATCACAGACGTTCACGATGCCGCGCAATGCGCGCCAGTGGCCGAAGTGGTCGACATTTTACAAATTCCGGCGTTCCTCTGCCGACAAACGGACCTTTTGCTTGCAGCTGCGGCGACAGGCCGGGCGATCAACGTCAAAAAAGGCCAGTTTCTGGCACCTTGGGACATGAAAAACGTCGCCGCAAAAATAACGGGTGCCGGCAATCCGAACGTTCTCGTCTGTGAGCGCGGCGCTTCATTCGGCTATAATACGCTTGTTTCCGATATGCGCTCACTGCCCATCATGGCGCGGGATACGGGCGCGCCCGTCGTTTATGACGCCACCCACTCCGTACAGCAGCCAGGCGGGCAGGGCGGATCGTCAGGCGGGCAACGCGAGTTCGTGCCTGTTCTCGCCCGTGCTGCCATCTCGATCGGTGTGTCGTCCGTCTTTATCGAAACCCATGAAGAACCCTCCCGCGCGCCGTCGGACGGACCGAACATGGTTCCCTTGAACGAGATGGAAGCATTGCTGGCTGACCTCAAAGCGTTCGACCAATTGGCGAAAGCACGGCCTCTTTTCGGATAATTTTGTCTGTCATTGTTCTGTCATGGCGCGGGAGTATCCGGCCACTATGAACAAAGCGAATTTCTCCTATTCCGATGAGTCGCAACCGCTCTTGCAGCGCGCGGCGATCCAGTTGATCGAAAAGGCCACCGGCCAGCCGAAACTCCGGAACCTGTATCTTGAATATCAGCGTGCGCCCATCAAGGGTGAAAGTTTCTGGCAGGCGTCGGTCCGCAAACTCGATATTCGGCCGTCGTTTGAAACCACAGACCTGAAAAACATCCCGTCAACTGGCCCTGTCGTTATTGTCGCGAACCATCCTTACGGCGTGCTCGACGGCTTGGTGATGTGTTGGCTGATCGAGAAGGTTCGCTCAGATTTTCTTGTTTTGACGCATTCGGCTTTGCTCAGAGCGCCTGAAGCGCGGCCCTATCTTCTTCCGGTTGATTTTACAGGCACGAAAGAAGCATTTGAAGCAAATCTCCAGACCCGGGACCGCGCTCGGAAGCATTTGGCGGAAGGCGGCTGCATCGTTGTTTTTCCCGCCGGCGCAGTGTCAACGGCACCGGATAAACTCGGGCGGAAACCTGCAACCGATTGGCCTTGGCAGCCATTCACCGCACAATTGATCCAGCGATCAAAGGCGACAGTTGTTCCAATTTTTTTCAGTGGTCAAAATAGCCGTTTATTCCAGATTGCAAGCCATATCAGCGCAACATTGCGGCTCTCTTTGATTTTCAAAGAAGTGCACGACCGGATCGGGACAGAACTACCGCTCGTCATTGGCGAACAGATATCAGCGTCCGAGATTTCAGAAATTTCTGACCGCGCCGCGCTAACGGTGATGTTGCGGGATCGGACTTATGCTCTCGCCGGGCGGTTGCCCTCGAATGTTTCAACGATTGTTTCTTTCAAACGCAGTCCCAGAGCCGAGATCGCAGCAAAGTTTCGCGAATTGGTCCGAAAGATCGACGGTTCACGGGCACGGCGGTCAAAATTTCGGCGTTCTGCCTAGTTGCATTCGGTGTCAGAGCGCGTATTGAGAAGTATCAAAAGCCTCACTCAAGAGTACGGTCAACTGCACGTAAAAAGCCGTTGAAATGTGCTCGACCTGAAAACGGAGCCCCGAAATGACCGCCATTATCGATATCCATGCCCGCCAGATTCTCGACAGCCGGGGCAATCCGACCGTTGAAGTCGATGTCACTCTCGAAGACGGAACAATGGGCCGCGCAGCAGTCCCTTCGGGGGCCTCGACGGGGGCCCATGAAGCTGTTGAACTCCGCGACGGTGACAAAAAAGTCTATCTCGGAAAGGGCGTTCTCAAGGCCATCGAAAGCGTGAACACCGAAATCTATGAAGCACTGGGCGGAATGGATGCCGAGGATCAGGTGGCGATTGACGAAGCCATGATTGAACTCGACGGTACCCCGAACAAGGCACGCCTCGGCGCGAATGCGATCTTGGGTGTTTCGCTCGCTGTTGCGAAAGCAGCAGCTGATGCGAGCGCCTTACCGCTTTATCGCTACATCGGCGGCACTTCGGCGCGCACATTGCCGGTTCCCATGATGAACATCGTCAATGGCGGTGTCCACGCCGATAACCCGATCGATTTTCAGGAATTCATGATCATGCCTGTCGGGGCACCGAGCTTTTCGGAAGCCTTGCGGATGGGCGCGGAGATCTTCCACACGCTGAAAGGCGCGTTGAAGAAGGCAGGTCACAATACCAATGTCGGCGATGAAGGTGGGTTCGCACCAAATCTGCCATCCGCTGAAGCGGCACTTGATTTCTGCATGAAGGCAATCGAGACCGCTGGCTATAAGCCCGGAAAAGACATCTTCCTCGCCATGGATTGCGCCGCGACCGAATTTTTTAAAAAGGGCGCCTATCATTATGAAGGCGAAGGCAAAGTCCGCTCGATCGAGGAGCAAGCCAAATATCTCGCAAAGCTCGCGAGTGCCTATCCGATTGTCTCGATCGAAGACGGACTGTCTGAGGATGATTGGGAAGGCTGGAAACTTGTCACTGATCTCATCGGCAAAAATTGCCAATTGGTTGGCGACGATCTTTTCGTCACAAATGTTGAGCGTCTTTCTGATGGCATCAAGCGTGGCGTGGCCAATTCCATTCTCGTGAAAGTAAACCAGATTGGTTCGCTCACCGAGACGCTCGCTGCCGTCGATATGGCCCATCGCGCCGGATATACCGCCGTCATGTCGCATCGCTCGGGCGAGACCGAAGACTCCACGATTGCTGATTTATCGGTCGCAACAAATTGCGGTCAGATCAAGACAGGCTCTCTCGCGCGCTCTGACAGACTGGCAAAATATAACCAATTGCTCCGGATTGAAGAAGAGCTCGGCTCGACCGCTCACTATGCCGGTTTTGGTGCCATCAAGTCGCTCCGTTAATGCGATAAACACTCGGAGATCAAAATGGGGCGGAAGATTTCCGCTCCTTTTTATAAGTTCATATCTCTTTAACGAACCCATGGCACATAGTGTGCCATGGTTGTAAAACGTCGCTTCAGAGGTATCGGGTTTTTTATCGCGCTTTACGTCGCCTCCTTTGGCGCGGCTGGATTTTTTATTCACGAAGCTCAAAGCGGGAACCGCGGCACCGAGCGTAATGCCGCGATTCAGGCAGATGTCCTCAAACTCGAGTCTGAATTAGAGGCCGTCAAACGTCAAAGATCGGAAATTGAGCGGCGGAATTCACAACTTTCGTTACAATCGCTCGATGCAGATTTTCTGGACGAACGGGCCCGTTCTGTTTTGAATGTCGCAAATCCCAATGAAGTTGTGATTTTATTTCGCTAATCTAAGGATTATGCGGACCACAGTCCATCATGCGGTTTTGGTATAGCTCCTATTCGGTTGGCGTCGATTTGTTTGCTAAAGCCGACATTATTTTTTTGAATTTTTAACTGATATAACAATGTGTTCTCATGCTTCTGTAAAAAAATTTAGATGAACCTGTTTTTAGTTCTTTTTAATTAAATAAGCGTTTTCAACTATTTAACTGGACGGGATGTAACAATTCTTCAGGTTTCCCCTCTCGCCAAGCGCATAAGTTTACGCTAAAGGTAAGGCAATGCGTCAGGGAGGATAAAGATATGGCGATTGCCGCCCGTAAAGCTTCCGCATCTTCGAAAACCAGTCCTTTAAAGTCTTCACCCCGGAAGAACTCTCAACCGCGCGAATTTACGCGCGACGAAGAGCTGGAATCTTATCGTGAAATGCTTCTTATCCGGCGTTTTGAAGAAAAAGCCGGCCAAATGTACGGCATGGGTCTCATTGGCGGCTTCTGCCATTTGTACATCGGTCAGGAGGCCGTTGTCGTTGGAATGCAGATGGCGACCAAGGAGGGCGATCAGGTGATCACGGGCTACCGTGACCACGGGCACATGATTGCCTGTGGGATGGATCCGAAAGGCGTCATGGCTGAATTGACCGGCCGTCGGGGTGGTTTGTCGAAAGGCAAGGGCGGTTCTATGCATATGTTCAGCATGGAAAAGAATTTTTTCGGCGGTCACGGCATCGTCGGAGCACAGGTATCGCTCGGAACTGGCCTCGCTTTTGCCAATCACTATCGCGGCAACTCCAACGTCTCGATCACTTATTTCGGAGACGGCGCAGCCAATCAAGGCCAAGTCTATGAATGCTTTAACATGGCCGAACTCTGGAAATTGCCGATTGTCTATGTGATCGAAAATAACCGCTATGCCATGGGCACATCTGTCAATCGGGCGTCAGCGCAGACAGATTTCTCCAAACGCGGACTGTCCTTCAACATTCCGGGCGAGCAGGTTGACGGAATGGATGTCCGTGCGGTGAGAGATGCCGGCGAGCGTGCCATTCAATGGTGCCGGAGCGGGAAGGGCCCCTACATTCTCGAAATGCAGACCTATCGCTACCGGGGCCATTCAATGTCGGATCCCGCAAAATACCGCTCGAAAGACGAAGTCCAGAAGATGCGCGAAGAGCATGATCCCATCGAACAGGTCAGGCATCGCCTGCTCGGGCCATGGCACGTCACGGAGGCGCAACTGAAGGATATCGACGCTAAAGTGCGCGAAATCGTCAATGAGGCCGCAGAATTTGCGACAAACGATCGCGAGCCGGATCCTTCGGAACTCTGGACGGATATTTTGAAATGAGCATGACGCACACGGAATTTTTTGTGTTCAAAGTTCCGTATTGCCGCCACGTCGCCCTTAAACTCACTGTTTTGATGGAGTTCGCTCCCCATGCCGATTGATATTTTGATGCCAGCTCTCTCTCCGACGATGGAGAAAGGCAATCTCACAAAGTGGCTTAAAGCGGAAGGTGACCGCGTTAAATCGGGTGATGTGATCGCCGAGATCGAAACCGACAAGGCGACGATGGAAGTCGAAGCTGTGGATGAGGGTATTCTCGCCGCCATTCTCGTCCCCGCGGGCTCGCAAGACGTGGCCGTGAATGCGGTAATCGCTCGAATAACGGGAGATGGCGAAGCAACGGGCTCTGCAAAGGCTCCCGCATCTGCACCGGTGAGCCCTTCGCCGGCACCAACGGCTTCACCGCCGACACCTGCCGTTGTTCATGCAGAACCGAGTGTTGTAATGTCATCATACGATGCTTCGGGCGAGATCCCCGCAGGTACCGAAATGGTGATGATCACGATGCGTGAAGCATTGCGAGATGCGATGGCCGAAGAGATGCGCGCCAATGACTCGGTCTTCATCATGGGCGAAGAAGTCGCCGAATATCAAGGCGCCTACAAAATTACCCAAGGATTGCTGCAAGAGTTCGGTGACAGGCGCGTTGTGGATACACCCATCACCGAGCATGGCTTTGCTGGCATTGGTGTTGGTGCCGCCCTCACAGGGTTGCGGCCGATCATCGAATTCATGACCTTCAATTTCGCCATGCAGGCCATTGACCACATTATCAATTCCGCCGCTAAAACCCTTTATATGTCCGGCGGTCAAATGGGATGTCCGATTGTGTTTCGTGGCCCGAATGGCGCGGCCGCGCGGGTCGCAGCACAGCATAGTCAGGATTATTCGGCGTGGTATTCCCAAATCCCTGGCCTGCTCGTTGTTTCGCCCTCCAATGCAGCAGATGCGAAAGGCTTGTTGAAAGCCGCAATCCGCAATCCCAATCCGGTCATCTTCCTCGAAAATGAAATTCTTTACGGCCAAATGGGTCCGGTACCCAAAATGGACGATTTCGTCCTGCCGATCGGCAAGGCAAAAATCGCGCGTGAAGGGTCGGACGTTACGATCGTATCGTTCTCGATCGGAATGACATATGCTCTTAAGGCCGCAGATGAACTCGCGTCACACGGTATTTCAGCCGAGGTGATCGATCTCCGGACAATTCGTCCGATGGATATTGCGACGGTTCTGGCGTCTGTTCAAAAGACCCATCGCTGCATCACCGTTGAAGAAGGCTGGCCTCAATCGGGCGTCGGTTCGGAGATATCCGCTCAGATCATGGAACATGCTTTCGATTGGCTTGATGCGCCCGTCAAGCGGATCACCGGAAGGGATGTTCCAATGCCCTACGCGGCCAACCTCGAAAAACTCGCCTTGCCGACCGTATCTGATGTGGTCGAAGCGGCTAAAGCCGTGTGTTACCGTTAAGACCGGAGGGTACCATGTCCGCAAATGTTCTGATGCCGGCTCTTTCTCCCACGATGGAAAAGGGAAACCTGACAAAATGGCTGAAGAAGGAAGGCGATCGCGTTAAATCCGGCGATGTGCTGGCTGAAATCGAAACCGACAAGGCGACGATGGAAGTTGAAGCCGTTGACGAAGGCATTCTGGCGAAGATCGTCGTCGCCGGTGGGTCGCAGGACGTCGCTGTCAATCAGGTCATTGCAATCATTGCGACCGAGGGTGAAGACGCGTCAACCGTGTCATCGACACCTGCGGCAGAACCTTTAAAGGCACCAAGCCCCGTTCAGGTTGCGCCACCAGCCGCCATACTCACGCCCGCTGCAGGCCCATCAGCTCAGTCAGCGCCCTCAGCTGTTTCAAAACTCTTCGCGTCGCCGCTCGCCCGCCGCATGGCGAAGGAGAGTGGTATCTCTCTTGCCGCTATCGCTGGTTCCGGACCGCATGGCAGGATTGTGGAGCGAGACGTCAAGGCCGCTATCTCTGGCGGTGGTGCCACCCGCGCAGCACCGTTTGCCGTCGCAAGTGCAGCGCTGGCTGCTTTGCCGCCTCTCGCCGCCGGATTATCCGACGACTCGGTCAAGAAACTATTTTCACCCGGCAGCTTTGTTGAAGTCCCGCACGATACGATGCGCAAGACGATTGCTCGCCGCCTGCTTGAATCGAAACAGACAGTTCCGCATTTCTACGTCTCCGCCGATTGCGAGCTTGATCGCCTCTTGTCTGCCCGCGAAGAGATGAACGCTGCAGCCCCTCTAGTCGATGGCAAGCCCGCCTACAAAATCTCGGTCAATGATTTTGTCATCAAGGCGTTGGCGCAAGCCCTGATCCGCGTTCCCGACGCGAATGTCAGTTGGACGGAACACGCAATGCTGAAGCATCTCCACGCCGATGTCGGCGTTGCGGTATCAATTCCGGGCGGGTTGATCACCCCGATTGTGCGGCAGGCTGAAACCAAATCATTGACCCAGATTTCTGCCGAGATGAAGGATTACGCAGCACGCGCCAAGGCGCGCAAGCTAAAGCCTGAGGAATATCAAGGCGGAACGACTGCCGTTTCCAATCTCGGCATGTTTGGCGTCAAGGAATTTTCGGCAATTGTGAACCCGCCGCATGCAACCATTCTGGCGGTTGGAGCGGGCGAGCAGCGGGCCGTTGTGAAAGGCGGCCAATTGGCCATTGCCACCGTGATGACAGTGACGCTTTCAACCGATCACCGTGCGGTTGATGGTGCACTCGGCGCCGAACTGATCCAGACCTTCAAAAAGCTGATCGAAAACCCACTGGCAATGCTGGCTTGAGTATTGTCGTAACGCGTCTTTTTGCAGTGTAGTGAGAGAACGAAAATGTCCGGCACATACGATATTTTGATCATCGGCGGAGGCCCGGGCGGGTACGTGACAGCCATTCGTGCGGCACAACTTGGCTTTAAAACCGCTTTGATTGAACGCGAACACCTTGGCGGCATTTGCCTGAATTGGGGCTGTATTCCGACCAAGGCACTGTTGCGCTCGGCGGAAATCTATCATTACGCCACCCACGCCAAAGATTATGGCCTCACCTTGAACGGTTCGATGGGCTTTGATATCGCGGATATCGTCAAAAGGTCGCGCGGCGTCTCCAGCCAGTTAAATGGCGGCGTCGGTTTCTTGCTGAAGAAAAACAAGGTCGAATTGATCTGGGGTGAAGCAACCATCACCAAGCCGGGCGAAGTGATGGTGAAAGCCTCGACAAAATCGGTCGCCGGCCCGCCCATCGATGCACCAAAGGGAGCATTGGCGATAGGCACCTACACCGCAAAAAACATCATCGTCGCAACGGGTGCCCGCCCGCGCGCCTTGCCCGGTATCGAGCCGGACAAAAAACTGATCTGGACATATTTTGAAGCCATGGTGCCGCAAGCCATGCCGAAATCGCTGCTTGTCATGGGTTCGGGCGCCATCGGGATCGAATTCGCCTCGTTTTATCGCACAATGGGCGCTGACGTCACCGTTGTCGAAGTGATGCCACAAATTCTTCCCGTGGAAGACGCAGAGATTGCCGCACATGCGCGGAAGCGCTTCGAGAAACAAGGGATCAAGATCCTGACCGGCGCAAAGGTGACCGCGGTTGCGAAGGGAAGCGACTCGGTTACCGCAACGATTGTCGATGATAAGGGTGTTACTCAATCAATAACAGCTGACCGGATGATTTCAGCTGTCGGCGTTGTCGGCAATATCGAAGGTTTGGGGCTTGAAGCTCTCGGGGTTAAAATGGATCGTGGCTGCATCGTAACCGACGGTCTGGGGAATACAAATATACCCGGCATCTTCGCGATCGGCGATGTGGCCGGCCCGCCAATGTTGGCACATAAGGCCGAGCATGAGGGCGTTATCTGTATCGAAGGGATAAAAGGCCTTCATGTTCACCCGATGGACAAACTCAAAATACCGGGCTGCACCTATTGCCACCCGCAAATCGCGTCAGTCGGTTTGACCGAAGCAAAGGCAAAGGATGCCGGCTACGAGCTGAAAGTCGGTCGCTTCCCGTTCATGGGCAACGGCAAGGCCATCGCTCTCGGCGAACCTGACGGCCTCGTCAAAACCATTTTTGATGCCAAAACCGGCAAATTGCTCGGGGCCCATATGATCGGGGCGGAAGTGACCGAGCTCATTCAAGGGTTCGTCGTCGCCATGGGACTTGAAACGACCGAAGAAGAATTGATGCACACGGTCTTCCCTCATCCGACATTGTCTGAAATGATGCATGAAAGCGTTTTGGATGCCTATGGGCGCGCGATCCATATGTGATAGAATACCAATGCACGGTCTTCGGACTGCGGGTGAAAGAGTATAATGGCCACTGTAATCGATCTTTTGAACAATGATCCCCGAAAAATCTCGGTAGGCTCCGCACGCCATCCCGAAAAGGCCCATCGGCCCGATAATCCCATTCAGCGCAAACCTGACTGGATCAGAGTGAAGGCTCCTGGTTCTCCCGGCTGGGCAAGTACGCAAAAAATCGTCAAGGAACATGGTCTGATCACGGTTTGCGAGGAAGCAAGCTGCCCCAATATCGGCGAATGCTGGGACAAAAAGCACGCCACCTTCATGATCATGGGCGATACCTGCACACGCGCCTGCGCCTTCTGCAATGTCAAAACGGGTATGCCGGGTTCACTCGATCCGCATGAACCTGAAAAAATCGCCGACTCGGTTGCGAAACTTGGTCTCCACCATGTCGTCATTACCTCAGTGGATCGCGATGATCTCGCGGATGGCGGCGCGGAACATTTCGCCAAAGTAATCCGCGCGATCCGCGTGCGGTCTCCCGACACGACAATCGAAGTTTTGACTCCGGATTTCCTCCGCAAGGAAGGCGCGCTCGAAATCGTTGTTGCCGCACGACCGGACGTTTTCAACCATAATCTCGAGACAGTCGCCTCGAATTACCTGACGGTCCGCCCCGGTGCGCGCTATTTTCACTCGATCCGCTTGCTGCAGCGCGTGAAAGAATTGGATCCGGCGATCTTCACAAAATCCGGCATCATGGTCGGCCTTGGCGAGAAGCGAAACGAAGTTCTGCAATTGATGGATGATCTGCGCTCAGCGGACGTCGATTTCCTCACAATCGGCCAATACCTGCAACCCACAAAAAAGCATCATGCCGTGATCGAGTTCATCACGCCTGATGCGTTCAAGGGCTATGAGACCATCGCCTACACCAAGGGCTTCTTCCTCGTTTCCGCAACACCCCTGACGCGATCATCGCACCATGCCGGCGAGGATTTTGCGAAGCTGAAGGCGGCACGGTTAGCCAAAGCAGGGCGCTAAATGCCGGCGTTCCAATCGTCTCGCAGTGTCGGCTTCTCGCCTGACCAGATGTTTGATCTGGTCGCCGATGTCGAACATTATCCCGAATTTCTGCCTTTATGCGAAGGGCTGAAAATCAGGAAGCGCTTAACGCTTGAGGATGGGCGCGAGGTCCTGCTTGCGGATATGATAGTGGGCTATAAGGCAATCCGCGAGACATTCACGAGCCGCGTCACACTTGATCGCTCGACCCTGCGCATCGACGTCGAATATGTCGACGGGCCGTTTAGCCACATGGAAAATATCTGGCGTTTCAAGGCTGACGGCAACAATACAACCGTCGAGTTTTCGATCAACTACCAGTTCAAGAGCCGCATGCTCGGGCTGTTAATGGGCGGCATGTTCGATCAGGCATTCCGCCGTTTCGCAGACGCGTTTGAAAAACGGGCCGCAAAGATCTATCGCTGATCCGAAATCGTCTTAATACTCATCGACAATTCGCCAGCGCGCTTTCGCTTCAGCCACCCGGTCCGCCGTATCCGCAAACATATATCCGCGCTCGAGAAGGCGCGAGGCATGATATTTATTGTAGAGAAAGGCCCAGACAATCGAGGCCAAAACCGCCATAATGCCGTAACTCCATGCCGCCAAAATCACGTAAATCACGACGCCGCCAATAAAGGTGAGATAATCCCCGCGAAAAAGCGCCGGAAAAAACCCGAAAAACAGCGTCGTCCATGAAAACCCGAAATAGGCTGTGCGCGTCAACCCACTATCGCGGTGCCTCAGAATGACAGGGCGTGGCATGTTACTGATCTCGCTCCCCGACGACTTGTCTGAGTAAGTCCAGCGCTGTCAAAACCGAGCGAATTCGCACCATTTCCCGACCCAAATCACCGAACCTTCGCTCGATGTGCTGCGTTTGCGAGCCTTTTTTTGCACATGCAAAATGGACAAGTCCGACCGGCTTCAAAACCGAGCCGCCACCAGGTCCTGCAACGCCCGTAATGGAAATCGAGACATTTGCGTGCGAATTGCGAAGTGCTCCCTCGGCCATGGCACGCGCCACAGCCTCGCTAACCGCCCCATGTTCCGCGATGAGGGCAGGGGGAACACCCAGCATTTCCGCTTTCGCATCATTCGAATAGGTGACAAAGCCCCGTTCAAGTACCGCAGATGAACCAGAGATCGCAGTCAAAGCGGCAGAGACCATCCCGCCTGTACAGGATTCCGCTGTTGTGATTTTCAGCCCGAGCCGCGTGTAAGTTTCGATAATCTCGAGCGCCGAACGAGAAATATCCTCGGCTGACATCGCATTCAATCCACGGGTGGAAGCAGCAAGGTGGCTACGGCGTGTGCCGCAATCCCTTCACCACGGCCCGTAAAGCCAAGCTGCTCGGTTGTTGTCGCTTTCACGCCAACGCGCTCGACAGAAATGCCTGCAATCGCTGCTATCCTGTGCCGCATAGCGTCACGCACTGGCCCGATCTTCGGGGCCTCGCAGATAATCGTCAGATCAAGATGACTGATACGTCCGCCGCGGAGCCTCACCCTCTCGGCGGCAAATGCGAGAAACTGGTCAGATGAAGCACCCTTCCAGCGCGGATCACTCGGAGGAAAATGGGATCCGATATCGCCAGATGATAGCGCGCCAAGAACAGCATCTGTCAACGCATGAAGAGCAACATCAGCATCGGAATGGCCGGCGAGTTTTCGTGAAAACGGAATTTCTATCCCGCCAAGCATGACATGGTCGCCCGGCGCAAAAGCATGAACATCATAGCCAAACCCGACACGGTTTTCGAGAAATCCGATGAGCCGCTGCTGGGCAGTTACAATATCGTCCGGCGTGGTAATTTTCAGATTATCAATGTCGCCTTCGAAAACATGCACGTTATGACCCGCCCATTCGGCAATTGCCGCATCATCGGTAAAATCAAGGTTCAGAAGACTTGCCGCACGCCGATGCGCATCGATCAAGAGATCAAAACGGAAGGCCTGCGGCGTTTGTACGGCTCTTAGATCGCGCCTCGGCGGTGTATCGACAACATGCCCAGACGGATCAATCTGTTTGATTGTATCGGTCACCGCAACGCCGGGGATCGCCGCTCCATAACGGAAAGCAGCTTCAATTCCTCGCCTCACAAGCGCGAGACTGCTGAAAGGTCGGGCCGCGTCGTGAACAATGACAAGCTGAGGGCTTGGTGCCAGTTTGGCAAGTGCCTCAAGTCCGGCATGGCCGGAGGCTTGTCGTGTCAGACCTCCATAAGCAGGTGGAAGCAAGCGGAGTCGTGTTTGCTCGTCGAGTTCGGTAATGACTTCGTCATAAAGCTTTTGGTCGTCCGGGTGGATCACGCACAAAATACGGTTGACGCGCGGGTCCGCCGCCATTGCTCTGATGCTCATTCCCAGTATCGTTTCACTCACCAATCTGAGATATTGTTTGGGACGATCAATCCCCGCGCGCAGGCCTCGGCCCGCTGCAACCAATAGTGCGGCAACGTCAGCGCGATCAGAAGGATGTGTTGTAACGCTCATGACAGTCGTTTGGCTTTTTTATCTCGCTACGTCAAACCAAACTCGTCAAAAAAGAAGAAGAAATTTTATCATTGACGCAGAGATGTTGATCGACTTGTCACAATTGGCGGAGAAGGGTAAAAGGTAGGCAGAATTTATTTCTGCCTTAAAAATGTGCAAGTCATGACATTGGCCATTGGCGATATCATTTTATCCGGACGGGTTGTTCTGGCTCCGATGTCGGGAGTAACGGATCATGGCATGCGCCGGATTGCCCGGCGGTTTGGTGCATCGCTCGTCGTTTCGGAGATGGTTGCGTCAGACTCGTTTGTCAATGGACATGAGGAGACCCGGCTTCGGGCAGAAGGAACCGGCATTAATCCGCACGTTGTGCAGCTTGCCGGACGCGATCCGTTCTGGATGTCCGAAGCTGCGCGTTTGGCGGAAGCCTCGGGCGCTGCAATCATCGACATAAACATGGGGTGTCCGGCAAAAAAAGTGACCGGTGGCTATGCAGGGTCCGCTTTGATGCGTGACCTTGAACTCGCTCTGAAACTCGTTGATGCAACGGTTTCCGCCGTCAAAGTCCCGGTTACCGTCAAAATGCGTCTCGGATGGGACGAGGCAACGCTGAATGCACCTGAACTAGCACGGCGGTGCGAGGCAGCTGGTGTCAAGCTTGTCACGATCCACGGCAGGACGCGTTGCCAGTTTTATAAGGGGGCCGCTGATTGGACAGCGATTTCCGCGGTCAAGCGTGCCGTAAAAATACCTGTCATTGCAAACGGTGATTGTAGTTCGCTTGAAACCGCTCGTGCCATGTTGTTCCGATCAGGCGCAGATGGAGTCATGATCGGTCGTGCGGCGATGGGACAACCCTGGTTGGTTGGAATGATTGCGCGAGGCCTGAACGACCACCCCATGATCTTGCCGTCACTCAACGAGAGACGGGATGCTGCGATTGAGCATTACCAGTCGCTTCTCTCGTCAATGGGCCTTGAGGTCGGTATTCGGCATGCACGCAAACATCTTGCTGCCTATTCGGAAATCCGTGTGCAGGAGGGCGCTGACATATCTGCTGTCGAGCGCGAAAAGATCGTTACAACCGACAACGAACAGGAAGTAATTTCTCTCCTGTCCAAATTCTTCGCCCCGGAAGAGCGACGGAGTGTAACGTGATGGCGGATCAAGTGATGATGCAGACTTCTGAGTCAGGCAGCCGCGCCGACGCTATTTTTAACATCCTGCCACTGCCGGTCTTCGTTCTTGGACCGGATGACCGGATACTGCAGGCCAATCACGCGGCGCAGGCTTTTTTCGAAACCAGCCAGTCGATGATGCAACGTCATTAT
>Ga0209358_10000483_pt1 | contig 34775 bp, 24 predicted proteins | sample LauGreFa1BDMLBSN_2_FD_187574 | JGI IMG/M metagenome (GOLD analysis project Ga0209358, IMG submission 187574) | Freshwater lake microbial communities from Lake Michigan, USA - Fa13.BD.MLB.SN (SPAdes) (version 2) | ecosystem: Environmental > Aquatic > Freshwater > Lake | place: Lake Michigan, USA... | reverse complement strand
TTTCCCTTATGAAATCCTTCAATTCTATATTCTAATCATTTTTTAAAAATCATGTATTATTTTTATTAAATATAATAGATATTTTTCCAAATGATATATTGGTCTATAATTATTATTGTAATATTGAAAAAAACAATATGTTTTTATTAACAAATTTGATAAATGTTCCTTTTTAATTTTTTTTTGTTCAACAAGTGAAGAGAGAATATACCAAATACAATCGGTAATATCTAAATTATAAATAAATATGTCATATAAAATATCACGAAATTTTAAAAAATGTAATTCATCAATATTTAACATGTTTTTAATTATTTTATTACAAATAATTTTGTATTGCAACATTAATTCTTCATTATAAGAATGAAGAATTTTAATATTTGTAATATTTTCTAATTTCAAATTGATTGGTAGTTTACTTTTTAAACATTTAGTATATGATAATTTAGTAGGTCTACTAATATTTATTATTTCACAACAATTTAAAATATTATCTGGAATAAAAGATAATTCTTCAGTTATTAAAATAAATTTTAAATCAACAGATATTGAATTATTTTGTTGCATATAGCTATAAAAATTATCTAATAATTCATTATGAATTTCATGAAAATTTTTACAAACTATTATACCTGATTTTTCTGTCTTTGCTGAAATAATGTCAATTATTTGTTGATAAATTTCATGCCAGAATAATTTTGAATTACAACCTAATAGTGACATATCAATTTCATAATGAATATCACTTATTTTAAAAAAATATTGCTGCTTATTATATGTTAAACTAATTTTTTTTTCATATTTTAATTCTGTTGGACTATATTTTTTAATTGATTTTAACATTTGAGTATATTTACCTGTACCACTTGGACCATAAAATATTAGGTTTTTTAAATAATTTATTGTTTTTGGAAAATTTTCATAAATTTTATTTAATTTTGGATGTAAATTTATTCTTTGATTTTCATTTATATATTCTTCAAAATGAGTTTCATAAAATTTCATTATAATATCTATTAGTTTATTCTTTATTTAAATTATAAACTAAAATATAATTGATAATTATTCATTTTTTATATAACTTAAAAACAATTCATAATTATAACATAATATTTATGAATATAGTACAAAAAATAGAGCAATATGATGAAAATTATATAAAATTTTGTGAGCCTATTAAAAATAATATAATGAATGATGGTAAATTTATAAGAATTTTATATTCTACGAGTAATATGCTATTAAATGGTATATATTTATTATTATCATTTGATGATGTCATTTGTGAAAAATATTATAGTAAATATAAATGTATTTTTGACACAAATAAATATAAAAATACAATTGATAGTTTAAAAAATATAGAAGAAAATATTTTGAATAAATTTTATTTTCAAAATAAATTACCTCAATTAAAAATTTATGAACAAATTAAAAATGGAAATATTAAATTGTTTGAAGAATTTAATAAATCATCATGTTCTTTCATTCTTAAAATATCTGGAATATGGGAAACACAATTTAATTATGGATTAACATACAAATTTATTAAAATAAATGAATAAATCTTACTATTTATAATATTTCAAACCCATCTGTTCTATAATATTTTAAAATAATATATTTGTGCCATACTGAAATTGTTGTAATCACACCAATCACATACATTAATCCTAATATAATATTTGACATTTTACCAGTGACTTCAAATTCTTTTGTATTTATGTTTGTATAAATAATATATAATTGTAAAAATAATAATATTAATGTAATATTGCTAAATATATGATAATTATTTGTAACATAATTTTTTAATATTGATTCTTTGTAAACAATAATTAAATATAACATAAATCCTACAATATTCATTATTAATAAAAATGGTCCTAATACAAATAATGATAATTGAGTTATTGAAGCAGTTTTATTCATTTCAAAAAATTTATTTATTATAATTATTAAAATCATCATTATTCCTATTAGTAATGATACATAACCTGATATTAGTGAATTATGTGATATTTTACCTGATGTGAACATACTTATTAAAAAAGATACAAAACTAGAAATTAATGCTGCATTAGAAATTGCCGAATACCACAACATTTATATAATATCACGTTATAAATTTTATTTTGCTTATTTTATGCTATATTTATTTAATTTTCCTTCTTTCTTTTTTAATTCATTTTTTTAATTCATTTTTTTAATTCATTTATTTCATTTTTTAATTCACATATTTCTTGTTGCATACATTTCATTTGAGATAATATTATAGGAATCAATTCTATATAATTTATTGTTTTAATTCCACTATTATTTGATACCAATTCAGGATATATATTCTCTAACTCTTGTGCTATAAAACCATAATGTTTTTTATCACTCTTATCAGCTTTAAATTGAAATGATACAGGGTTTAATTTTGTTAATTCGCTACTATCAATATCTTCTATGTTTTTTTTTAAAGATATATCCGAAGGATTATTTATAGAACCTAACACCAATAAATCTTTTGGAATAAATACTGATTTTTTTTGATCTGAAGGTGTAATAACCATTGTATTCGTGTTTGGAACTTTTTTATATACCCAGTTTGCTATTCCATAATCAGTAAATATAAATTGTTTAATATTTTGCGTATTATCAGGTTGTCTGCCACCATAATTAGCTAATTGTGATTCTGCTGACATATATTTATTATCTTATAATATTTTTATTATAAAAATATTATAAATATTATAATAATTATAAATATAATAAATATATTTTATTTATTATATTTATAATGAATTTACAAACAAATCATCCTTTAATACCAAATTCAAATGACTATATTATTTATAAAAAATTTGTATCAATACATTCTGAAGATAGAGATATATTAAAATATCCTGATCCTAGTCATTTTGAAATTGAATTACCAGAAGATATTACTAATGTTTATAGTTTAAGACTTGTTAATTGGACATTTCCCGCTAATTATAATACATTTTCTAGTTTAACTAATAACGTAAGTATGACATTTTTAATAAATAATCCATATAATCCTGGAGAAAATATGCTTTTTAATCCACTAGAACAAGCAATTTTTGAATGTTTGTACACATCAACCACAAATAATTTTGTTATTATTATCGAAGATGGATTTTATAATCCTACACAAATGGCTACAGAACTACAAAATAAATTTAATGTTGCGGTTTCTAACAGGATAGTGAAATATTTAAAAGATAATGCTACTCCTAGTAACGATTATGCTAATTTAGCTATTCAATTCCTTGAACAAGGAGGATATTCTAAATTTGTTATAGTTTATAATTCTGTTGGACAAAAAATATGGTATGGTAATACATCTGATGGTTTTATATTAACAAATGAAACACAAAATATTAAAAATCAATTAGATAATAGTAATATTTTATGTGGTTCTAAACAACAATTACCTGTATTTTCTGAATGGGGATTACCTGATAATTTAGGATTATCTAGATGTAATGCAAATTCAATCACAATAACAAATCCTGAAACGGGAGAACCTTTTTCGCCTAGATTTTATTATGGTGATGTTCGACCTGGAGATAATGGATTTTGGTTATTACCAGATGTAAATTTACCAAATTCAGTTGTTTATTTTATTGAACCGACCTTTAAAATTAATTTAATGGGTCCTGCTTATTTTTATATGGAAATCGCAAATAATAATTGTATAGATGAAACATCACCATATGCTGTAAATAATTTTACATTGTCAACCAATGCAACCAACGGAATAGTTAATTCTTCTTTTGCTAAAATTCCCATTCCCACAACACCTATTTCTCAATGGTTTGATAGAGAATCATTACCATATAAAATGTATTGGCCACCTGCTGAAAGAATTCGCAAATTAAATATTAAAATTAGATATCATAATGGACAACTTGTAAACTTTGGTGTTTTTCCTTATTCTTTTACAATTGAATTTACACAATACATGTCACAACAATACAAAAAAACGAATAATTTTGCTTTTAGTCCTGTTCGTTATTAAATATTATATTTATCTTTTATCCACGACTTTAAAATAGTTATATTACATATTTTATAGTCCTCTTTTACATCAGCATAAAAATTTTTTAAATCAAAAAATTTTGCACTCTTCATTTTAGCGCTCTTATAAAATATATAATCGCCTTTTGGACCTTTTCTAATGGAAACACTTGTAGACACTTCTCTGATCAAATTACTTCCTTCTTCTAAATATTTTTGTACGTCATCCAATGTTATATTTTCTATTGGTCTATTTCCTAGCTCCTTTAAAGTTTTGGTTTTTTGGTCCCAAGTTATATAAAGCCCAAATTTTCCTTTTTTCAAAATCACATCCTTACCATTATGTTGACCTAAAATATACTGAGTTTTTGTCCTTTTTGTTGTGTCAACTATTTCTTCAATATTATAATCACCATTTTCTATTTTATGAATATCCATATCTTTTTTAATGGGCTTAAATGTGACTTCTTCTTTACCATCTACTTCTTCTACACATTTTATAATGGGACCATATTTACCTACTAAATAAGTATTATTGTCATCTATTTTTACCTCTATTTTTGTCTCATCTTTTAATCCGTGAACCAAATGGTCTATTTGTTTATTACATATGTCGCATAAATTGTACCATATTGTAGTACCTTTTGAAATCTTATCTAGTTCATCTTCCATTTCTTTTGTATAATTATAATTAAATAAATTAGAAAAATGCTTGTCTAGAAATTCCATTACAATTATACCTAATGGTTGAATAACTAATTTACTTTTTTCATTACCAAATTCTCTCTTGGTTTCGATTTCAAACATTTCTCCATTTTCCAATTCATAGTCCTTACAAACTATTTCCTTACCCTTGATGTCTTCTTTTTTCACATAACCTCTTTCTTGAATTTTATCAATGAGAGAAGAAAAAGTTGATGGGCGACCAATTCCTTTTTCTTCCAAAAGTTGTACTAATCTTGCTTCTGTATAATGTTGTTTTGAACCCTTAATCGTAACTTTGGCACAGATTTTCTTATAAGGGATAATAGAATTTTGTTTTATTTGTTGAAGATATTGATATTCTTTGTTTTCTACTTTTATTTCATTTAAATACTTTTTGGATACTATTTTCCAGCCAGGAAAATCAATTAATTCACTTGTATATATAAATTTCATATTTTGAATAGCTGAAATACTTGCAGTTATAGAATAAAAAGATGCGGGCGACATACAGCTCTCTAAAGTGTTCTCCCAAATTAGTTTATACATTCTTCTCTCTTTAGAATCTAATGTTTCTGGAAGTTCAAAGAGAGAAATATTAGTAGGTCTAATGGCTTCATGAGCTTCCTGCCGAAGGCTGTCCTTTACCAGGTCAGTATCCGTTTTTTTGGTTTTCTTTTTTTTAGTTTCATCTACTTTAGCAACAGATCCAGTTATCAAACTATCTATATTTTCATTTATATATTTGGCTTCATACTTACGTATTATGTATTCCTTGGTTGAATTAATAAATTCTTGACTATATGTTTTTGAATCTGTACGCATGTACGTTATAAAACCTCCTTCATATAATAGTTGGCAAATTCTCATCGTCTCTTTAGGAGCATAATGAAGCTCATTGCTTGCCGTTTGTTGTAATGTAGAGGTAGTAAATGGTTCCGGTTGTTTTTTATATATCTTTACAGGTGCTGAACAAGTATATATATGAGAGAAATCTGAAGTTTCGTCAAAAAAATCTATAATTCCATCTTCCGATTCAATTTTACCTTGTGGACTTAAATCAAATGCTAAATTAGAATTTGTAAAATAACCTGTTATATTATATACTTTTCTCTCTTCTGCTCCTTTTATATCTTGTTCATTATCATAAACTAGTCTGAGAGCTGGTGTTTGACATCTACCAGCACTGAGAGCATTTTCCTTTCCTTTTGGTGAAGATATAAATTTCCACAACATTGGTGTCACTTTAAAACCTACTAATAAATCCAATATTTGACGCGCTTGTTGTGCGTGAACCAAATCCATATCTATTGTTCTGGGATTTTTAATTGCGTGCTGGATTGCGGATTCTGTTATTTCATTAAACGTAATACGCTTTGTATTTAAAGGTAGTTTAAATAATTCTATTATTGAAAAACTTATTGCTTCACCCTCACGATCTAAATCGCTAGAAAGTATAACTTCGTGAGCATTTTTGATTTCTTTTTTTAACAAATCAAATTGTTTTTTCTTCATTGCGTTTTCAATAATTGTATATGTTGGATTAAAATTATTTTTTATATCAACATTTTTGAGAGAAGGTATAGTGCGTAAATGACCATATGTAGCAACACATTTATAACCAGGACCCAAATATTCTTCAATTTTCTTACATTTTGCAGGAGACTCTACTATTACAAGAGTGGTAGTGGTGGAATATTTTTTACTCATAATTACATAAGTATATAGAAATACATTTATGTAATTTTTTATTTATTTATTTTATATTATAATTATATTATGCCATTTATTAGTAATTATAACGGAGCTATGCAAATACTATCAGAAATAGGTACTGGAACATGTAAAGGCAGTTGTAAATCTGTTTGGGTTCGTAATATAAAATATGCGTTAAAAACTAAAACTAACCCTTTAGGGTTAAACAAACAACAACGTAAAAATATAACGGAAAAAATAAAAAGCGTTTCTGGTAAAAATGCTATAAAAAATCATAGTAAAACTCTTAAAAAATATAAAAACAGAAAATCTCCTCCATATCCTGCGAATGAACATTGCGGAAAACAAATGAGAGGTAAAGATGGTTATATGTATGTGTCGCAACAAAATAAAAATAAAAATTGTTCTTGGAGAAAAATATAATACTACTATTTTATGCGTATGTAATTATAATTATAATAATATAAATATTATTATAATTATAATTATATTATAAATTATGCTATCTGAAAAAAAAATACGTAACAAAATAATTTTTAATTTTATTAATGATGTGAGTTATTTTATTAATAAATATATTATAAATATTACACATTTGAACATTTTAAAAGTCGAATATCACATCATACAAAATAAAAAGGACTAATGGAGAATTTCACGACTTGGCATAATTATCTTTCTAAAATATAAATTACTATTTATTCATTTTCTTAAATTGCTTCCAAGAAACATTGACATTTGCTTTTTTGGGTTCAGGAGACTTTTCAGAATTTGCATCCAGCTTCTCTGCCTTTTTTAAAGCACTATCAACATAAATATCCTTCAGAATACTACCAACCATAAAAGAGCCTTCGTGTTGGTCTAATTGTCCATCTTCTATTTTTTTCAAAATATCTAAAAATTTATATAGCAAATTAATATCAATTTCATCTTTTTTCACCTTGTTAAAGATATCAGTATAATAAGTATACAAAAAATTAGACTCATTCATACATTCTTCTGCTATTTTTTGGTCATCGCCTCTATATTTAGCCTTAATCATAATCATATTATTAATTTCATTGCGTAAAACTTGACTATGTTTTAAATTACGTATTAAATCTGTTTGATCTTCTACATTATTCGTCTTAATCATATTTTGTAATTGTAATCTTTGATTATCGTCCATATTATAGTAATTAAGAATTTAAATTTTTAAATCTTAACTAATAAAATATAATATAATTATATATGTCAAATAATGGTGGTAGTTCTATTCCTGGTATGTATTATCCAATAGTAAGTTCAATGACTGGTAGTACTGCAGGACAATCGGCAATAATTGCTCAAGATAACATGAATGCTAAACAAAATGATGCGAATAAAATAGTATCAGGTGGGAAAAAGAAAGGTGGAGCTATTAATGCTCCACAATTTAATTTGCTATATAATGATCCTTCACCACCTGGACAATCAGTTAATGATGCAATAGCTGTTTCATCGCGTGTTAGTACACAAGCTGCTGCTAATGCTGCACTTGATAATGGCGCATTTAAAAAAGGCGGTAGTAAATATAGAAAAGGGGGAAATTCAAAATTAAAATGGAGTTATTACAAAGGTGGCAGAAAAAAAACACGCAAAAATAAAAGAAAACCAAAAAGAAATGGAAAAAAAACAAGACATAGAAAATAATTATCAGGTAAATAGGTAAATATGTATTATTTTATTGTAAAAACTAACCGAATAATTATATATTAATAATATAAGTTATGCCATCTGGAAAAAATTGGATTCATTTTATATATATTAATTTAGCTTTTGGAATATATATAGCAGGTGTTTTTTATTTTAGTAAATTAGCTGAAATTAAATCTAATTGGCCTTTGTATCGTTGTAATCCTATGTATATGCCACTAGCAGATGATGTTCAAACAAATTTTACTTATTGTGTTCAAAACATGCAATCAAATTATATGGGTTATTTATTACAACCACTTACATTTGCAACTAATTCTACAATTAACATGCTTGGTAGCTTTTCTAATGATATTAACATGGTTAGAGCTATGTTCGATAAAACAAGAAATTTTAATTCTTCTATAATACAATCTGTATTTGGCGTATTTTTAAATTTAGTTATTGAATTTCAAAAAATAACAATTGGTATTAAAGATTTAATTGGGAAAACAATCGGTAGTATGGTAAGTCTTATGTATGTTCTTGATGGTAGCATCAAAACAATGAATAGTACATGGAATGGACCGCCTGGACAAATGGTACGTGCTCTTGGTAAATGTTTTCACCCTGATACAAAAATTAAATTAAAAAATGGAACTATTAAGGCTATGAAAAACATAGATTTAGGAGATATTTTAGAAAATGGTTCAATAGTTGAATCTGTTATGAAAATTGACAATAAAACAAAACCTATACCATTATATGTTATACCATGTGAAGGAATTAATAAAGAAGATATTTATGTTACTGGGTCTCATTTAGTATTTAATAATATTAAACAAAAATATTGTAGTGTTGATAAATATTTTAAATCATTTAAAACTATTAAAAAAACAGATTGGTTTAGTTGTTTAATTACACATGACCATAAAATAAAAATTGGAAATGAATTGTTTTGGGATTGGGAAGACCATTTTATTAAAACAATTATTAATTAACTATTATTGAAATGAGAATATAGTAAATGAATATTATCCATTTACTATATATGGATAGAACAAATGAATTGGATAAAATTAAACAAATATATGAAAAATTAACTTATTTTGACCAATATGGCTCTTCAGTAATAATGTTATTTATAATTACTATTATTTTAACTATTATTATTTCTTATTGTTACACTATGATAAATATACAACCTGTTATTGATGATTGGCCAAATCAAAGATGTAAACCTCAATATTTACCTTTTGCTGGATTTATAACACATCCTGAAGGAATATCAGCTACAGAATACACAAAACAAAATTTCACTTATTGTACTCAAAATATTCTATCTAGTATTACCGGAAATGCTTTACAACCATTTAATTTTGTTACAAAAATTATGCAAAGTACAACTGAAAATATTAAAAATTCATTAAATTCTTCAAGAGGTATGTTTGACAAAGTAAGAGTTTTTTTCCAATCAATGGCACAAGAATTAATGGGAAGACTTATGAATATTATGATACCATTACAAGAAATAATTATCAGTTTTAAGGATTTAATCGGAAAATTACAAGGCGCCATGACAAGCGGATTATTTACACTATTAGGCTCTTACTACACATTAAAATCATTAATGGGTGCTATTGCACAATATATTGTTACTATACTAATTGCATTAGCCGCATCAATTGCTGTCATGTGGGCGGTTCCAATTACTTGGGGTGTTGCTGCTGTAAATACTGGCATTTTTTTAGCTATTTCTATTCCTATGGCTGTTATATTAGCTTTTATGAGTGATAAAATGCATATCAAAGCTTTGAAAATACCCAAGGTAAAATGTTTTGACAAAAATACTGAAATTATTATGAATGATGGTACTCAAAAAATAATTAAAGATATAATAGTAGGAGATGTATTAATTAATAATAATATTGTCACAAGTAAAATAATAGTTGAAACTAAAGGTTCTACTATGTATAATCTAAATAACATAATAGTATCCAATTCACATATTGTTAAATATTTAGATAAATGGATTCCTGTATCAAAACATCCAATGGCAAGAAAAATACAATATACAGAACCATATTTATATTGTTTAAATACAACTTCTAAAAAAATTCTTATTGATAATCATATATTTAGTGATTGGGATGAAATATTTGAAGATGACATATGTAGTATTCAAAAAAATAGCAATTATACATTTTATGAAAGTAAAGATATACATAAATTTTTAGATGCTGGATTTGTTGGTAATACTAAAATTAAATTAAAAAACAATAGCGTTAAAAATATTACTGATATTTGTATCGGAGATATTTTAGAAAATAATGAATATGTTTACGGAATTGTTGAAGTAGATGGTACTAATTTATTTGAACAATATGAATATCATTTAGGGAATATAATAATTGAAGGTGGACCTAATTTAACATTTTGTGATAAAAATATTAATATTTGGTCTACTATAAATTTATCTGAAAAAAACACTTATTGTTTAGACAAAAAAATAAATTATAAAAAACCAAAAGATAAAATAGAAAATAAATTGTATCATTTATTAACTGATAAAGAAACTTTTGTTGTCAATAAAATTAAATTTTATGATTATAATGCTTCAATTGATTTATTTTTAGATAAAAATATTGAAAAATTATTATCTATGAAATATGTATAATATGGATATTTCAATACTAGGATATAAGTTTAATGTAGAAATATTAATTTTAATTGGGGTTATTTATTTAATATTGGTTGGACACACAATTGGAGGATGTTGTAATTTTTATAGTACAATTGAAGGTATGGATGTTTCTGGTAATTCAATTGTTGTTTCTGGTAACATTAATATGGATGCTTCTGGTAATCAGATGGATGTTTCTGGAAATATTGTTAGAACTGGAAATATGCCCACACAAACTACATCCAAAGAAGGATTTGTAGGTGCTAATATTAATTATGGTGAATCTTCCGCTTATGATTTGACAAATAATATGCCTGTTAATACTGCTTCTTGGAGTGCTCAAAATATGACAGTTGTACCTGGTCAACCTTTGAGCGAAGGTGTAAAAAAATTTTTGGCACGCAAGCCTCAACCAGTTCCTCTTCCTGAGGGCGAAATGTTGATGTTTGCAAATACACCTTTTAAACCTGAATGCTGCCCAAATACTTATAGTAATTCTATGGGGTGCGCATGTATGACGGGTCCACAATACAATGCACTAATTACGAGATTTGGTAATAATGTACCTTATTCTGAATATTAAATAAAATATTAACAATTAATTAATAATATTTTATTCATATTTTTCAACTCTTATTCCTTTAGAATCATAAACCCAGATTTCATATTTATAACCTAATTCCTTTGCTGCATTTTGTTTTAAATATATATATTCCTTACCTTTAGTAGCAGTCCACGTTGATTTAACTTCAATACACCTATTTTGAATAGGAATAAAAATATCTACATAATGTCTATGATTTTTATCATTTTCATCATTATACCAAATAGTCGGAACATTTTTACACCCAGTAATTATATCAGATTCATTTATTTTCTCATTTATAATTAATTCATCTATATACTTTTTTAAAAGTATATATATATATGGTAAAAACAAAAAGGAATAAAAAATCTAATAATGGTACAAAAAAGGTTTTAAAATGTCCTATTGGATTAAAACCATTTCAAGAAGATTTTAGTAAAACAATTCCTTCAAATCAATTAATAAAATCGAATCAAGAGAGAAAAAAAGAGTTTGTAAAAGAATTAATGACTAAATTTGCTCCATCTGCGATTAAGCCTGAAGATAATTATTATGACTATATTAATTACCTTTGGTTAAAAAATGTAAGCTTAGAAAAACAGCAAGAATATATTGTTCAAGTAGATGATTTTAGATTAACCCAAGATAAAGTTTATCATCAATTAAATGACATTATTTTGGAATATATAAGAACACATAAAGATAAACTCGCTACTAATTTGAAAAATTTCTATGACTCTGTTACCAAAATGAATGAAATTAGTGAAAGTAAAAGGCTATCTAAAGAGGCTATCCAAAAGATAGATAGTTTAATTCAAGAAAAAAATATGTGGAAGATGTTAGCATTTATTAATAGCGATGAAATGACCGCAGATAGTTCGCCATTTGTATGGTCTGTGAATCCAGATAATAAAGAACCAACTAAATTCAGATGTTACGTTAGTGCTCACGTATTTTCTTTGGTTGACCTTAATGTATATTATGATGATGGAAATGACGTTAATTATAAGCGAAAATATAGAAAGGCTTTTAAAACATATTGTAAAAAAATATTTGACACATGTCTTGGTAAAGGTCATGGTTTCAACCCTCAAGACATTTTTGATGTTGAAGTAGATATTTTCAATGCTCTTGGTTGTATTGATATTACTTCCAAAGAAGAAAAAACTTATAATAGAGTAACCGCAACGGAAGCATTATCCAAATATGGATTTGATTGGAAAGAATTTTCAAAAGAATTAGGATTCAAACATACTCCAGAATTTTTTATCACATCAAGTTTGAATTACTTAAAATGTGGTACAGATTTAATGGCGCAAAACTGGGAAACACCAAAATGGAGAACATACTGGGTTTGGATTTTATTAAAAAGGATTACAAGAGTTACAAGACATTGGGAAAAAATTACATATGAATTTTATGGCAGTTTTGAGAGAGGGCAAGCAGGTATTAATAATAGTGATGCCGTTAGTTCTTCATTATACATGTCTATTCCTTTTAATACTTTTTTAACTAATCAATATGTTGCCAAATATGAAAATCCACAAGCAATAGAATATGTTAGCACATTATGTAACGATTTAAAAATAGTTTATCGCAGAATTTTACAGCGTAATAAATGGATGTCACCATCTACTAAAAAAGTTGCTTTAAATAAATTAGATCATTTTAATTTTGTAATTGGGAAGCCTGAAAATTTGAGAGAAGACCCTGACTTAAATTATGGTCATAGTTTGTATGAAAATATGACAAAAATTATGGAATGGAGACATAAAAAATTTACAGAATTAGACGGAAAACCTTATATTGATATTCCAATGATGGATTGGACACAATATCCAGTGAAAATGGCTGGAACACAAGCGTATATTGTAAACGCATCTTATACTCCATCCAAAAATTCAATTTATATTAACTTAGGTTACATTCAAAAACCATTTGTAGACCTTGATGAGAGAGGAATTGAATATAATTTGGCACATCTTGGTTTTACTATTAGTCATGAAATGTCTCATGGTTTTGATGATTTTGGAAGTCAATATGATGAATATGGTAGATTACACGACTGGTGGACGGATGCCGATAAAAAGAAATTTAAACAAATACAAACAGATGTGACAAAACAATATGAAGAGTTTGCTGCCAGAGATGGTATTAAATATGATGCTTCTATTGGTATTGGCGAAAATATGGCTGATATTTCTGGTATGGCTATTTGCAATGAATATTTGAGAGATTTTCAAGAAAATAATAAAGATTTAATTCCTATTCGCTATTTATCATTTGAAGCATTTTATACATATTATGCTTTTCAACAAAAACAGAAAGTTGGCAAAAAAGCACTTGCTGCTCAACTTAAAACGAATCCTCACCCACTTGATAAATATAGATGTAATGTTCCTTTATCACGTTCAGAAGTATTTAGAGCTATGTTTAATGTTAAGAAAGGTGATGGTATGTGGTGGCATAATTCAGATACTGTTTGGTAAATATAATAAAATAAATAATTAATATTTAATAATTATTTATTGACTATGCTTTGCTGTCAATTGTAACTTCTTTTGCAATATTTTTAATGATTTTATCCTCTTTTTCAAAATCATTATCTCCTTTGCCTCCCATTGCTTCCATTACCAATTTATTATATGTGTCGGACACTTTTGAAGTGCTTTTTAAACAATCAGGATGTTTATTTCTAAATTCACTAAATAATTTTGTATTTTTATGTGCCACATGTTTAATAGCTTTCCTCATTTTTTGTTTATTTTCATTCTCTTTTTCCCATTTATCTTCATCCTTTACATACATTACTTCTCTCTTTGAATCAGTACAATGAACTGGTCTTTTTGATTCATCAAGTGAATTTAAATTTTTAATTATAATATTTGAAATACCTTCTACATAACCAATTTTTCCGACATTTTCCAAATCAGAAAGTTGTAATTTAATAGAATCTACAAAATCCATAATGTTCATTGCATCTTTACATGTTTCATTTAAAAATAAATTTAAATTAAATGATTTGTTATTGGAATTTATAGTATTATTAGTACCATTTTTAGTTATTTCTAATATTTGTTTATTTTGTTCTATAAGCATGTTTTTAAATTCTGAATTTTCTTTTATTAAATATTTTATTAATTCTTCAGAATTATTTGATTTATTATTAATTATTTCAGTGAAAGATAATTCTATATTACATTTTTTTTTGTGTCTCCATAAACCAGAATAATCCTTATATGTTTTATTACAATTTTGACATTCATAACAAGAGCTTAATTTTGGCTTAATTTCATTGCTATTCATTGATTTAATGTGTTTCTGACTCAAATTATGATTGTTTATGTTACTTTTTTTACACGTAGTATAGTTACATTTTTCACAGGAAAACATCGGGCTTAATTTTGGCTTAATTTCATTGCTAAACATTGCTATATATAAGCAATATATTTTAAGCTTTTTATTTTTAAAATAATAAAAAATATATATATTTTAAAATTATCGTCACAATTTTATAAAAATTTTTTATCACGCGAGACGCTAAAATTTTTTATGGTCACAGCATTTTCATTTTCCAACATTTATTTCCTTTTTTTAAAAATGGACAAAAATAAATGTCCAAAAATGAAAATCGGAAAAAAGTCTTGGAAAAAAATATTCGATAAAATTATATAATAAATAATCAAAGTAACTTAAAGAACTTATTTTTCAATATTGAAATTTTATTTTTTATTTATAAAATTAGTTATAGCTTTCAATATATTTCTAAACATTTTTTTACACATCAAAAATAATATAAACTTATTATAGTTTATATTATTTATTTTTAAAATTTATTTTTAATATATTATTTTTATTTACATATACATACTATAAAGTGCTGGAATATTTTCATTTTCCTTTTTAATTAATTTATCAACAATATCTTTTGTTACTGTAAATGGAAATTGTACTTTTAATGACATATCTTGTTCAAATAAGTTAGAATCAGGTTTCATCAATCTATAAAGGTTTAATTTTGTATATATTATTTCTAAACAACGTTTTAAATTTCTTACACCATCTTCTTTATTACAATGATTGTCAATAATGTAATGAATTGTTTGTTCATTAATAACTATTTGTGAATCCTCAAATCTTACTTGTTCGCGAATTCTTGGTAATAAATAATTATTTGAAATGGCCGTTTTTTCTTTTTGATTATATCCCTTTGTCTTTATTCTGTACATTCTGTCTTTCAAAATTGGATTAATTTTTGATTCATCATTATAACTAAATATGAATAAACATTTACTCAAATCAAAATTAATTTCAGCAAAATACTTGTCATGAAATTGTGAATTTTGAGATGTATCAGTTAAATGAGTAAGGATACCAGCAATTTCTTCACCCCTTGGAGTATCGCTAATTTTATCAAGTTCATCAAAATAAATTACAGGATTCATACATTTACTATCAATTAAAATTTGTACAATTTTCCCCCAAGTAGATCCTTCATATGTATAACCATGACCTTCTAAGAAACTGCTATCTGTAGCACCTCCAAGAGCAATAAAAGCAAATGGTCTGTTTAAAATTTTGCTGATTCCTTCTTTAACCAAACTTGTTTTGCCTGTACCAGGAGGTCCATGAATCGCAATCGCAGTACCAATTGCTTTTGGATTAGTTACAAGTTGCCCTAACATTTGCATTATCTGCATCTTTGCGTCATTTAAACCATAAACGGCATTATTTAATGTTTTCTGAGCATTTTCCATAAATTCATGACACTTATCTACCCCATCATCAATACTAATTGGTAACCCTTCCATTTTACTAAATGGGATACGCATAAAAGTATCAACCCAGTTTTTAATTTTATAAAACTCACCACTACCAGGTTCCATATAACGCAACGAATTAATTTTTTTCATAGCGGCAGCCTTAAATTGTACTGGAATATTTGCTTCAAGAAGTGTCATACGATATGGTTTTTCAATACGAGTTATTTTATTAATTTCTCTTAATTCTTTAATTACTTTTTTTTGTTCGTCGAGTTCTAATTTTTCATAAAATGAAAAATCATTCATTGTATTTTTATCTTTAACTATCTTGCGAAATATTCTCATATTTTTTTCCTTGTGTTTTTTCTCCTTTTTCTCTTGTTTTACCTTTTGTTTCTTAATATCTTCTTCATACGTTTCAATACATTTTTTAATAGACTTATCATTTGGATTTTTTTCTAAAACTTGTTTTAGCTGTTCTAATGTTTCATTATTTGGTTTTTTCTCATTGTGTGTGGTTGAATCTTTAATCTCCTTTTTAGATTCACTAGTAACCTTTGTAGTATTCTTTTTACTTCTAGTTTTGTGTTTAACCTCTTCTTCAGAAGAACATGATGATATGGAAGCATCTTCATCTTCTGTTTCTTCAGACGAATCATCAAATTCTGAATCATAATCTTCATCGTCCCAGTCTTCATCCTCTTCCTCTTTATTAGCACCACCAATAGTAAAAATAATATTAAATTTATTAGAACCTTTTACTTTAACTTCTTCATCATCATCCTCATTTTCAGTATCTTCGTCATCAATTGATTCTTCCTCTTCGGTTTCAGATTCAATTATTTTTTTATTCTTTTTATTTTTACTATTTTTGTTTTTCTTAGTTATTTTTTCTTCTTCAGATTCCGTTTCCCAATCTTCGTCATCATAATCTTCATCAGATTCAGATTCAGTTTCAACTATCTTTTTATTCTTTTTTTTAGGTGATGGTTCTTCTTCAGATTCAGAATCCCATTCTTCTTCATCTTCCATTGTTTTTTTTAAATTCTCTCCAGCTTTGATTTTTTTATTTAAATATTTAGATGGAAACATTTTTGATAAAAATTTTCTGTATTCATGTACGTCCATTTCTTCCTCACCACTATTGCTATTATCATCACTATCAGAATCATTATTTCTTTTTTTATTATGTGATTTGTCATCTGCTTTTTTGATACGTTTGCTGATTTCCTTTTTTGAGTTTTTACTTTGATTATCGCGTGGCATATTTATTTATATATTATAAAAAATTAATTTTAAATTATAATAATATATATTTATTTTTTATAAAAAAAATTGAATTATTAAAAACAATATAAATGTATTATAATATAATATATAGTATGTCGAAATATTCAAATAATAACATGTTAAATTGTTCCAAAGTTATCGGTATTCAATTTAGTATTTTGTCTCCGGAAGAAATACGAAAAGGTTCTGTAGCTGAAATAACTACTCGGGATACATATGTAAATAATAAACCAGTTATTGGTGGTTTGTTTGATCCTAGAATGGGCGTTTTAGAACCAGGTTTAATTTGTCCTACGGATGGTTTAGATTATTTACAAACACCAGGTTATTCAGGACATATTGAATTAGCAAGACCAGTATTTTATATTCAATATTTAAGTACAATTTTAAAATGTTTGAGATGTGTGTGTTTTAAATGTAGTAAACTTTTAATAAGCAAGGATAAATATAAACAAGCATTAAAAATAATAGGCGAGGCTAGATGGAAATATGTATTTGCTTTAGCTAGTAAAATTAAAAGATGTGGTGAAGATAGTGAAGATGGTTGTGGTTGTCTTCAGCCGAATAAAATTAGAAAAGAAGGTCTTGCTACTATATTTGCCGAATGGAAAAGTACTGAAGAAGGTGAATCTGAACCGATTATTATTAAATTAACTCCTGAAATGGTCTTAAAAATATTTAAGAGAATTTCTGATGAAGATGTTTCATTTATGGGATTTAGTCCTGTTTATTCAAGACCTGATTGGATGATTTGTCAAGTAATGTCTGTTCCTCCTCCAGCGGTTAGACCATCAGTCAAGCATGATGCGCAGCAGAGGTCTGAAGATGATTTGAGTCATATTTTAGTAAATATTATTAAAACTAATAAAACTTTACAAGATAAAATTCAAAACAATGCGCCAGCAAATGTCGTTGATGATTGGACTACTGTGTTACAATATTATATTGCTACACAAGTAGATAATAAGATTCCTGGAGTTGCTTCCGTAGCACAACGTTCTGGAAGACCATTGAAATCAATCAAGGACAGATTAAATGGCAAAGGAGGACGTATGAGAGGCAATCTTATGGCGAAACGTGTAGATTTTAGTGCTCGTTCAGTTATCACTGCGGACCCTAATATTTCAATTCGTGAATTAGGTATTCCAATGAAAATTGCGAAAAATATTACAAAACCTGTTATTGTTAATAAAATTAATAAAGCGTTTTTAACAAAATTGGTACAAAATGGGCCTGATGTGTGGCCTGGAGCTAAAAATTTAGAAAAGAAAAATGGAGAAACAATTGGGTTACGACATTACTTAGATAGACAATCCATTATGCTTGAAGAAGGCGACATCGTTCATAGACATATGATGGACGGCGATGCGGTTCTATTTAATCGTCAACCTACTCTCCATAGAATGAGTATGATGTGTCATATCGCACGTATTATGAAGCGAGGTGATACTTTCAGAATGAATGTGGCTGATACTAAGCCATACAATGCCGATTTCGATTTGTAAAAATTTGTGACCATATATAGTCACAAAATCTCTGGTCGAAAACAGGGAGCGTTAAAAGCGTGTAACTCCCTAGTCAAATGATTCTAATTATAAAAGCACTTAAATATAAAATATAAAATAATATAAAATGGAACTATCAAAACATTTAGAACTATCAAAACAGATTTTAGATGACCCAACCAAAAGATATTGCGAAATATATAAAATAATTAACATTTCAAATGGTAAGATATATGTAGGACAAGCTGTTTCTCATATATTAAATCATAAAAGATACAGACCATATGGACACGAAGGAAGATTTAGATGTCATATATCAGAAGCTTTCTCAACAAAGAAAAACCAATCACACTTTTTAAATAATGCCATTAGAAAATATGGTGTTGCAGATTTTGTGGTTGAATTAATCGAATGTTGTGAAATATCAAATGCTGATGAACGAGAAATATACTACATTAAAGAGTTAAATTCTTTGTATCCTAATGGATATAATTTGAAGAATGGAGGTAGTGTATTTACTCATAGTGATGAAAGTAAAAAACGTGTATCTAATGGTGTATTAAACTATTATAAAGATAAAAAATTTGAAAGGTTTAAAAATATAAAATATATTGATGATGATATTGAAAAATATATTAAACCATTGAACAGAAATAATGAGCAATATGGTTGGTATGTTTATATTGATAGAATTAAAGCAGATTTTGGTGGAGTTCATATTCCATTAGATAAAAGTAAAATAAGTGCAATAGAATTTATTCAGAATTTAAAGAATCATTTGGCGAAACACCTTGATGCGGGAATCCCCTTAGAGCCTTCACTACCACTCTCAATTGGAAACTTTTGTGAGGAACTCGGTTAATAGCCGAACCCAATGGTAATAATGTGAAGGATTGGGCAATCCGCAGTGCTACTTCCTAATGTCGTTTAGCAGACTATGGAAGGCATTCAGAGACTGAACGGGTGTTGGTGAACAATGAAGGATTAGCTACCCTGAGTTTGCTTAAGATACAGTCCGGCCCCTTTGGAAACACTGGGGAACTCACCGGGAGATGAAATGAATTTACATATGCCGCAGGACCCAGAGTCTGAGGCAGAATTAAAAAATTTGGCGGCAGTTCCATATCAAATAGTTAGCCCCGCCAACAACTCAAGTATTATAGGTATTTATCAAGACTCAATGCTTGGATGCTATCAATTCACAAGACCAGATATCCATTTTAGTCCAAGAGACGCAATGAATATATTAATGATGTTTAATGGTGTAAACGAACACGAATTATTGAAAAGTGCGGAAAGCGAAAAAGGAATTTCAAATTTTGATATTTTAAGTCAAATCATGCTTCCTTTATCAATGAAATATAAAACAAAGGCGTTTAAAGAGGATAAAGATGATGCGAAAACATCAAACGCTGTGCTAGAAATCAGAAACGGAAAATACATTCGCGGACAAATGGACAAAGGCGTACTAGGTGCGGGCACAAAAGGTCTTCTTCAAAGAACATGTAACGATTTTGGAAATATGGCATCCGCAAAATTTATAGATGATTTACAAAATGTTGTTACAGAGTATATGAAATCAACTGCGTTTAGCGTTGGTATTAGCGATTTGATTTCAGACCAAAAGACAAATGAAGAAATTATTAAAGTCATTACACAGAAAAAAGGAGATGTCAAAAATTTAATTGAACAAACACAAATAGGTATATTTGAAAATAATACAGGAAAAACAAATGAAGAAGAATTTGAAACACAAGTGAATAATATTTTAAATCAAGCAACTTCTGAATCAGGCAAAATCGGTTTAAAAAGTTTGAGCAAAGACAATAGATTTGTTACAATGGTTAATGCGGGTTCTAAAGGTTCTGATTTGAATATTTCCTTTATGATTTCTTGTCTAGGACAACAAAACGTAGATGGTAAGCGTATTCCTTATGGATTTGAACACAGAACATTACCGCATTTTACTAAATATGACGATTCGCCAGGTGCTCGTGGATTTGTAGAAAGTTCTTATATTAATGGTTTATCACCCCAAGAGCTGTTCTTTCACGCCATGGGTGGTCGTGTCGGTTTGATTGATACTGCTGTAAAAACATCTACTACAGGTTATATCCAAAGAAGATTAATTAAAGGCCTTGAAGATTTAATGGTGGCATATGATATGACTATTCGCACAAACAAAAATAAAATTGTACAATTTGCTTATGGTGATGACAACATTGACACAGTTAAAGTAGAAAATCAACCAATTAGCCTTGTTTCAATGAGCATACAAGATATTTACGCACATTATTTAATGCCTGAAGAATCTGGAAAAATAAAAACACTTGGTAATATATTTTTAAAAAATACAATGACTAGATATAAAAAACAATATGAAGAAATGATTACAAAAACAAATACCTATATTGAATTTATGATTAATAAACGTAATGAAATTATTGAAAAGGTATTTAAAAATAAAGGTGATAGTGTTGTTAATTGTCCAGTAGCATTTTCATACATTATTGGTAATGTTCAAGGTCAAACTAATTTAACAAGTTCATCATTAGTTGACATTACGCCACTAGAAGCATTCCAAATGATTGAAAAATGTTTTGAAAATTTAAGTAAAAATCATTATGCTCCTCCTACAAATTTATTTAAAACATTATTTTACTTCTTCTTGTCACCAAAAGAGTTATTGATTGTAAAAAGATTTAACAAATCTGCTTTATCTTTATTATTAGATAAAATTACAATTGATTATAAAAGATCTATTGTTACACCAGGTGAAATGGTTGGAATGATTGCTGGTCAGAGTATTGGTGAGGTATCAACACAAATGTCAGTTCCATTTAATTCACAACATAAGATAGTAATTAAAAACAAATCATCCGGAGAAATTTGTTTAAAATCAATTACAATGGGTGAATTTTGTGATAATTTAATAGAAAAATACCCTAATTTAACTTTTAATACTGGACACAAAAATAGCGTTGAGACACTACTTGAGCCGCTAGAAAATGAATATTATATTGTTGGTGTATCTGAAAATGAGAAAACCAGTTGGAATAAAATATCTCACATTAGTAAACACCCTGTCAATGGACAAATGATGAAAGTTCATACCAAGAGTGGTCGTATTGTCGAAACAACAACAAGCCATAGTCATTTAGTTAGAGAAAATCATAAAGTGGTACCAATTGTTGGCGCAAATATGAAAGAAGGAATGCGTATTCCAGTTTGCTCTCATATTGATGATACATTTGTCAAAGACACATATAAATCTTATAAACTAGATGGATTATTTGGATGGTTTATTGGAGCCTATTTAGCAGAAGGAAATTTAAATTATAATGAAATTTCCATTACAAACATTTCTGAATATTATATTGAAAATACTAAAAAAGTAGCTAGTTTATTTGGTAAAGAATGTCGAGTTGTTGAAAAACAAGGAGCCTTTGGTAAATCAATTACAACAAAGTTTAATTGTGAAGACCTAGCAAAACTATTATTGACTACTTGTGGAAATGGTAGTTTTGTGAAAAAGGTTCCGGATTTTGCTTTTACAGCACCACATGAATTCAAGAAAGGATTATTTCAAGGTTATTTTGATGGTGATGGTAATTTTCAATGTGATAAAAACCATCATCAAATTAGGTGCTGTAGCAGAAGTGAACAGCTTATTAAAGATTTGGCTTTAATATTAAATTATTTTAGTATTTGCGGAAATCTAAAGAGCGAAATGAATAAAGGAAGTATGTTGTATCATTTAAATATTTCATCAAAATATGCCAAACAATATCAGTCACAAATAGGAACTATTTTACATATGGATAAATTAGATAATTTAGTACATTTTATTGAAAGAAATGATATTAAATTCTTATCAGAACAAATAGATAAAATTAATGGAATGGGCGAAATTATTGCGCATTGTGGTAAAACTTTACAGCTTCCCAGACAAAGTCGCACATATGGATTTTGGAAAAATAAAGACACTATTGGTCGCAGAACATTAGAAAAATATTACAATGTGTTTAATGAACATCCGAATAAAGAAGTTATTGCAAACGAGTTACAATTAATTAAACAAGCAATTTCTTCCAATGTTGTATGGGATGAAATTATAAATATTGAATATTATACACCAGAACAAACAAATTTTGTTTATGATTTTACTGTTCCAGCCAATCAAACATTTATGACTGATTATGGTGTCATAGTTCATAATACCTTAAACACTTTCCATTTCGCCGGAGTTGCCTCCAAATCCAATGTGACTCGTGGTGTGCCAAGAATTGAAGAAATATTATCTTTATCAAGTGAAATTAAAAACCCTTCATTAAGTATTTATTTGAAAAAAGAAGATGAAACACAAAAGGAAAAAGCACAATCAATTATGTATATGTTAGAGCATACAAGATTAGAAGAAATAGTGAAATCAGTTGAAGTATGTTTTGATCCTGATGACCTCAATACATTAATAAATGATGATAAAGATACTATTGAACAATACAGAGCATTTGAAAAAATGGTAGATGAATGTAATCAATCGGCATTATCTAATGATGAAAATGAGAAATCGAAATGGATTATTAGAATGATTATGGATCCTGAAGTTATGCTTGAGAAAAATATTACTATGGACGATGTGAATTTTACATTGAACAATTGTTATGATAGTCAAATTAATTGTGTATATTCTGATTATAATTCGGATAAACTAGTATTTAGAATTAGAATGAATGAAGTGCTTAAAAGCACATCTAATAGAGGCGGACAAAAGAAGGTAAAGGTAAATCCTCTAGACCAATCAGACCAAATTTATATTCTTAAAAATTTCCAAGAGCAACTTTTACAAAATATTGTTTTGAGAGGAATTAAAGGAATTAATAAAGTTATTCTTCGTAAGATTAAAGATAATATGGTAGAAAATAATGGAGTTTATAAAAAACAAGATATATGGGTGTTAGATACTATTGGTACTAATTTGTTAGATGTTCTTGGTCTTGATTATATTGATAATAACAGAACGTTTAGTAATGATATTGTAGAAATTTATAATGTTCTTGGTATTGAAGCAGCTAGGCAAGCTATATATAATGAATTAGTTGATGTAATTGAATTTGATGGTACATATATTAACTATCATAATTTCAGTGTATTAGTAGATAGAATGACTGCTACGCATAAATTAATATCAATTTTCAGACATGGAATTAATAATGATAATATTGGTCCTATTGCAAAAGCATCATTTGAAGAAACACCTGAAATGTTTTTGAAAGCTGCTAGACATGCTGAACTTGACACATTAAGAGGGGTATCAGCAAATGTAATGTGTGGACAAGAAGGATTCTTTGGTACAAGTTCATTCCAAGTTGTTTTGGATATCGAAGAAATGCAAAAATTAGAGGCTACTAGTGAATATAAAAATATTGATATTGATGAAGAAATAGAAAAATTCTTTGGAGAAGTTGAAAATCCTCAAGATCCATGTGGAATAGATAAAATATCAATACAAAATAATGTTATTACAATTAAATCACAGGACCTTGGTAATGATAATACTTATAATCCTGGATTTTAAAAACAAATTTTAAAAATCATAAATAATAATTTAATATTTATAAAATAAATATTAAATGTAAATATAAATTTAAATGTATAATGTCAATAATTAATTACATCACAAAAAAAATTATTAATCTAGATAATAATATTTTTTCTTTAAATTATGATAATTCTGATCAGATTGATTCTATATTTAAGATATTATTTTATAGCTTAGCTAATAATAGTTATAAAAGTAAATTTATTATGTTTATAGAAACATTAAATAGTTTTTTACAATTTTCAAGAGAGAAATTTATTCAATATTTTTGTAAAATTCAAAAAACATATCGCGCATTATGTAGATTTGCTTTTTTATATAAATATAAAAAGTCTCTAATAAGTATTACAACAGATATGGGTTTAAATAATATTGACGCAGATAATAAAAATGCTATATGTATTTATCATAGCAACACAAGATATTTATTTATTATTAATGATCTAATTAGAATAATTAATACATCATTAACTAATTCGCCTATGTTTTTTATAGAACCATTACCATCTAAAAATCCATATAATAATTTACCATTTACAAAATCAAATCTATATAATATTTATTTTTTTATTAGATTCAATACAAGTATTTATGATGATTTATTCTTTAAATTTTTTAATTGTAATTTTGATTTATCATTATTTTATGATAAATATGAATATTTATTAAGAGAGTATTCAATTCATAATTTTATTAAAAATTTATCTATTACTGACTTTGTTAAAGAAATTAAAATTATGTTAAGTGAATACAATTATGTTAACAAAAAAAATAAAATAGAAATTGATAAGGATTTTTCAAAAAATAAATTAATACAAATTATGAAACCTTATTTCACTTTGTATTTACAAAGTAATTATTCATTAATTACAATTATTAAATTAAAATCACGTATTAACTTAAATAATAAATTAAAAAAATTTCAAAAATTTAATCCTTTGTTCGGGAGAAAAATAATTAAACTTAACTATAAAATAGATACAAAATTTAAAAAAAAATCATTTGTTAAATGTTATGAATTTAATGATAAACACATAGCATTTTATGATAATGATTGTAAAAAATTTTTAACAAATCAATTAAGTATTAATGATAGTGAAAATAATGATAGTGAAGATAATGATAGTGAAAATAATGATAGTGAAGATGAAGAAATATTAAATCCATATGGTTTTGTATTCCCTCAAATTAGACCTGTAGCTAATTATATTTTTTAAACCATATTTTTATCTACACATTCACCTTGTTTATTTCTTACCATTCCATTTGGACATCTTTTTCTTGTTCCTTGTTTTTCAGGAGTTGTTTTTTGTTTTTTTGTTTGTTTCTTAGGTTTTTCAGTTTTTTCTACTACTGGTTGGACAACAGGTTCAATATCCTCTTCAACTATTAATTTTTTTGTCTGTTTTTTAGGGTTTTCTACCACTGGTCGAACAATAGGTTCAATATCCTCTTCAACTATTAATTTTTTACTTTTTTTTGGTTTTTCTACTTGATGTATTAAGTCAGATTCTTTACATTTAGTTTTAGATTGATAGTTTGTTGTAGTTTGTTTTGTAAAATTATGTAAATAACTTTCAATTGTTATTTTATTACCTATAATTTCATCTATATATTCCTGACAAGTTAGATGTCTTGATGATATAAAAACCTCTCCATGATTGTTTTGAATAAGCTTATAATTAGGCTTATTTCCATTAAAACCAGGTAATAATATAAAAACAAAATCATCACTTTCGTCACCATATCCTAAAAAAGCATGTTTTTCATAATTTGTTTGTAAAATACAACTTTGACTAATAAAAATTGTAGGAATTTTATATTTTTCTACAAGCATCCATAAATCTAATGTTGTTAAAAAATAATTTTCTTCTGAAATAAAGGTTGAAAAATCAATAGTATTCTTTTTTCCTTTTATTATTTTGCCGAATGTCTTTTTTCCTTCAATAATTAGAATATCAACAATTTTATCTTGATACTTTTCCAAATATTGTTTATATTCATTATATAGTTCATTTTTAATTTTATTTATAGTATGTTTAATACCTGTATATTTTTCTATTAAATCAATTATAAATTGAAATGTACAAATAGTTGTATTATTATACTCGATGTCTTTATAATCATCAGGAAAACATTTTTTCCAAATTCCAGAAGTTATATTTTGATTAATTTTTGGAGGTTCACACACACTTTGATTTTCTATTTCAATAACCTTATCTAATGAAGATACATTATTTTCATACATTTGTGTCATTATTGGTTCAGCTTCATCATATGAATTATATTTTGTATATTTATTAATAGCCGCTGGTACTAATGTTTCAAAATATTCTTGTGTCAATAAAGATTGTATCATAATTATTTCATTTTCATTCAAGTTATAACCAATATTACCAAACGATAAGTATGTTTGTGGTTGAAGCATAAAAGAATTAATTCTACTATATCTAATTAATTCATCTGCTATTCTTTTAAAATATATTAGTTTATTCTCTTTTTTTGTTATTAAATTATTTTCTGGCAAAATTAAATTACATTTTCCATCTTTTGTAAATGTACATAAATTTGGTGTAGAATCACAAGTATCTTTATTTTTAACAACACACGTAGATATTTGATTAATTAATTTATAATAATTATCATCGCCTGTAAATTGTATTGTATTATTTACCAATTTTTTTAATAAATTATATACATTATCTAATTTTTCAGAATATATTATGTATTCCTTTTTTAACATTTGTTCAATTTCTTCTCTTAATTTTACATTTTCATAATCATTCAATAAAATTCTAATTGTGTTTCTAAAAACATTGTAAAATCCAGTTTCCATTTTTGTTTTTTTAATGTATTCAACACGTTCTTCATCTACATCGTTACTTGATGAAACAGGTATATCTATTTGTAATAATGATTTTGTATCCTTATTTATATTTTTATTTACAATATAGTGTTGATCTTTTATAGATGGTAATATAAAATCATCATCTGCTTCTAATTCACTAATAGGTTGTGATATTTGAATAAATTGATTTGTTTCAGTTAATATACCAACAACCCATTCATCTTCAACAATTTTAAAAGCGGGTTTACAAGGAATAGATATTTTTCTGTTTTTAGTTCTTTTTTCAAGATTATTTAAAAACCGAACGGTATTATAATAATTATTCCATAAACTTAAATCATTCATAAAAACAATATCAAAATCTTCATTATCTTGAATTGACGAAGGATAGCATGGAACAAAACACTCTTTTTGAGTTTTTGGCTCTTCTGCTATTACACCAATTACTTTATTATTAAAATTCATAACAAATTTATCGATTTTATATTGTATACTTTTTAGTTCTAATAACAACTCATAAAGCATTAATGGTTTTTTTGCTTTATAAACATTCGGCATACTATCTAATGGTTTACACATAATATCCAAATATGGTTTAATTATTTCATTAATTACACGTCTTAATTCAGGCGATATTTTTGAACCAATTTCTTTAAATTGAGTTATTATTTCTAATTTTTCTCTAATAGTATATGAATATATTGGTTCATAATAATCATCTTGTTTTAACATAATTATAGTTGGTTTTTTGGAATTATAAAACTCTTTTGAATAGTGATTTGTTGGGCATAATAATTGTACATTATTTGTTATATCATCATTTGGTATTTTAAATATTATTAAATTTGCTCCTAACTCAAATAAATCTTTATTTGGCATACTTATAATATCCCATAAATATGTGTGGTCAATAATAGCATCATCATCTCGTAAAAAATTTTTGAAATTTTCAAATGCTGATATTACCTTTTTCATATAATAAAGTTCATTATCATTTCCAATATTTAATTTTGAAAAAATGTTAGTCTTCTCTTTATATTTTGATACATCTATACTATTAGTATTGTTCATATCATGAAAATCTGTAACAAGATTACCATTTTGATAAGTTACGAATGAATCAATTGTAATTGATTTTATTATTCTTTCTTTCATGTCTTTTATATTTAAAACCTTTTTGAATTTTTTTATGTTATTTTGATCTATGTAGACTTTATTAAAAAATAATATATTTGAAATACATGCAATAAAAGATTGGTTTTTATTAATTTCGATACCATGACGCAATAAACAAGGATGGTCTGGTTTAATATTTGTATTTGTTTTACTTATTTGACAATCCGCGTTTACTTCATGTAACATTTTTTGAATTCCAAATGGCAAATAACCCCAACGACCCTTTGTTAAAGGAAATTTGTCTGGTCCTTTTATATATTCATCTTGTTCTGCTACCTTTTCTTCAGGTTGAATTTGTTTTACATGCAGTTCTTTTTCTTTTTCTTTTTCTTTTGGTTCACTTACCATTTTTGTTTCTATTGGTTCTTCTAGTTTTTTTTTATTACCTTTATCATGTTTTATTTCTTTTGCTTCTTTTTTATTTTCTTCAAAACATTTTGTATTTGCAAGTATTCTACCTTCAGTATTATATTTATCAAAGCAACAAGGTAAACATAATCCCTTTGGATGTTTATCTGGAATTAACCCAGGATATTTTCTTGGAGCAGTTACATTAATAAATTCTTTATAATTTATTTTATCATCTTTATTGGTATCTTCATAATCAAACATTTTACGCATATTGCTTTCTTGTTTTTCTAAAAATTCTCGAACTTGATCAGCACTTGGTTTAATACCATTTATTTTTGTATAATGTTCGCTCCAACTTTTTTCAGTATAATCTTCCTTTAAATCCTTTAATATTTTTTTAAATTCATTAAAATCAATTAATCCATCTTTATCATTATCATGTTTTTTATAAGCCTTATCATATTTATCTACATTTTTATGTTCTGATTCATAAAATTCATAAATATAATATCCAGGTTTCACTTCTTTATCTTTACGCGGAATTACTTTACCACATGTCGGGTGTTCTAACTCTTTTTTACCATCTTTTCCTACAACTTCTTTTAATTCTCTTGGATCAACAATAGTATTTGTTTTTAGACACCAATAACGAGGACATATATAATTAAATTTATTATTCGGGTTAGATCCATATTTTATAACATCTTCGTCTCGTAAAAATCCCTTGTGTTCTTTATTTATTTTTGCCAATTGTTCATCTGTTAAAATAACTGGTTGTCTTCTAGTATCTGAACTACATGTTCTAGAATAAGCATTATACTCGGCACTATCTTCTTTCAGAATTAAAACGGGGTCTTTGCTTTCAATTAATGATTGAAAATAATATGGTTTATTCAACTTCATACCATCAATATTTCTAACTTCATTTTCTTGTTCCTCAATATCCTCTTCCTCCACTTCCTTATTATATTCTTTTTCTTCTGCTTTTTCTTCTGCATTTTCTTCTGGTAATACATGTTCTAATTCAGGCATAGTATCTGTTGTATTTTCTGAATCACTCATAATGTCAATACGCTTGAAATCTTCAACAGGTAATGGTGCTATTTTTTCTTCCTTTTCTATATTAACTGGAATATCAAGTTGTAAATCAATTTTAGGTGGTAAAGATTTTAATGTTTCTTCCTTAGGTATTTCTTGAATAGGTTCAGAAGAAGCAACAATTATCTCTTTTGGTGATTCAACCGCGGATAAACTTTTGTCTGAATCGATTGATTCTTCAACTGAAGAACTACTATTTACACCAAATGATTCCAAACTTTTTGGTGATTCAACTGCGGATGAACTTTTATCAGAATCTATTGATTCCTCACTAGAAATTTCTTTCATAGGTTCAATATCAAATGAACTTTTATCAGAATCTATTGATTCCTCACTACTAGTATTTTTACCTCCTTCTATTTCTTCATACTCTTCATCTTCATCAAAAAATAAACTAAATGCTACTTTGGGTTTATCTGTTTTTATTGATTTATATTTTTGATAATCTATATTTTCTTCTTCATCTTCTAAAAATGGTACTTCTACCTCTTCAGCAGATTTTTCAGTAGATGAAATTATATCTTCTGCTAATATTTCTTCTTTTTCACCCGTAGAACATAAAGTATTAATTTCCTGTACTGGGTAATTTGTACTATTTTTATCTTGTGTAAGACGAATCATAGTGTCTAAATAAACTGGTATAGTTTGTAAATAATGAATATCATTAATATTTTCTACTGAAATAGTTATAACACTAATTTTTTGTTCAAATAAAATGGTAGTTTTAAAACCAGGATTATTTTTAATTTTTATATCTGATTTTCTTACTCCACGCTCAACTTGAATTTCATTTGCTATTTTTCTAATTAATTCTTCTGCTTGATTACGATTTAAGTCATTTGGAAAATTTTCTAAAAGTGCTTCTACTATTTCAACCCCTCTATATCCTTGTTCAGATTTTTCTAAAATAAATGCTTCTTGACTGCTAACTTTACTAAAATTAGATACTCTTTTAAAACGTAAATGAATACCTGTTTTTAATTCACTTGATTCATTATTAAAAATAGAAGAAATACAATTTTTATAAATCGATAAATCTATTGGTTTGTTTATTTTAATTTGTGATACATAATTGATTTGTTTTATTTCAACATTGCTATCATATAAACTATTAAATAATTTTAATTTATAACCACTTTGTTCTAGTAAGTTTTTAATTTCACTAATAATAGGATTTATTGATTCTCTAATAAGATTATTCACGTCAACCTCACTTAGTATAGTCTCAAATTCAGAACTAATAGTAATATATCCATTTTCATCAAATTCGCAAATTAATGTTTGTATTATTTCTTCATTTTTTATTTCAATAAAAACAGACACTGATTTTGTTTTGGCAATTGTTTTCATTAATTTAAAAATAACCGCTTTTTTTAGATAAGGGATTTTTCTACCATCAATTGATATTTTATCTGTGTAAAGTCTATAAATATTTTCCTGTCTAGATGATGGATTGTATTTAATTAATGGATTATTTTCAGTAGCATGTATAATTTTAAATATAATTTCTAATGGAATATTTATATCAAAATCGGGTTTAATAATAGCCTTTATATATTTGATTCCTTTGCTTACATATTTTAAATCTGTTTTTTTTAATTTATACACGTCATAAAACATACTTACAGATTTAAATAAATCATTTGTTTTATCATTTATTATTTTTTTATTATTTTCCAGTAATTTTTCTTTTTCATCACGCAAATCTTCTAATGAGTGTATATTTTTACTATAAAGAAAAGGATAATATATTTTAATTGTGGTTTCTTCTGAAATTTGTTTTTTTGACACAAAATCTAATACGTTATTTGCTAAACATAAATATATGTTATTATTCATTATGCTCCCACTATTTAAAAGCAAATGACCATTTAATGTAGATAAAGATTTTCTGGCATTTTTTTCAAAAAACTTATCATAATCTGTTATATTATATGGATTACTAACAAATGGATATTCATTTTCAACTATAAAAAATTTTTGACCTAAAACTTTATTTATAATATATGTTTTGTTGTCCAATTTCATTTCCAAAATGTCATCAAATGTATATACGTCTTTATCAGCTAGTGGGACAATTTCATTACCATTTTCATCACTCACAATATTTGATAAAAATTGTTGTAATCTAATTTTTGTAAGTTCTAATTTTTTATTTTGAGTTAATGATTGATAAACTGAAACCGCATTTAAAGATTCTAATTTTTGACAAAATAAATAAATTTCATCAAAAGATACCATTATACTCAATCGTTCTTTTAACACATTTAGTATTTTAATTTTAATAGTACTAATTGAATCATCATAATGTATCTCTTCTTCAACAAAAATAGGTGTTATTTTTTTTGAATTTATATATTCAATTTCATCATCTGTAAATATTGATTTAAATAATTCTTCGATTTCCTCTGTATCTTTTTTTATTTTTCCGTAAAAAATAATTATACCATCTATTGAACCATTTACCAAATAATTTAATTTATAGATACCTAAAGGTTGCATTTTTTTTACGATATCACTATATTTATTTGAAGATATTAACTTTGACATAATATATATAACGATAGTATTATTTTTAATTTAATTATTTACAAAGATATTAAATTAAAATATTTATTTACTAAAAAAAATTATGTTTAACATATAACCTGCTGCAACAAACGCAGCTACATTTGTTATAAAACTATTTACACTTTTAATTTTAAATAATTTTTTTGATGTTTCATCACTTAGATTATATTTTATATTAAAATATGCTTCAAACCTACGTAAAAGTAAAAAATGTAACACAAATTTTAAAATAAGCATAAGACAAAAAATTGTAGTTAAAATACTATTATGTTTTCTAATAAATAAAACATATAACGCTATTAGTAAAAGTATAGTATCTAACAAATCTGATACATATATAAGCGAATTATCAAGAATGTTATAAAATTTTGTTACATTACTATGATTATGTAAATTTAAATAATAAATAGATAAATATAATAGATATTTAAAACCCTTAAAAAATAATAATATTAATACTATTATCGCTAATACAATAGTTTTATCGCTAAAAGAGTTTGACATATTATAATATATTAATATATTTTATTTTACACATTTTAAGATTTGTACTTTCATATAATATATTTTAGTATTAACTAAAATATATTATAAAAAAATTGAAATAAATATACTACATTTAGTTTTTCATATAATTATAATAATGAACGCTACACGTATTCTTGATATATTTAGACGGACAACTTTGTCACATATTAAATCGCCTTTAGGACGATGGAATATTCATAATAATAAAGAAACTACACTTAAAATTAAATATGCTAACGAAGACAATTGTGGTATTTCTGGCAACAATTATAAAAATACAACACAAATACAAAAAAATATTGTGTTAGATGATAACCAATATATCTATATGATGGGTTATGAATCAATAAATAACTAAGCATACATAAAATTAAAAATATCTATAAAGGTGTTATTTTTAAACTAAATCATAATATGGGTTATCATTTATTTTCATCCCACAATATTCCTTTGGATTGTTTTTATAGTCAATAGGGTCATATATACCAGCCGCTTTTGCATTTTCCAATAAAAATTTAAAGTTTTGCCAAAAATCTTGTTTGTGTCCAATAGATTCAGTCATAATGTGTGATAATTCATGTAGAGCTACAAAGGTTAATGTATTAATATCAATTAATTTATTTCCTTCTTTTGTAGTATTTAAACAAAACGCCAATTTTTCGCCTTTATTTTCACTATATGCCGTCAACTCACTTGTAGGCAGTGTTTCACTTATTTTTTTTGGATTGAAACCTTCTACAAGCCTAATAGTACGAGCATCTCCAGAATGTTTATCTTTCATATATTTTACCATATCCTTCATTTTTTGAGTAACATCCGCTAATAAATTGGCTGCTAATTCTAATTTCTCACGCTCTCTAACACAATATTTGTTTCCATCTTTTGAAGCAATTATACATTTTAAATTGAATAAATCAGATTCATAATATATTCTTAAACAAAAAAGAAGTATCACAGCTAAAAATATATAAAAAAATATACCATGTTTTTCCATATATATATATACTTTTATAAAAATATGGAAATATATTTGAGTTAATAAAATTAGTCAGGACTTACACCTGGAGCTCCGCTTAATGTGCCATCTCCGATACCTATTTGAAAGTCGTAATAATTATTTTCTATATTGGGAACATTTTCATAATCTTTAAAATGTAATTCTGTATTATTATTAGTTCTATAAAATCTAGCTTGAAATTGTTTTTCTATTTCTGATTTAATAATATCTTCTAACATGGTACCATTAATGTATAGTCTTGAAAATATATTATTTAATAATAATGTAGTACCATATTCATCAGCTTGGTCTTTCAAATTAATACCATTTACATTTACACCATTTATATCAGAAAGTGTAGTTTGTATTTCATTATTAATTATTGTATTTAATGATACATCATTAACTTTTAGACTTTTTACATTTATTCCACTAGAACTAGAAAGCGTAGTTTGTATATTATCATTAATAATATTTTGTAATGGCTTATTATTAATCTTTAAATCTTCATTTGAAGCAGATAATAATATATTATTACTTGGATCTATTGGATTCATACCTAATTTAATTTGGTCTACATTAAGAACACCATCATTATTTAGATATAATGGTACTCTTGTGCCACCGATACCATCAGGTGTAAAATCATTAAATGCTATGTAAAACCCAGCCTC
>Ga0209358_10000482_pt1 | contig 34786 bp, 40 predicted proteins | sample LauGreFa1BDMLBSN_2_FD_187574 | JGI IMG/M metagenome (GOLD analysis project Ga0209358, IMG submission 187574) | Freshwater lake microbial communities from Lake Michigan, USA - Fa13.BD.MLB.SN (SPAdes) (version 2) | ecosystem: Environmental > Aquatic > Freshwater > Lake | place: Lake Michigan, USA... | reverse complement strand
GGCGCGACAGGGATCGAACCTGTGACCCCTACGATGTCAACGTAGTGCTCTACCGCTGAGCTACGCGCCCTTTACGGGCAAGCCCGAACTGGTGACCGAGCGGATATACTGGCCTTGGCGGGTAAACGCAAGCGGTGTTGGCGAAAAACCCGGAAAAACCTGACTCAGGCGGCGATGAGCAGTTTCTGGACCTCGTTGACGAGATCGCGCAGATGAAACGGCTTCGACAGGATTTTGGCGTCGCGCGGGGCATTTGAGTCGGGATTAAGGGCAACGGCGGCAAAACCGGTGATGAACATCACCTTGATATCGGGGTCGAGCTCGGTGGCGCGGCGGGCGAGTTCGATGCCGTCCATCTCCGGCATGACAATGTCGGTGAGGAGAAGCTCGAAGGGCTCTTCCCGCAGGCGGTTATAGGCGGCGAGGCCGTTATCGAACGACACGACGCGGTATCCCGCTTGTTCGAGCGCGCGCTCGAGAAAGCGCCGCATGTCATTATCGTCTTCGGCCAAAAGGATACGACGGGTCATTGGTAATTCTGCCGACATCAAACGCACTCCCTACTGCCGTTATAAAGACTCAAACTGGTAAACAACACATGAAAGAATTCAAATTTTAGAGATCGTGCCTGACTTGATGCCTGCACCCGCTTGATTGATCGGGGTGCTTCGCTATTGTGAGCAGATGCGGGAGTGCGGTTCTCCCCGATTTCAGGGTGCCATGACAAACGCTGGAGCGGATTTTTTCGAGCCGTCATTCGAGCTTCTCACGCCCGCGGGGGAGTGGGGGCCGGTGCTGTTTTCGTCGCCGCATTCGGGCCGCGACTATCCGGAGAGTTTTGTTGAACAATCGCCGCTTGATGCGATGGCGTTGCGGCGCTCCGAGGATATGTTTGTCGACGAGTTGTACGGGGATGTTGTCGGCCTTGGTGCGCCATTACTGTTGGCACGGTTTCCGCGGGCGTATCTTGATGTCAATCGCGAGCCCTATGAACTCGATCCGCGGTTGTTTGACGGACGATTGCCGCCCTTTGCAAATACGCGCTCCCTAAGGGTCGCTGCAGGGTTGGGGACGATCCCGCGGCTCGTGGGGGATGCGCTGGAAATATATAGGCGGGCTTTGCCGGTCGAGGACGGGATGGAGCGGATCGAGGCGCTTTACAAGCCGTTTCACCAGACCTTGCGGCGTACGCTTGAAAAAATCAGGCGACATCATGGCTCGGCCCTCTTGATTGATTGCCACTCGATGCCGTCAGCCGCACTCGAGCGCAATGGCTCGGCGCGGGCGGATTTTGTGCTTGGTGACAGGTTCGGCACGAGCGCGGCCTCGGCCCTTACCGATCTGATCGAGGATCATCTGAGCGGACGCGGCTTCAGGGTGGTGCGGAACAGGCCTTATGCGGGCGGATTTATTACCGAACATTACGGGACGCCGGAGACGGGGTGTCATGCGATCCAGATCGAGATCAATCGCGGGCTTTATCTCGACGAGCGGCGTCTTGAGAAACTCGATCATTTTTCGGTGGTTCAGGCTGAAATTACGCTGCTTTCAGAAAGTTTGATTGGTTTTATGCGCGCGGCAACAGGAAATTTCAGCCTGGCGGCGGAATGAGCCGGATGGGTGATCCGGAAAACTCCTCAGATGACGAGTACGGCATCTCTCGCGTAAAAATAAAAAAAAGGCCGCACAAATGGCGGCCCAAGTCTAGGGAGGAAACGCCCAAGAAGGGCAGCGAAGGTCGCTAAAACAGCGATTTCGCACTGCATATAAATGACATTGCACTGCACAAAATGCAAGATAAAACGAACAGGATCTGGTCAGGTTAAGAATCAGATAATTTTTGTTAGGTAATTGATAAATATATATATTTTGAACGTTATACTATAAACGCATGGCTGATCAGCGTTTCGGAGGCTCTGATTATCGACATTTTGGCAACAGTTTTTGCCCGGCCCAGCCACGTGGCGGACGGCAAAATTGCCAAGTAGCCCGCGCTTCGGTATCAGGGGGCAGTCCCTGAACTGGAGCGTTGCCATGACCGCCGTTGATTTTTCCGCCTTTGTTGATGAATTGGGTACGGTGTCTGCGGCGGCGATCATGCCATTTTTTCGCTCCACGCTTGCCTCGATCGATAAATCCCGTGGCGGCGTGTTCGATCCCGTGACCGAAGCGGATCGCGCCAGCGAAACCGTAATGCGCAAACGGATCAAGGAAACCTTCCCCGAACATGGAATTGTCGGCGAGGAATTCGGGGCGGAAAATCCGGATGCCGAGTTTGTCTGGGTGCTTGACCCGATTGACGGGACGAAGGCGTTTATCTCCGGGCTGCCCGTGTGGGGAACTTTGATCGGGTTGATGCGGAACGGCGTGCCCGCCTATGGCATGATGCACCAACCCTTCACAAAGGAGCGGTTTTTCGGTGATTGCGGGAGCGCTACCTTACGCAGTCCGCTCGGTGAGCGCAGCTTGCATGTGCGGCCTTGCGCGTCCTTGGCAGAGGCAACACTCTCGAACACGTCGCCGCAAATGTTCACGGGTGGTGATCTCGATGCGTTTTATCGGGTCGAGAAGAGCGTGCGGCTGACGCGATACGGGTGTGATTGCTATGCCTATTGCATGGTGGCGGCGGGGCATATGGATCTGGTGATTGAATCGAACCTCAAGCCCTATGATGTCGTGGCGCTAATCCCGATCATCGAGGGCGCTGGCGGCGTGATCACCAATTGGCAGGGTGGGCCGGCTGCTGCTGGCGGCTCCATCATCGCGGCGGGTGACAAGCGCGTGCATGAAGAGGCGATGAAACTGCTCAATCGCTGATCGTGGGCGCAGGTTCCAGGCTAAATTGATCGAAGGCGGCCCAGAATTTGGCGCGCAAATGATCCTGCTCGAGCAGGATTTCGTGCTCGGCACCATCCAGCTTCAGAAAACGACCGTTCGGCATGCGTGAGGCGAATGACTCTGCAATCGGCGTCGATGTGATGCGGTCATGCGCACCCGCTGCAATGAGCACAGGTGTGCTGATTGCGAGCGCTGTTTCGGGATCTTGTAACTCGGCCATGGCGGCAAAGGCGGTTGCAACCCAGCCAATGGTGGGACTGCCAATGCCAAGATGGGGGGCGGTAGCGATGACCGCGTCGGCGCGTTCATGTCTTTCGCGGTCTGTGGAGAGCGGATTATCCGCGAAAGGCATTGTGGGCGCGGGCGAGCCGCCCGGGACATAGCGCTCGCTGAAGCCGAGAACGGCGAGAAGGCTGACGAGGAAGCGGGCATTTTTCTTGAGCCGCTCAAATGCGAGGCCGATCATGGGGGCCGAAATCGTGCAGCGCTCGAACAGCGTGTCATCGCGCAGGAGTGCGCGGAGCAGGATCGCGCCGCCCATGGAGTGCGCGAGCGCATGGCGTTTCAAATCGCCGAGCGGTGCCACGGCGTTTTTCATGATGGCATCGAAATCGTCGAGGTAATCGTCAAAACGCGGGATGTGGCCTTTTGAAGGGTTAGACAGGAGACGGTCGGATCCGCCTTGACCACGCCAGTCAAAGGCAACGACATGGAAGCCGCGGGAGCGGAGGTCGCTGATCGTCTCCCAGTATTTCTCCATGAATTCGGTGCGGCCTGATAAAATGACCATGACGGTTTTTCGGTCCGCTCCGGTCGGACGCCAGCGGGCGGCTCTGAGTTTAATCCCGCCAGTGGTTTTGACGACCAAAGGTTCGGCATCTTCAGGGACGGGATTTTCCGGGACCGAAACCAGATCGTAGGACGGGGACGGGTAGACGCGCTGGCGCATTTTTTAAGGTCTTTCGACATTGGCGCACACCGTTGGGTCTGCGGGAGAATTGAAACTGGCCCTCTTGAAAGCCTGAATAGCGGTTCCTACCTCTAGTAATGTGCAGGCCATGATGGCTGCACAGTATTGGTTCGGCCATTCCGGCGAACCGTATCATGTCGCTTCAACTGGAGGATATGCCATGCGTCATTTTGATTTATCACCCCTCTACCGGTCAACCATCGGGTTTGATCGTCTCTTCTCGATGCTCGATCAGGTTGGTCCGGCCGAGACGAATTCTTATCCGCCTTACAATATCGAACGCCTGAGCGAAAACGAATATCGCATCAGCATCGCCGTTGCGGGGTTTACGGCTGACGAGCTTGATATCGAAATCAAGGAAAACGCCCTGACCGTGACGGGCGAAAAGCAGGCTGTTTCTGAAGAAACAAAACGCGAAATCCTGCATCAGGGAATTGCCGCGCGCGCCTTTGTGCGACGTTTCCAAGTCGCTGATCATGTGCAGGTAATGGGCGCAAGCCTCGAAAACGGCCTGTTGCATGTCGATCTCGTGCGTGAAATTCCTGAAGCGAAGAAGCCGCGCCACATTCCGATTGCGGCAAATTCAGGATCGCGTGTACTTGAAGGTGCGGCAAAGGCCGCCTGAGGGCGCTTTTCCGAGTGATATTGATCCGGCTCGATGCGTGTCGAGCCGGATTGTTCAGGCGCCGTGTGCGACGGCAATTACGTGATCAATGTCTTCGGTGCGTGTCGCAAAAGATGTCACAAAGCGCCAGAATGCCTCGCCTTCCCGCACATGAATATTCGGCGGCAGGCTCAAGCTTGCCCATGGCGCGGCTTTGATATCCGCTTTGGCGAGGGCGGTATGTACTTTCGCTGGCAGGATTGCGAAAACCTCGTTGGCTTCGGTCGGCCAAGGCAGGTGCGCGCCCGGCGTTGTCGCCAGACCATTGGCGAGTTTCTCGGCCATCGCATTGGCGTGACGGGCATTGTCGATCCAATGGTTACTCTCGAGATAACCGACCATTTGCGCTCCGAGCAGGCGGCCTTTCGACACTGTGTGGCCCGAGCGCTTGCGGCGGAAGGCGAAGGTCTCGGCCTGTTTCGGGTCGAAGAAAATAACGGCCTCGCAGGCAAGGCAGCCATTTTTGGTGGCGCCGAACGATACGACGTTGACGCCTGATTTCCATGTCATTTCGGCCGCAGTGCATCCGAGTGAGACAAGGGCGTTGCCGAAGCGCGCGCCATCCAGATGATAGAAGAGGCCGTGTTTCTTCGCGGTTGCCCCGAGCGCGGCAATTTCATCGAGCGAATAGAGTGTGCCGGCTTCGGTCACTTGCGAGATTGACAAGGCTGCCGGTTGCACGGCCTTGATGACGCCTTTGGGATAGCGGGTGAGCGTGCGTTCGAGTGCTTCTGGCGTTATTTTGCCCGCAACACCCGCAATACCGACGAGTTTTGCGCCATCCGTGAACATTTCCGGTGCGCCGCATTCATCGTCAATGACGTGGCTTTCTTCGTGACAGAAGATCGCACCCCAGGGCGGCGACAACGCCGAGAGCGCAAGGGCATTCGCGCCGGTTCCCGTGCTGACGAGAAAGACCTTCACCTCATGCTCGAAAATTTCAGCGAGCATTTCTTCGGCGCGGGTGCTGAACTGGTCGGATCCGTAGGAGTTTTCAGCGCCATCATTGGCGGCAATAAGCGCTTCCAGCACGGGCTTGCTTGCGCCGACAACATTATCACTCGCCAAATTCAGCATGATTCTTCCCTTTGATGATGATCCACACGGCACACTTAACCGCATAATTGAAAGTGTCCAAACGGCGACCGAAATTTTGGCGGGCTGACCCCTTGTGTCACCTCAAAAAAAATGCAATCTTCACTCCAGATAGGACAGTAATACTGTCCCATTTAATACAACGTTAAAGACAGAGCACAATGGTTTTTCGGTTTGGATTGTCGATGCGGGTGAATGCGAAGGTCATAGTGGCCTCGGCATTTTCGTGCGACGCAAATCGAGGCGATAAACGTGCCACCCGCAAACCGCGGGATTTGGGCGCTCGCCGGTAAACGCCGGAGGCGCCCGCAAGGAGCGGGCGCAAGACGGGGCGCGACCCTCACTCCTCAGAATAACTGCCCCGGAACACGCTGAAAATCCTTGACGGATGATCAGTGTGGACAAGAATTCAGGACAGGGACCGGGGAGATGACCATGAGAAGAGATCCATCAGAGGTTGGCGTCACCATTCGCGACAGTGATGTGTCGTCGAAACCGATCATCATGCGGGATTCGGGCTTGCCATTGGCGCAGGGCTCGTATGATCCGTCGTTCGAGAAAGATGCCTGCGGTGTCGGTTTTGTTGCTGACATGAAACGCGGCAAGTCCCATTCTGTTGTCGAGATGGGGCTGCAGATCCTGCTCAATCTCGATCATCGCGGCGCTGTTGGCGCTGATCCGAAGGCGGGCGATGGCTGCGGTATGCTGGTGCAAATTCCGCATCGCTTCTTGAGCGAGGAATGCGCAAAGCTCGGCTTTACCCTGCCTGCCCCCGAGCAATACGCTGTTGGTCATCTGTTTCTGCCGCGTGACCCCGAGGGGCTCAAACTCTGCGTTGCGATTGTCGAGAAGGTCGTGGCTGATGAAGGCCTCGTTTTTCTTGGTTGGCGCGATGTTCCGGTGGATAGTTCCTGCCTCGGCGAGAGCGTCAAGCCGACCGAGCCGACGCACCGGCAAATTTTTATCGGCAAGAGCGCCGCGATTGCAGATACCGATGCCTTCGAGCGCAGGCTGTTCATCATCCGCAAGGTGATTTCGAACACGATCTACACGCTCGGAAACGCTGCGACGAAGGGCTTTTATCCGGTGTCCCTGTCGGCCCGGACGCTTGTCTACAAGGGCATGCTGCTGGCAACCCAGTTGGGCGATTATTTCCCTGATTTGCGTGATCCACGTTTGGAGTCGGCGGTTGCACTCGTGCATCAGCGCTTCTCGACCAACACGTTTCCGACCTGGTCTTTGGCGCATCCGTACCGGATGGTGGCGCATAATGGCGAGATCAACACGTTGCGCGGCAATGTGAACTGGATGGCGGCGCGTCAGGCCTCGGTTGATTCCGAATTGTTCGGGGCTGAAATCTCGAAGCTCTGGCCGATTTCCTATGAAGGCCAGTCGGATACGGCGTGTTTTGATAATGCGCTCGAATTTCTGGTGCAGGGCGGATACTCGCTCGCGCATGCCATGATGATGCTGATCCCGGAAGCATGGGCGGGTAACCCGCTGATGAACGAGCAGCGTCGCGCCTTTTATGAATATCACGCCGCGCTGATGGAGCCGTGGGACGGACCTGCAGCCGTCGCGTTTACGGATGGTCGCCAGATTGGCGCGACGTTGGACCGGAATGGTCTGCGTCCGGCGCGGTATTACATTACTGATGAGGGGCTTGTGGTGATGGCGTCCGAGATGGGCGTGTTGCCGCTTCCGGAAGAGTCGATTGTCAAGAAATGGCGTCTCCAGCCCGGCAAAATGCTGCTGGTCGACCTTGAAGAAGGCCGGATCATTTCGGATGAGGAAATCAAGGAAAGTCTCTCCACGGCGAGCCCCTATGCGGACTGGCTGAAGAACACGCAAATCGTGCTCGAAGATTTACGTCCTGTCGAGCCGCGCGCGCCGCGCACGGATGTGTCGCTGCTCGATCGCCAGCAGACCTTCGGCTATACCCGCGAAGATATCGACCTTCTGTTGGAGCCGATGGCGACAACGGGACAGGAGGCGGTCGGCTCGATGGGAACGGATACGCCGATTTCGGCGATGTCGGACAAGTCGAAGCTGCTCTACACCTATTTCAAGCAGAATTTTGCCCAAGTCACGAATCCACCGATTGACCCGATCCGCGAAGAGCTCGTGATGAGCCTTGTCTCATTTATCGGGCCACGGCCGAATATTTTCGATCTTGAAGGCAATTCACGCCGCAAAAGGTTGGAAGTGCGCCAGCCTATTCTGACGAATGGTGACCTCGAAAAAATTCGCAGTATCGGCCATTTTGAAGATAGTTTTGATACCAAGACGCTCGATATCACCTATCCGACCGAGCAGGGTGCCAATGGCATGCATGACGTGCTTGAGCGCCTGTGCGAACGCGCGGAAGCGGCTGTCAAAGGCCGGTACAACATTATTGTTCTGTCTGACCGCATGGTTGGGCCGGACCGGATTCCGATGCCTGCTTTGCTTGCCACCGCTGCAGTCCACCATCATTTGATTCGCAAGGGGTTGCGCACGTCGGTGGGTCTCGTGGTTGAAACAGGCGAGGCGCGGGAAGTGCATCACTTCGCGTGTCTTGCAGGCTATGGCGCGGAAGCGATTAATCCTTGGCTCGCGTTTGAAACGCTCGGGGCGATGGCGAAGGATCTGCAGGATGAAGTCTCGGCCTATGAAGTCGAGAAGCGTTTCATCAAGTCGGTCGGCAAGGGCATTTTGAAGGTGATGTCCAAAATGGGCATCTCGACCTATCAATCTTATTGTGGCGCGCAGATTTTCGATGCCATCGGGTTGGCTGACAGCTTTGTAGAGCGATATTTCGCAGGCACGCATTCACGCATCGGTGGCGTGGGGCTTGCGGAAGTGGCCGCTGAAACCGTCAGCCGTCATTCGGACGCGTTCGGCAATTCGCCTATCTTGCGGAATGCGCTCGATGTGGGTGGCGAATACGCCTTCCGGATACGCGGCGAAGCGCATGCGTGGTCGCCGCAATCGGTGTCGTTGTTGCAGCACGCCGTGCGCGGCAATGCGCAGGATAAATACCGCGAATATGCCAAGTTGTTGAACGAACAATCCGAACGACTTTTGACCATTCGGGGCCTTTTCAGCATCAAGAGCGCGGAAGACGATGGCCGCAAGGCTGTGCCGCTCGACGAAGTGGAAAGCGCAACGTCTATCGTGAAGCGTTTTGCGACGGGAGCGATGTCCTATGGCTCGATCTCACGCGAGGCGCACACGACGCTTGCGATTGCGATGAACCGGATCGGCGGCAAATCCAATACGGGCGAAGGCGGCGAAGAGTCAGATCGTTACAAGCCGATGGCGAATGGCGATTCCATGCGTTCGGCGATCAAGCAGGTTGCATCGGGCCGCTTTGGCGTGACGACGGAATATCTCGTCAATTCGGACATGATGCAGATCAAGATGGCGCAGGGTGCCAAGCCCGGCGAAGGCGGACAATTGCCCGGCCACAAGGTGGATGCAGTGATTGCGAAGGTGCGGCACTCGACACAGGGTGTCGGGCTGATTTCGCCTCCGCCGCATCATGACATTTACTCGATCGAAGATCTGGCGCAGCTGATTTATGACCTTAAAAACGTCAATCCATCAGCACAGGTCTCGGTGAAGCTTGTCTCGGAAATCGGTGTCGGCACGGTTGCTGCGGGTGTCTCGAAGGCACGCGCCGATCATGTGACGATTTCGGGTTTTGAAGGCGGCACGGGTGCATCCCCGCTGACGTCGATCAAGCATACGGGCAGCCCTTGGGAAATCGGCCTTGCGGAAACGCACCAAACATTGGTGCTGAACGGCCTGCGCTCACGCATCGCGGTGCAGGTTGATGGCGGCATTAGGACCGGTCGTGACGTGATCATCGGTGCTTTGCTGGGTGCGGATGAATTCGGTTTTGCAACTGCGCCATTAATTGCTGCGGGGTGCATCATGATGCGGAAGTGTCATTTGAATACCTGCCCCGTGGGTGTTGCGACGCAAGACCCGGTTTTGCGCAAGCGCTTTGTTGGCTTGCCGGAGCATGTGATCAATTTCTTCTTCTTTGTGGCTGAAGAAGTGCGTGAGGAAATGGCGCGGCTTGGCTATCGGACTTTCAGCGACATGGTTGGCCAGATGCAGATGCTGGATCGCGACCACGCGCTTGACCACTGGAAAGCCAAGGGGCTCGATTTCTCGAAGCTTTTCCTGAAGCCATATGCCAGCAAGGCGAGCGATATCCATCATTCGGAGCGGCAAGATCATCATCTTGATGCGGTACTCGACCGCACATTGATCGAAAAGTCGGGTGCAGCGCTTGAAAAACGCACACCGGTAAAGATCGAAACGCGGATCAAGAGCGTCAACCGTACCACAGGCGCGATGCTCTCGGGCGAGGTTGCCAAGCGATATGGCGAGAGGGGCCTGCCGGACGACACAATCCATGTCTCGCTCAAAGGGACGGCGGGGCAGAGCTTCGGTGCGTGGGTTGCGCGCGGCGTGACGTTAGAGCTTGAAGGCGAGGCCAATGACTATGTCGGCAAGGGATTGTCGGGTGGCAAGTTGATCATCTATCCGCCGAGAGAAGCAACCCAGATTGTGCCGCATGAATCGATCATTGTCGGCAACACCGTGCTTTATGGCGCGATCGCGGGCGAATGTTATTTCCGTGGTGTGGCAGGCGAGCGATTTGCGGTTCGCAATTCGGGCGCGATTGCCGTCGTCGAAGGCACGGGCGATCATGGCTGCGAATATATGACGGGCGGTATCGTCGTTGTGCTCGGCCAGACCGGGCGGAACTTCGCTGCCGGCATGTCGGGCGGTATCGCCTATGTGCTTGATGAAGAAGGCAATTTCGCTGAACGTTGCAACATGGCGATGGTTGAACTTGAGCCGGTAGCCGAGGAAGAGGAGCTGAACCAGCGCTGGAACCATTCCTCCGGCGACCTCGAAGGCCACGGCCGCGTCGATGTGATGGGGGACATGACGCGTTTTGACGCCGAACGTCTGCATCAACTGATCGAGAACCATGCCCGCTATACGGGTTCGACACGGGCGCGCGAGATTCTGGACAATTGGGACAGCTATAAATCAAAATTCCGGAAAGTGATGCCGGTTGAATATCGCCGCGCGCTCAAGGAATTGATGGCTCAGAATGAGAACCGGCCTTTAGCGGTGGCAGGGGAGTGAGAGCGTTTATGGAGATCTCAACTCCGGCACTTGTCTGGAGGTGAGATAATCGTGAGGTTTGAAGTCCCGATTATGTTAAATCTGGGTGCGAGGGTTAATTGGGTATGGAGGGCGTATTGAAGATTTGAAAGGCAGCTTGAATTTTTGTGGATACAAGATATGTATAAGCTGTCTTTTGATCCTGACAAACGCCAAAAAGCCCTTGTCGAGCGAAATGTCGATTTTGCGGAAGCATGGCAGGTTTTTGAAGGGCGAGTGATCGAGTGGGAAGATACGCGATTTGATTATGGAGAAAATCGGATCATGTGTTTCGGTTATCTCCGAGGTCGGGCCGTTGTGGTTGGTTATGTGCAACGAGGCGATACGCGGCATATTTTTTCGATGAGGAAAGCCAATGAGCGAGAAAGAGAAAAGTTTGGATAGAAAGCCAGCGCAAATGGACTTAGCCAAATTCGACGCCCATGTGATTGCACCAGAAGAATATGAGGATTTGCCGGAGTGGACGGACGAGATGTTTGCCGAAGGCAGCGAATATATCGGCGGAAAACTTATTCGTCGCGGGAGGCCGCGGTCGCTTTCCCCGAAGGAGGCAATCAATATCCGGCTCTCGGCGGATGTTTTGGAGCGCTTTCGCGCAACTGGACAGGGCTGGCAGACGCGAATTGATGCGGCATTAAAACAATGGTTGGTTGAGCACGGTTGATCAAGACAAGCGATACCAAGTGACGGCAGTAGGTTAACGATAAGGGCAGACGGAAATGGGCAAGGTAACAGGTTTTCTCGAAATCGACCGGCGTGACCGGCGTTATGCGCCGGCTTCTGACCGAATCAGGCATTTCAAGGAATTTGTGATTCCTTTGTCGGAAGAAACGACGAAGGATCAGGCCGCGCGTTGTATGAATTGCGGTATTCCGTATTGCCATAATGGCTGCCCGGTGAATAACCAGATCCCCGACTGGAACGACCTTGTGTATCATGGCGACTGGCAGGAAGCGTCGCGCAACCTGCATTCGACGAATAATTTCCCGGAGTTTACGGGACGTATTTGTCCGGCGCCGTGCGAGGCCTCGTGCACATTGAACCTCAATGATGCGCCCGTCACGATCAAGAGCATTGAATGTGCGATTGTTGACCGCGCTTGGCAGGAGGGCTGGATTGTTCCCGAGCCTACGAAAACGATGACTGGCAAGCGGGTTGCGGTTATCGGTTCGGGCCCAGCCGGTCTTGCATGTGCGCAGCAATTGGCGCGCGCAGGCCATGATGTTCATGTCTTCGAGAAAAACGGCAAGCCGGGCGGGTTGCTCCGCTATGGCATTCCGGATTTCAAGATGGAAAAGCATTTGATTGATCGTCGTGTCGCCCAGATGGAAGGCGAGGGTGTTACCTTTCATTGCAATGTGCATATCGGGGTCGACAAGACGGTTCAGGATCTGGTGGCGACGTTCGATGCGGTTGTTCTGGCGGGAGGCTCGGAAAAGCCCCGTGATTTGCCGGTGCCTGGACGCGAACTCGCTGGCGTTCATTTCGCAATGGATTTCCTGCCGCAACAGAACCGCCGCGTCTCGTATGAGCCGGTGAAGTCGAACAAGCCGATTTTGGCCAATGGCAAGCATGTTGTCGTGATTGGCGGCGGAGATACGGGTTCGGACTGTATCGGAACGTCGATCCGTCAGGGTGCCTTGTCGGTGACACAGATCGAAATCATGCCGCAGCCGCCGGAGAAGGAAAACAAGCTCCTGACCTGGCCGAACTGGCCGATGAAAATGCGCACGTCCTCAAGTCAGGAAGAAGGTGCCGAGCGTGATTTTGCAGTGAATACGGTGTCCTTCGAGGGCGAGGATGGCGCGGTCAAGATGCTGAACTGCGTTCATGTTGACGAAAAATTCAAGCCGATCGCCGGCACGGAATTTCAATTGAAGGCCGAACTCGTGCTGTTGGCGATGGGCTTCGTGGCGCCTGTTGCCGAAGGGATGTTGTCCGAACTTGGTGCAAAGCTGGATGCACGCGGCAATGTTGCCGCCGATACGCAGGCCTACAAGACGACGGTGGACAAGGTGTTTGCGTGCGGTGACATGCGGCGCGGACAATCTCTCGTGGTGTGGGCGATCCGCGAGGGGCGGCAAGCGGCGCACAGCATCGACAAGCAGCTGATGGGAACGACGGTGCTACCGCGTTAGGGGTTAGCCCCGGGCGCGGGCAATGTCGATCTGGGCTTTGGCACCATTCCGCAAGGCGCCGAAATCGGTGCCGATTGCCATCAGGTCATAGCCCTGTTTTGCCAGATCGCGCGATGCCTCGGGGCTTGGAGCGAAGCAGCAGGCGGATTTGCCATGTGCGCGGCAACGCTGGACAACATGGGACAGCGCGTCGGCCACATCTTTGCGCGCGGGATTGACATTATCGCCGTTCGACAATGCGATTGAAAGATCCGACGGGCCGACGAACACGGCATCAATTCCGGGTGTCGCGAGAATATCATCGAGGGCAGCCAGTGCCTCGCGGGTTTCCACCATGGCAATCGAAACGGTCGTCGAATTGGCGAGGCTGAGATAATCGGACATGCTTTGTCCGTTCATGGCGACGACAATTGTCGGCCCCCAGCTCCGCTCGCCGACGGGCGGAAATTTCATGAAGGAAGCGAAGGCCCGTGCATCTGCCGCCGAGTTGATCATCGGGGCGATGACGGCGGAGGCACCGAGATCGAGAACACGGGAGGCAATAGCAAACTGGCCAACGGGAATTCTGACGATGCTGGGCTTGCCGGCCAAAGCAACCTGAGCGATGCCATTGGTGATGGACGCGATATCATTGGCGCCATGTTGCATATCGAGGGTTACAGCATCGAAATCTTCGCGGGCGAGCATGCCGGCGACCATGGGATCTGGCATTCCGACCCATGCCGTTAAAAGTCCCGCTCCGCCGCCCATCCGTTTCGATAGCGATTGCATAGCATCCAGCGTGGTCATTGGCTTACTCCCGGAAGACAAAACCGGGATTAACCCGACACGGAGAGACTAAGCCGAACCGGGCGGAGCGGCAAGAGCCGTTTCCCGCCCGATATGTTCCAGTGAACTATTTTCCCGATGCGATCTGAGACTTTGCCTCGGCAAGCAAGGCATCCATCTTTTGGCGGATTTCCGCATCTGACAGATGAACGGCACCGGCTATGAAGTCGGCGGAAACTTTTTGCAACACATCGTCATCGCCGCGTTCTGCGAGATCTGCAGCGACGACGGACAAGGCATATTGCGCAGCATCATCACCGTGCTTGTTCAGCTTTTCTCCGGCCCAGAGCCCCAGAAGATGGTTTCTGCGTGCAAAAACGCGGAACTGCACGTCTTGATCATGGATAAATTTGGACTCGAATGCACGCTCGCGCTCATTGAATGTTGTCATTGTTTCCTCATCATTGTGCCTCAGTCTAGCTTGACTAAAGGTACATAATCATTGGACGGCAGATTTTCCAGATATGAAAATTTCTTCGCGGCAAAAGCATCATGTTTTGCGAGCATGGCGCGATTATGGCGAACTCACGCTCATTGTGCTCTGCGGTATGATCGGATAGAGTGATTCTGTCGGTGGATGATGTTTTGGCGTTTCAGAGCCATCAAACAACGGCGCTCAGGCAGCGGTAAGGGTCTCCAGGAGGCGTTTGTCCGTTTATGGATTTTCTCAAACCACGGTATATGTCGATGAATCGCCGCCGTCGGATTTATGAGGGCAAGGCGAAGATCCTTTATGAGGGTCCTGAGCCTGGTACGCTCGTGCAACATTTCAAAGATGATGCAACCGCGTTCAATGCCAAGAAACACGCCGTGCTTGATGGCAAGGGCGTGCTGAACAATCGCATCTCTGAATATATTTTTCTGCAGTTGAACGCGATCGGCGTGCCGACGCATTTTATTCGACGGCTGAATATGCGGGAGCAATTGATCCGCGAAGTCGAGATTATTCCGCTTGAAGTTGTAGTGCGCAATGTTGCTGCGGGGTCGCTCGCGACCCGTCTCGGGCTGGAAGAAGGCACGCCGCTGCCGCGCTCGATCATCGAGTTCTATTACAAAAACGACAAGCTGAATGATCCGATGGTGTCGGAAGAACACATTACCGCCTTTGGCTGGGCAACGCCGCCGGAGCTCGACGAAATTATGGGCCTTGCGATCCGGGTCAATGATTTTCTGTCCGGGCTATTTCTGGGTGCGGGGATCAAGCTGGTTGATTTCAAGATCGAGTGTGGACGTCTGTGGGAAGGCGATCTGATGCGGATCGTGCTGGCTGACGAGATTTCACCGGATTCGTGCCGGTTGTGGGATGTTAAATCGAACGAGAAGCTCGACAAGGACTTGTTCCGCCGCGATCTTGGCAATCTTGTCGAAGCCTATGCCGAAGTGGCGCGTCGTCTCGGAATTATGGCCGAGGGCGAGCCGGTGACCGGCGGCGGACCGAAGTTGGTACAGTGATGCTGCGCTGATGCTGCATTGCACAATAATCTGAAAAGCCCGCTTTCGAGCGGGTTTTTTGTTGGTCAGTATTTTTGTAAATCCATTGAATTTCAAGGTCTTGATCAAAAATTGCTGCAGAATTGCTGCGCAGCAATTTATACGGATTATCGCGTCTGACGGACCGCGCGCCTCCCGGCACGCTACTTGAGAATGCGAGCCGGGAGGCTCGCGGTGCATGATCGTCTTGAGCTCGATTCCGGCCCGTGCTATACATGTACCATATATTGCACATGTAAAAGGGCTGGCCCGCTATGCTGGATGTTATCAATTTCACCGAGGCGCGGAATAATCTGAAGAGCGTTCTCGACAAGGTGGTGGACGATGCCAATGTCACGATTATCGCGCGACGCGACGCGCCGAATGCGGTTGTGATGTCACTTGATACCTATAACAGCATTATGGAAACGGCTTACCTCCTGAAATCGCCGGCCAATGCGCAACGCCTCGCGCGCTCGATTGAGCAGCATCGGGGCGGTGAGGTGGTTGAGCAGACGCTGATTGATGACTAGGCGGCTGACGTTCACGCCGGATGCGTGGGATGATTATCTTTATTGGCAAAGCCAAGACAAAAAGACGCTGAAGCGGATCAATCAGCTTCTACGCGATGTTTCGCGCGAGCCCTTCACGGGCATCGGCAAGCCGGAACCGTTACGAGAAAATCTAACAGGCTATTGGTCTCGCCGGATCGATGACACGAACCGGCTTGTTTACGCGGTGGAAGAGCAGGCGATTATTGTCGTTGCGTGCAGGTATCATTATTGAAAGACGTTTAAACCCGTCTCTCCACCATCATCTTCTTAATCTCTGCAATCGCGCGTGCGGGGTTCAATCCCTTCGGGCAGGTGTTGGCGCAGTTCATGATTGTGTGGCAGCGGTAGAGACGGAACGGGTCTTCGAGATTGTCGAGGCGGTCTCCGGTGGCTTCGTCGCGGCTGTCGATCAGCCAGCGATAGGCCTGCAGCAAGACGGCGGGGCCGAGATAGCGGTCGCCATTCCACCAATAGCTCGGGCAGGAGGTCGAGCAGCAGGCGCAGAGGATGCACTCGTAAAGTCCGTCGAGCTTTTCGCGGTCTTCATGCGATTGCTTCCATTCCTTCTCGGGCGCTGGCGTCGAGGTGTGGAGCCATGGCTCGATGGAGGCGTGCTGCGAATAGAAATGCGTGAGATCCGGCACGAGATCCTTGATGACCGGCATATGCGGCAGCGGGTAGATGCGGATCGGATGGGTGATCTCGTCCATGCCCTTGGTGCAGGCGAGGGTGTTAGCGCCGTCAATATTCATCGCGCATGAACCGCAAATCCCCTCGCGGCAGGAACGGCGGAAGGTGAGCGTCGGGTCGATCTTTGCCTTGATCCAGATGATGCCGTCGAGCACCATCGGGCCGCAATCATCGCGGTCGACATAATAGGTATCGAGGCGCGGATTGCTCTCGCCATCGGGATCATATCGATAGATGCGGAATTCAGTCAGATGGACGGCATTGGCGGGCTTCGGCCAAACCTTGCCGTCAACAACGCGGGAATTCTTGGGGAGGGTGAGTTCAACCATGGCGTTTTTTTCCTTTGCTCACCACTTTATATGCTCTGTCTTAAAGGCAGCATTTTGAGACGATTCTTATGCTGATCAATTGTGACCAACGCTCCCTTCACCAAGGCATCGGCGCTCTTGGCGAGCGCATTCAACACCAGCGGCAACATGGTTGCGGGGTTATTGCGACCATCCCTTAGCTGTATCACGCTTGGCAACGCCCCATTCGTGATGGCGAGGATTTCACCAAAATCAAGATCGCTCGTTATCACCACATGGTCATGATCCCTTGCCCAATCCATGATGGTTGCGTCCGAAGCGCCAGGCGCACCAATGTTTGACCAATGAACAGTTTCATGGCCATGGGCAGCCAGTAATTCAACCCATTTGGGTGAAATGTTCATGTCCAAGACAATCCTCATGCTGCGGGCGATAAATCAATTTCTTGGCCGGATGCCATATAGGCTGCATAGCGAAGCGCCTGTGTTATGTCCTCGCGTTCCAGATAGGGAAATTCTTGCAGGAGATCATCGATTGTTGCCCCCTCCGCAATCTGACCGACGATCATGGCAACCGTCACGCGCATGTTTCTGATGCAAGGCTTGCCAGCCATTACCGCAGGGTCGCGCTTAATTCGAGACATATCACCCATTGTGATCTCCTCGTTCCAAACTGATATGATGCCCACTAATCAATGATCAATTCCTCAATACACCCGCGCTTTCGGGGCAATATACTCGATGTCATTCGACATTGTGTAGGTATGGACGGGGCGGTAGTCGATTACTGATTCCTGACGGGTTTCATCGATCCAGGCGAGTGTGTGTTTCATCCATGTTTTGTCGTCGCGGGTCGGGAAGTCCTCGCGGGCGTGTGCACCGCGGCTTTCCTGCCGGTTTTCTGCCGAGTCCATGGTGACGACTGCCTGCGCGATCAGATTGTCGAATTCAAGCGTTTCGATCAGGTCCGAATTCCAGATCAGCGAACGATCCGTGACGCCGATATCGGCCTCGCCCTTCCAGATTGAATGGATCATGCGCTTGCCTTCTTCCAAAATATCGCCCGTGCGGAAGACGGCGCAATTGTTCTGCATCGTCTTTTGCATATCCAGGCGAAGCTCGGCTGTACGCGTGCCGCCATCTGCATGGCGGAAGCGATCAAGACGGGACAACGCGTAGTCGGCAGAATCTTTCGCCAATTCGGCTTGCTTTTCACCCGGTGTGACGATTTCGGCGGTCCGTTGGGCGGCGGCGCGTCCGAAGACGACGAGATCGATGAGCGAATTCGACCCGAGGCGGTTGGCACCATGAACCGACACGCAGGCCGCCTCGCCAATGGCCATCAAGCCGGGGACGATTGTGTCGGCGTTGCCGTTCTTCTTGGTGAGTACTTCGCCGTGATAATTGGTCGGGATACCGCCCATATTGTAATGGACCGTCGGCAAAACCGGGATCGGCTCCTTGGTGACATCGACGCCAGCGAAAATGCGGGCGCTTTCCGAGATGCCGGGAAGTCTCTCGTGCAGGATTTTCGGATCGAGATGTTCGAGGTGCAAATGGATGTGGTCGTTGAGTTTGCCAACGCCGCGTCCGTCGCGAATTTCCATCGTCATGGCGCGGGACACGACGTCGCGAGAGGCAAGATCCTTGGCTGACGGGGCGTATCGTTCCATGAAACGCTCGCCTTCGGAATTGGTGAGGTAGCCGCCTTCGCCGCGTGAACCCTCTGTAATCAGGCACCCCGCACCATAGATTCCCGTGGGGTGGAACTGGACGAATTCCATGTCCTGAAGCGGCAGGCCCGCGCGGAGCACCATCGCATTGCCGTCACCCGTGCAGGTATGCGCCGAGGTTGCCGAGAAATAGGCGCGGCCATATCCGCCAGTGGCGAGAATGACTTCGGCAGCACTGAACCGGTGGATGGTGCCGTCATCCATTTTCAACGCCATAATGCCGACGCAACGGCCTTCCTCGCTCATGATCAGGTCGAGTGCAAAATATTCGATGAAAAATTCGGTTTTGGCGCGCAGAGCCTGACCATAAAGCGTGTGCAGGATCGCGTGGCCTGTGCGGTCAGCGGCGGCGCAGGTGCGTTGGGCCGTGCCTTTGCCGTAATCGGTTGTCATGCCGCCGAAGGGGCGCTGATAGATTTTGCCTTCTTCAGTGCGGGAGAAGGGTACGCCCCAATGCTCGAGTTCGTAGACGGCGGCGGGCGCGTTACGGCAGAGATATTCGATGGCATCCTGATCGCCGAGCCAGTCCGATCCTTTGACGGTGTCGTACATGTGCCAGCGCCAGTCATCCTGACCCATATTGCCGAGTGCCGCCGAAATGCCACCCTGCGCCGCTACCGTGTGCGACCGCGTGGGGAATACTTTCGAGATGCAGGCCGTGCGCAATCCAGCTTGGGCGCAGCCGACAGTGGCGCGCAAACCCGCGCCACCCGCGCCGACGACAACGACATCAAACGTGTGGTCGGTGATCGGATAGGAGGCGCCGTTCAATGCAGGGGCTGAAGTGGCCATTTTATGCTCCGAAGCTCAGTTTCAGAACCGCGAATGCGGATGCTGCGCCAATCGCTATGGCGAAAAAAGTGTTGAGAGCGAGGGCAACGATTTTTGTGCCTTCGCCGTGAATGTAATCCTCGATGATAACCTGCATCCCGATCCTCATGTGGATCACTCCGGATACGATGAAGAGCAGCATCGGGATTGCGACAAAAGGATGCGCCAGAAAAGTGCGGGCACTTGCCGGATCCTTGCCGAGCAGCATCAGGAGCACGAGAATAAAGCCGAGTGCCAGTGGTACATTGGCGATGGCGGTCAGGCGTTGCCGCCAGAAATGCTCGGTGCCGGATCTTGCCGAGCCGAGGCCGCGAACCCGCTTGAGAGGTGTTTCCATTGGTGCGTTCAGGGGCATTCCAGTATCCTTTAGCGAATAGCGTAACCGATGATCCAGATCGCGATGGTCAGGACGAGTGAGCCAATCAGCGTTGCCCAAGCGAGAATGTAGCGCTCTGGACCAAGTCCCGCGCCCGTATCCCAGATGAAATGACGGATGCCGCCCAGCATGTGGTGCAGCAAGGCCCATGTGTAGCCGAGCAGGATCAGGCGACCCAGAATGCTTCCCATAAATCCTTGAACCGTTGCGAATTGAGCATCTCCGAGTGCGGCGCTGATCAGCCAGACGGCGAGCAGCAGTGTGCCTGCGTAGAGGGCCAACCCCGTCAAGCGATGAATGATCGACATCATCATTGTGATCGTCGGGCGATAGATCGCCAGATGGGGCGACAAAGGGCGTGTTGCGTGCTTTTTCAGAGTGGCCATCGCCTGCTCTTTCGGTGAAGTGGACAAAGGGTACCCGACAATTCCGGGATGGGTTTCTGTTTACTCAATAACAGTCTCTTCGGCAATGCAGCATTATACGCGACATAGGTCTTAAGAGGGAATTTTGAGGGTCAATCATCATTTCTAGGTCCGGTTCTCAGAGATTTGATTGTAGAGCGCCGGATTTTTGTATCAATTCTGCGCTTTTTTGATGCCAAAGTCGGGCGTGTCGGACGCCGGATTTCGGGGCGGACGGATGCTTCGCGGATCATCTCGAACAGGCGTTCGCGGGCATCCTCGCGGTTGCGTTCCTGTGTGCGGAAGCGTTGGGCGAAAATGATGATGACGCCATCCAGCGTGAGTCGGCGACCAGCAAGCGGGATCATCCGCTCCTTGACGTCTTCCGGAATTGAAGGGGAATTGCGGAGATTGAAACGAAGCTCGACGGCGGTCGACAGCTTGTTGACATTCTGCCCGCCGGGCCCCGAGGCGCGGACGAATGTTTCTTCAAGCTCGTTTTCATCGATTTGAACGCGATTACTGATCCGGATCATACGAAGATTATAGCGGATTTGAGTAAAGAAATCACTGCAACCGCAAGATCACGCTTTGAATGAGATCAGATAATGCGACGCCATCGCCTTCAATCAGAATTCTTTTGAGACGGGACGTGTGACCGCTCTGAATGCTGAGACTTGAGACCGGTACGCTGAGTGCCGTAGCGAATAATTTCAGAAGCGCTTTGTTTGCAGCGCCGTCCTCGGGCACGGATCGGACGCGGGCTTTGAGAACGACGGTTCCGTCTGACAGCGTTTCGAGCCCATCCAGCGCATCCCGTCCCCCTTTCGGGGTAAGGCGGATTGTGACGAGGAGGCCTTGGGACGATATCGTCCAAGGAGATGCCAAGGTCAGAAGACGTTCGGGTAGATGTACATTGTGATGATCTTCTCGACGAGAAGGATCAGCAGAAGCAGGATAATCGGCGAAATATCCATTGTGCCGAGATTTGGCAGATAACGCCGGATCGCCCGAAAGGCCGGTTCCGTGATCTGGTAGATGCCGTTGGCAATCGAGCGGACGACATCATTGCGCATATTGATGACGTTGAAGGCGATGAGCCAGCTCAATACCGCGGATGCGATGACCACCCACGTGTAGAGATTGAGGACAATCAGAACAATATCGAGAATTGCACGCATGGGTCAGCTTCTCCGAACGGGATCAATCTTTCGCGCGTTCGACATAGGATCCGTCTTCAGTCTGGATCACAACGCGGGTTCCGGCGGCAATGTGAGGGGGAACCATCGTCCGTGCGCCGTTCGAAAGCTTTGCAGGCTTGTAGGATGACGAAGCGGTCTGGCCCTTCACGGTAGGCTCAGTCTCGATAATTTCGAGGGTAACCCGCGCAGGTAGCTGAATGGCAACGCAGCGTCCGTCGAACATCGAGAGTACGCAGGTCATGTTTTCTTGCAGATAGACCGACATGTCGCTCAAAATATCTCTCGGGACTGAAATCTGCTCATAGGTCTCGTTGTTCATGAAGTTGAAGCCTTCAGTATCCTCATAAAGATAGTTGAAGTCACGGTCTTCCACGAATGCCCGTTCGACTTGCTCCGTTGTGCGATAGCGCTCGGCTACCTTGACCCCGTCGCTGATCCGTCGCATGGCGAGCTGGGTAACAGGCGTTCCCTTGCCGGGATGAATATTTTCGGCGCTGAGAATGACATAGAGCTGGTTGTCCTTCTCGACGATATTGCCTTTACGAAGCGAACTGGCGATGACTTGCACGGAGTATTCCTTGAGACAGTTTGAAAAGCGGCAGAGCCGTTACTGCAAGCGCTTTTCTCACATAACGCGGCGGGACGCTAGACCCTCATGAACACGCAATCTCCTTGGTGGGAAAAATCCGCACATTCTGATCGCCGCCCGATCCTGATCGCACGCGGGCGGATCAAGGCGGCGTTCCGGCGCTGGTTTGAGGATCGGGAGTTTGTCGAGGTCGAGGCAGGGCAGATCCAGATCTCGCCGGGAAACGAGACCCATCTGCACGGGTTGCGCGTATCCGTGCGGGGTAATGATGCTGTTGAGCGACCCTATTATCTGCATACATCGCCGGAATTCGCCTGCAAGAAGCTGCTTGCCGCGGGCGAGACCTGCATTTTTGATTTTGCGCGCGTTTTTCGGGATCGCGAGCGGGGGCCGTTGCACGCGACCGAGTTCACGATGCTTGAATGGTATCGGACGCGCGAAACATACGAGCACTTGATGGATGACTGCGCCGAGTTGTTGCGGCTTGCAGCCCACGCAGCGAATGTGCGCGAATTATCCTATCGCGGCGTGACGGCGGACCCTTTCGCCGATCTCGAACGGCTGACACTGGCCGAAGCGTTCGATTGTTTTGCTGATATTGATTTGTTGTCGACAACGCCGGACGGCGTTCCGGACGCGGGGTTGATGCGGGAACAAATCCGCAAAGCGGGCATTCAGACGGCGTCGGACGATACTTGGGGAGATATGTTCAGCCGGGTGATGGTGGAACGTGTTGACCCCAATTTGGGTATCGGGCGGCCAACGATTCTCTGTGAATACCCGGTGTGCGAGGCAGCGCTTGCGCGGCCCAAGGCGTCCGATCCGCGTGTTGCGGAGCGGTTCGAGCTGTTTGCCTGCGGGGTTGAATTGGCGAATGCGTTCGGAGAATTGACAGACCCCGCCGAGCAGCGCCGCCGGTTTATCGCTGATATGGATGAAAAGGAGCGGATTTACGGAGAGCGTTACCCACTCGACGAGGATTTTCTGGCGGCTCTTGCCTCGATGCCCGAAGCGAGCGGCATTGCACTCGGGTTTGACCGGCTTGTCATGTTGGCGACGGCGGCACCCCGTATTGATGACGTCATGTGGACACCGATGCGGTGACCGGGATCAACTGAAGCGGAGCGTTGCCAATCCGCATGCGACGAAAGCCGCCGCGATGTATCGTGCGCGGCCAAATTTTTCGCCGAGAAACAATGCGCCAAAGACCGTTGCGAAGAAGACCGATGATTCGCGGGCCGCTGCAACGAGCGCGATGGGTGCTTGGGTCATGGCCCAGATGGCGATGCCGTAGGAGGCAAAGGCGGCACTGCCGCCGAGCAGGCCGATCTTCCAGCCTTTGAGCATCTCGGTGACGAGCGAACGGCCGCGAACCCAAATGGCGACGGGGACAAACAGCACGGCGTCCCCGAACTCAAGCCAGACATTGTAGCTGAACGAATTTCCCGAGAGACGCCCGCCATGGCCGTCAACGAGCGTGTAAAGCGCGATGACACCCGCATTGACGAGCGCAATGATCAGGGTGGTGCGGTCAAGACCGCCTTTCCGAATGCCGTCTGTTGCAAGCCATAAAATGCCGAAGCTGAGTGAAACGGCCCCGGCCAGTGCGAGACCGGTCGGCAGCTCAGCTAGAAAAAAAGCGGCCAGAAGCGTCGTGAGCAGCGGAGCCGAGCCGCGTGTAACCGGATAGGCCACGGAAAGATCCGCATTGCGGTATAAAAGCCCGATTAACGTGAAATAGGCGGCATGGATGACAATCGAACAGCCCAGATAGGGCAGGCTTTCAGCTGCCGGAAAAGGAACGAAGGGCAAAAAGGGGAGCGCAACAACGCCTCCGCCCATCGCAATCAAGGTTGTGACCGTCAGCTTGTCTTGGCCGGCTTTGACCAGCGTGTTCCACCCCGCATGAAGAATTGCGGCGAAGAGAACGGCAAGGAGGACATGGGTTGCCATACGCGTTTACCGAACCGCTTTGATTGAGAGCGGAATCTCTCGAAAGCCTGCCGGAAGCAGACGCGGATTCACTTTATGACATTAATGTGACGGATTCGAAAAGGGCATATCGGATCGGACTTGCGAAACGGCGCGGTTTTGCCTAAACAAGGCGCGTGCCCCAGTGGTGAAATGGTAGACACGTTCGACTCAAAATCGAAAGCGAAAGCGTGGGGGTTCGAGTCCCTCCTGGGGCACCATTTCACACCATCTCCGTCGTGGTATCGCTGCGCGTCACTGGCCTCCCAGCAGAGCCTTTGCGCCGGCGAAATAGAGCGGAATTCCCAACGTCACGTTGAACGGGAAGGTGATTGCGAGCGAGAGCGGGATATAGATTGCCGCTTTTGCCTCTGGTAGAGCGAGGCGCATGGCCGCGGGGACTGCGATATAGGACGCACTCGCGCAGAGGACGGTGAAGAGGGTTCCTGTGCCTACGTCCAGCCCGATCACCCAGCTTGCGCCGAGACCGATACACGCGCCGATAAGCGGCATATAGATTCCGAACAGGGCCAAAGGGATTGTGAAATTGCGCAGATGATGGACGTTTTTGGCAACCACAAGCCCCATATCCAGTAAAAACAAGCATAGAATTCCCTGAAACGGCGTATTGATGAACCCTTCGATTTTCTGCATGCCTGCCGGACCTGTAATCCAGCCGATCAAGAAAGCGCCTGACATCAACAAAATCGCACCATTGGTGAAAATCTCGCGGCTCAGTTTTTTCTGCTCCTGTGTGTGCGAGCTTGTTTCAGGCGCGGTGCGATGCGCGATAAAAAGTCCGGATAGAATGGCGGGTGCTTCCATGAGGGCGACGATTGCAACAATATATCCGGCGTAAACAGTGCTGTTGGTGTTCAGAAATGCGGCGGCGGTCGCAAAAGTGACAATGCTGATTGAACCATAGTGTGCGGCAACGGCCGCTGCGGTGGGATTGTCGATCCTCGTCGTTAGCTTGAGCAGTCCGTAACCCAAAAAGGGTTGCAAGAAGCCAAATATCAGCCCGGCACCGATTGCTAAAAGTATTTCGCCATTAAACGATGCGGTATTGGCGATCGCTACGCCGCCCTTAAAGCCGATGGCCATCATCAGATAAAGTGAAAGATAGCGTGAAATACTATCCGGTACTTCAAGGTCTGATTTCAGCAAGCCTGCAATCAGCCCAAGAGCGAAAAACAGAATAGCGGGCGATAGAATATTTTGCGAAATAAGAGAAAGAAAATCCATGGTTTGCTCACGACGATAATTGCATCTTGCTCTTTAGCCTTAGTAAGACGTGATGAGAACCAACAGTTTGCACGTCGCTCGGGAAAAATCGCATAATTAGCCTATGGCGTAATGTCAGCGCGGATTATGTCGGGTTGATGGCCGATATACATTGTGCTTGTGATGTGGCGTTTATCTTGCGGACGGCGCCATGTTGATCCGGATGTCACAGGCCTTGAAATGATGGACCGAACGCGATTTGAGGGAGTCTATTTCTGGCTTAGTTCTTGCTGGAAAATGTAGTTCCGTTCTGCCCAATCGTGGGCACTTGGTGATTGCGCGTGCTTTTTGGATTCGAAGATATGAACTTTTCCAACCTTTTTTCGCTGCGATTATTCTTCCGATGTCTGGCACCTTTCGGATTGAGCGGCGCTTTGGGATTGGCGGCATGTTCTGATCAGTCCCTCTCCAAACCCGACGACCAGAAAAAGCTGGATGAACAGTTTTACGGGCTATGGCTTGATGTCAGCAGCAAGGAGGGTGAGGCGGCTTTGGCAGCGCAGCGTGAACTCGATGTGCTCACACAGACGATGCACGCCAAATATGTCGACCATCTCGTGGCAAATTGGATATGCAAGCCTTGGGTCCTTGAAGGAAAGGAGATTGTTCTCACAAAGGTCGAGAAGGGTGCGAGTTTCGAGTGCATCAATACTGACGGGCTGCGCGGGAGCGTCTTTACGATCACATTACCCGAGAACACGCTGACAGAACCTCTCTTCAACGGATATGTTGTCCGTTTTTCAGGCGTGGTGGAACAAATTGCCCTATCGCCCGAAATAGGAAAGAGCTTTATGATGTTTGTGAAGGCAAGCAGTATGGAAATTCTTGCGCGCTCTAAAGAATAGACGTTCGGCGGCGTCGGGGACGAAAAATGAATGATTTTGTGGATTATCTGGCGCCGGTTGCGGTCGCTGCAGTGGCCGTTGTTCTGGTGCTGGGGCTGCTGAATATGATGCGGGGTGGCAATCCAAACCGCTCACAGACATTAATGCGCTGGCGCGTTCTTTTGCAATTTGCGGCGATCATTATTGTTATGGGTGTGATCTGGTTCAAAAGCGCCTAGCCAAAATCAGAAAAAATCTGCATAATTGATATTGAAATCATTCTATTTGTTTCTGTTTGTTGGAAAAGGTTGGGCAATGTCGATTAAGCTGACAAATTCTTTGGCTATTCTAGGATTAGTTTCTGTTATAACTTTTTTCTCTTCTGCCCCAGATATTTCTGCCGCAGACAAAAAGAGTCTTGAACAGCCGATCATTTCGGAAATTCGTTTTGGTGCTGACACCCATGGCATTGGGGGCCGGGAAGAGGGGATGATCAGTCTTTCAGGTGCGGCGCTTTTTCAAAAAGTATCTCTTGGCGCATCTCTCGATAGCTTTTTGTCACCCCGACCTCATGTTGGTATCAGTGCGAGCACGAAAACAAGTGCCGCTTACGCCGGGTTCACATGGACATACAATGTGTCGGACCCGATTTTTATTGAATTGGAATTTGGGGGCGCGGTTAATAATAGCCCGGGTGCGGGGTCTGACATTGAAGGCAGAATTGGAATGGGGTGCACCCTGTCTTTCCGCGAAGGCATGAATATTGGTTACAGGATTACGCCGTCGGTCAGCATTATGCTGACAGGCGAGCACATGTCTAACGCAGATATTTGTGATAATAATTCCGGGCTGACCAATGCCGGAGTGCGGATCGGGTATAGTTTCTGATTTCGTTTTGTTTTGGGTAATTGGCGCTTAGGCGATCCAATCCATTTAAAATTCTGGAAGTTATCAACGATGGTCGTTCTCAACCGTATTTACACACGTACCGGCGACGACGGCACGACATCCCTTGGCAATGGCGCGCGCCGTCCAAAATTTGACCTGCGCGTCTCAGCCTACGGGACTGTTGACGAAGCCAACGCTGCGATTGGTCTGGCCCGGTTGCACACGATCACGGATGAGCCGATTGTGGATGCGATGCTGGCGCGTATTCAGAATGATCTTTTTGATCTCGGTGCAGATCTTTGTACGCCAGATAATGGCGAAAAGCGTGAATGGGAGCCTTTGCGGATCCTTGCATCGCAGGTCGAGCGGATTGAGGCGGAAATCGATCAACTAAATTCTGAACTTAAGCCTCTTAGGTCTTTTGTGCTTCCGGGCGGCACGCCCGCTGCTGCGGCTTTGCATTTAGCCAGAACGGTGATTAGACGTGCCGAGCGGCTGATGGTTGAGCTCGCCAGCGAACCTGACGAGCCGGTCAGCGATGCGGCATTGCAATATGCCAATAGAGTTTCTGATTTTCTCTTCGTCGCATCGCGTTTCGTGAACCGCAAGGGTGAAGGCGATGTGTTGTGGGTGCCAGGATTAACCCGTTAAGCATGTCCTAATCACGACAAGCAGTGTCGGACTTTGTCTGGCACTGGGCTCCCGTATAATTGACAATACAAAAAGTAGTTGTTTAGGGTCTGCCGCGGTTTCGTTCTGGTTCAAAGGCTTCTTTGTGGTTGTTGGGCGGCAGAATATCGTTAAGGCGGCCTGAATGATCTCGGGCAGGTTAAGGTGAACATAATGAAGATTTTGGTGCCGGTTAAACGTGTTGTTGACTACAACGTGAAGATCCGTGTGAAGGCGGATGGTTCGGGCGTGGATCTCGCTAACGTCAAAATGTCGATGAATCCGTTCGACGAAATCGGTGTCGAAGAAGCGTTGCGCCTCAAGGAGGCAGGCAAGGCCGATGAGGTGATTGTTGTGTCGATTGGCCCAGCGGCTGCAGCGGAAACGCTGCGCACCGGTCTGGCAATGGGCGCGGATCGCGGCATCCTTGTCAAATGCGATACTCTTGTCGAGCCGCTTGCGGTCGCCAAGATCCTCAAAGGTGTTGTCGAGGCCGAAGGGCCGGGACTTGTTATCCTCGGCAAGCAGGCGATTGACGATGATTCCAACGCTACGGGCCAGATGCTGGCAGCTTTGCTTGGCTGGTCGCAGGGCACATTCGCCTCGAAGATCGAGATTGGTGCAGGAAGCGCCGATGTAACCCGTGAAGTTGATGGCGGATTGCAAACGGTGACGCTCAAACTGCCTGCGATTGTGACAACTGATCTACGCCTGAATGAGCCGCGATACGCGTCATTGCCGAATATCATGAAGGCCAAGAAGAAGCCGATTGATGAGAAGACGCCTGAGGATTATGGCGTCGATGTTGCGCCGCGTCTCAAGGTTGTGACCACGATCGAGCCTGCCGGCCGTAAAGCGGGCGTCAAGGTAGGCTCGGTTGCTGAACTGGTTTCAAAGCTCAAAACCGAAGCAGGAGTTTTCTGATGGCTACCCTTCTTCTCGCCGATCACGATTCGGTCTCTCTCAAGGATACCACAGCCAAAGCGCTGACTGCTGCTCTTGCGCTCGGTCATCCGGTTCACGTGTTGGTTGCCGGGCATAATGCTCGCGCCGCCGCTGATGCCGCTGCAAAACTTAAGGGCGTTGCCAAGGTTTTGCTTGCCGATGACGCCAATTATGCCAATCAACTCGCTGAACCCGTTGCTACGCTCATTGTTTCGCTGGCCTCGGGCTATTCCGCGATTGTGTCGGCTTCGACGAGCTCGGGCAAGAATATCATGCCCCGGGCTGCTGCGTTGCTGGATGTGATGCAGGTGTCGGATGTCATCCGCGTCATTTCGGCGGATACGTTTGAACGTCCGATCTATGCGGGAAATGCACTGCAAACCGTGCAGTCGACGGATAAGATCAAGGTTCTGACAGTCCGGACGGCGTCTTTCGCTTCGGCGGAAGAGGGCGGTAACGCGCCGGTCGAAGCTGCTTCTGCTGCAGCAAATCCGGGTCTGTCGTCATTCAAGGGCGAGAGCCTTGCAAAGCTTGATCGCCCGGAACTGACTTCCGCCAAAATCATTGTTTCCGGCGGGCGGGCAATGGCAAACGCTGAAAACTTCAAGACCTATATCGAGCCAGTTGCAAACCGGCTTAATGCGGCGATGGGTGCCTCCCGCGCCGCTGTTGACGCCGGATACGCGCCGAATGACTGGCAGGTCGGGCAGACGGGCAAAGTGGTAGCGCCGGATCTTTATATTGCCGTAGGCATTTCAGGTGCGATCCAGCACCTCGCCGGGATGAAAGATTCCAAGGTGATTGTCGCGATCAACAAGGATGATGAGGCACCAATTTTTCAGGTGGCTGATTATGGCCTTGTTGCCGATCTGTTTACAGCGTTGCCAGAGCTCGAGAAGGAACTTGCCAAGGCAGGTTGATCGTGTTGGAGTTCGTTTCGCTGAGTAATTTTCGCTTTGGTGAAACCCGAATAGGATCAGGGTCATGACTGGTGTGATCAAGAAAGTCGGTATTATTGGCGCAGGCCAGATGGGCAGCGGGATTGCCCAGGTTTGCGCGTCATCCGGCTTTTCGGTTGCGCTCAATGATGTGAGTGGTGACCGGATATCGGCTGGACTTGCGACGATAAACGGTAATCTCGCCAAACAGGTTGCTAAAGGTAGCCTTTCCGAGGCAGAGCGGCAGGCGATCTTGGGACGGATTGCGCCTGCAGCGGAATATTCTGCATTCGCAGAATTTGATCTCGTTATCGAAGCAGCAACTGAAAGCGAAGAGGTAAAGCGGAAGATATTTTCTGCGCTTTGCCCCGCACTGTCGCACCATACGATGGTTGCGACAAATACGTCGTCGATCTCGATCACGCGCCTTGCGGCCAATACAGACCGGCCTGATCGCTTTATCGGGATTCATTTCATGAATCCCGTGCCGAAAATGCAGCTTGTCGAGTTGATCCGCGGGATTGCGACGGAAGATCCGACCTTCGAGGCAGCAAAGGCGTTTATTGGCGTTCTTGGCAAGACAGTAACGGTAGCAGAAGATTTTCCGGCATTTATTGTAAATCGCATTCTTCTGCCAATGATCAATGAGGCGATTTACACGCTTTATGAGGGCGTTGGATCTGTTGAAGCGATTGATACAGCGATGCGCCTTGGTGCAAATCACCCGATGGGACCGCTGCAATTGGCGGATTTTATCGGTCTTGATACGTGCCTCTCGATCATGCAGGTGTTGCATGAAGGGCTTGCCGACTCGAAGTATCGGCCGTGTCCGCTTCTCGTCAAATACGTCGAAGCGGGTTGGTTGGGCCGCAAAGCAAATCGCGGATTCTATGATTATCGGGGCGAAGTGCCGGTTCCAACGCGTTAACGGCGATAAACTCGTCTGGTGGCAGCCAATCAACATACGTTTTCTAAGGGCTTCACAAGTTCGTCATACCAATTGTAGACTATGATTCTCTGACAGATTCGTTTTGTCAGTTTCATGGGAGCAGGCAAGGTGACGATCCACGTCAATCCGCCCGTGTCGCCGGAGGCTTGTCCGGCGCTTGTCCTCAACGCCGATTACCGGCCGTTGAGCTACTATCCTTTGTCGTTATGGAACTGGCAGGACACGATCAAGGCTGTGTTTCTGGATCGTGTGAATATTGTTTCGTTTTATGACAAGACAATCCGCAGTCCGAGTTCTGAAATCCGCTTGCCGTCAGTTGTATGTTTGAAGTCCTACATTCAACCCTCACGATTTCCGGCGTTTACCCGGTTTAATGTGTTTTTGCGGGATAGATTTGCCTGTCAATATTGCGGCGAGCGGGATGAATTGACGTTTGACCATGTCGTGCCGCGATCAAAAGGCGGGCAAACGACATGGGAAAATGTAGTCGCTGCGTGTTCGCCCTGTAATTTGACAAAGGGCGACAAATTGCCTCGTCAGGTGAATATGTTCCCGCGGCAAAAGCCATATGCGCCCAACGTGCAGGATTTGCACAGGAACGGGCGGCTCTTTCCGCCGAATTATCTGCATGATAGCTGGCTGGATTATCTGTACTGGGATACCGAACTCGAGCCGTGAAGGGCTCAAACGGAGCGTTTGAGCCAGACGCCGTATCCGGAAATGACCACGATTGCGGCGCTGATGGCGGCATTCCAGACGGCGAGGGATTGTCCGAAAATCCGCATGGCAACTTCGTCACAACGGACAATTTTGACGGTTTCGAGTTGTTTGAGGAAATCGGCAAGGGCGGCAGGTTGCTCGATACTGCCCGTGCAATCTGTCGGACCCGGCCAGAAGCCCCATTCGACGCCCGAATGGTAGGCTGCGAGCACGCCGCCAGTTAAAAAAATCAAGGCAACGAGAACCAGTAAAATGTGGCCAACCCACTTTTCAGGATATTTTACGAGCGGCCAGAGTGAAAAAATGATGAGAGGAATACCGACATAATAAGAATAACGCTGTTCCAGACATAGTTTACAGGGTTTGATTTCCAGAAAAATCTCGATGTACCAAGCTCCCGCTATGGCCCCAATAGCCATCATGAGAACAAGAACTGCCATCATGTAAGGTTTTAGCTTGAAAGCGACTTTCTTTTTAGCCACCTGTTTCACACAAGTTTTCCTGTCAAATAGAAACCAAGAACGATTATTCCGAGTAAAACTAAGGTGACAAACCCAAGTCGTTTTTCAACAAAGCGTTGCATTGGTTCACCGAAGCGATTGAAGAGAACAGCAAGTACAAAGAATCGTGCTCCGCGGGTTAATATGGACAGTATAACAAAAAGTGCAAAGTTATATTCCAAAGCGCCAGATACGATTGTCACTAGCTTAAAGGGAATTGGCGTGAACCCTTTTGCGATGATGAGAAACGCGCCATATTTGTCATAACCCGCTTTGACTTCAGCGATTTTTGCCGAAAGACCGTAGAGATCGAGGATCCACATGCCGATTGTTTCGAACAGCAAATGGCCAATCGCATAGCCAACAATCCCTCCAAGAACGGACGCAACCGTGCAGATCAGGGCATAACGCAACGCGAGGCGCGGGTTTGCGAGTGACATCGGCATCAGCATGATATCTGGCGGGAGTGGAAAGAAGGAACTTTCGGCAAAAGCAACAGCGGCCAGAACCCATGGCGCGCTCCGACGCTTCGAGAGCGCAATCATCCAATCATACATAGGTCTCAACATAGCTCTTACGTATCCGAGCCCGACAGTTATGTCTATATTGGAAGTAACCTATTGAGTTAGCGTTGAAATACTTAGCGCGGGCCGATCAGACGCTCAAGATAGTTGCGTTCGTCGGCTGGTCTTTGCGGTTCACCAAGGCGGCGACGTACTTCTTCCTGCACCTCCCGGGCACGCTGTTCGATTGAGCTTTCGCGGCCGCCGGAGCGCATTTTCGCGTTTTCCGAGGCATTTTTCGAGGTGGAACGGCCCAGAGGGTCCGTTGAGGGTGTGTCGGAATCGTTACGTTCAGCAGAGTCCTCATCACCTCGACCGGGCGATTCTCCGCGTCCAATGCGGTTTCCGGGGCCATTTCCCAGCTGTTTTGCGAGGTTTTCGCTGCCTTTCCGGAGGTTTTCCAAGGCTTGGCCCTGTCCGTCGACAGCGGCTTCGCCGTCGCCTTCACCCAGAGCGCCTTCAGCCTGTTTCATGGCCTCTTCTGCCGCGTCGAAGCCGGGCTCGGAGGGCATTCCTAGGTCGCCAAGTTGCTTCTGGAGAGCGTCCAGTTGCTCGCGTAATTGGCGCTGGCGGTCGTTCAGGGAGCGGCTGTCGGGTGGTGCTTCTTCGCCGTTAAACCCTTGAAATGTCTCATCTCTTAGCTGTTGCTGTTCGCGGGTAAGACGGTCGAGTGCGTCGAGGGACTTGTCGATCTCGCCCGCTGAGGGGTCACTCGGTGCGGCGCGGGCGGACTTGAGCGCATCGAGCAATTTGCCAAGTTCCGCAAGGGCTTGGCGGGCTTCGTCCTGACCGCCACGGCGGGCCATGGTTTCGAGGCGGTCGAGCATCGCGTTGAGGTCTTCCTGACGGATGGTTTGACCGGGCTTTTGGGGCTGTCCGGCGCGATTTTCATCGCTCCGATTCTTGGCCATATTCTCCGCTAACTCTTTGATATACTTGTTCATTGCCTCGCGCAATTTCTGCGTCAAGGCCTTGATTTCAGCGTCGTCGGCACCTCTGTCGAGGGCCTTGCTGAGGGCGTCCCGGGCGGCCTTCAGGGCCTTCTCGGCGTCGCCGGTTGCGAATTCTTCGAGGCTGAGAGCAAATTCCCACATGTTTTCAGCGACCTGTACGAGATCCGCGTCGGATTTTGAGGCGCTGGCGCGTTGGACGAGGGACCTCAGGCCGAGATAGGCGAAGGGTTCGGGGGTAAACCAGTCCGGCGCGATGAGAAATGCGTTAAGTGCTTCTATTACATGGGAAATTTTATCGGGATTGAGCAAAAGCAAACGGCGCTGCTCGACAATGGCCCGCGCCAACAGACTGGTAAAAGGCCTTTGTTGGATGGTAATCTTGCGAAAATTACTCAATGATTCCAATGCAGCGTTATCACGAATTCCAAGGGTCAGGTCCAGTGTTGTTCCACCCCATGGGGAGTCGGAAAGATCGATTGTGGTTTTGGCTTCACCCGACCGCGGATCGGCGGGCAGGGTCAGCGGAATTTCGGGCGGCGGGACGAGGGGCGGACGCTTGCCGAGGAGTGACGTGCCGTTAATGGTCGGGTTGGCGAGGCGGACCTCGCCGGACGCGACGCCGTAATCATCCGACACGGAATAGGACAGGACCGTGCCCGGGCCGGAGGCTGAGGGGTCGGCCTTGTCGAAGGTGATCTGCGGGGGCAGGTCGGGAATGATCGTGAAGGACAGGGAGGCGAGGGCGTCCGTCCCGTGGCCGAGGGCGAGGGTACTGTCACCTGTGATCTGCCATTGCCATGTCTGCCCCTCGGTTGCGGCCTCGGCTGGTGTGGGCGTGATACTGCCCGACACGACGGGCTCCATGATCCCGGCCTCCGACGCGCGCAGGAACAGAGCGGAGCCAATTGGCACGCGCAAGGTGCGCGGTTCGGATTTGGCAAAATCGATCATGACAGGGGGAAGGCCGGTATAGGCGGGCGGGTTGATCCAGCCATCGAGCCGCATCGGCTTCGGGGCTTCGCGCGGGGTGCTCCAGTCGAAGGCGGCAAGAACGCGCCCTGCCCGCTCCGGACCGGCAACCAGAAACGCGGCGCAGAACGCCAGCAGAATGGCGAAACGGAGGGCATAGGGATCGCGCGTGGCGAGATCGGGGCGGGGCGGATGCACTTTGAGCGTGGCGATCACGCGGCTGATGCGTTGTTGGTGGGCTTGCCAGAGTGCGTGTGTGGCAGGTGTGTCGGCGGCGTTCGCCAGATGGTCGGCATAGGTTGTGGCGGGCTGGTGGGCCAGCCCTGATTGCGTATCGATCCGCTTGAGGGCCTCGGCGCGGGTGACCCGCGCAAATTGGAGCCCGACGAGGAGGCTCGAGAGGATGAAGAAGCTGAAAAGGCCGACGCCTACACCGCGAAGCCATACCGGCGCTGCGATCCAGAGGCCGGACAAAGCGAGAATGAGGAAGAGCGCGGCAAGGCTTGCGGCCGCAACGAGCCATGGCCAGTATTTCTCGACGGCGAGCGCCAGACGGGCACGCCGGACAAGGCGGGACAGATGTGCCTCTGCCGTCAAGGTGGCGCCGATCTCTGCTGGGGGCGTGGCTTCTCCGGATCCCGACATCTTGCCTTTCCTGAACAGGGTACGTCACCCAATAGCGACGTTGCCTGACCGCAACCGTGGACCGTCCCAATCTATACGATCCCGCC
>Ga0209358_10000480_pt1 | contig 34894 bp, 27 predicted proteins | sample LauGreFa1BDMLBSN_2_FD_187574 | JGI IMG/M metagenome (GOLD analysis project Ga0209358, IMG submission 187574) | Freshwater lake microbial communities from Lake Michigan, USA - Fa13.BD.MLB.SN (SPAdes) (version 2) | ecosystem: Environmental > Aquatic > Freshwater > Lake | place: Lake Michigan, USA... | reverse complement strand
TGAGATAAATCTCACAACCGCATTCTCCTCGCGAAAGCGTTGAGGACTACACGCTTCGGCAACGGCGCGGAGAAAGTTCGCAAGATCACGGTGACCAAGCCGGACGCGATGGCGGCACGAAAAAAAGACAAGGAAGAAAACGAAACCCTCGACGACCTCGAGCATAATGAGGACGGACGCGGGTGTTGCTATCAGCCGCTGTTGAAGACGTATCCAGAAGCAGCCGACCGAAGCCCATCAAGTATCGCCAATGTACTACGCGACTTGATGAGAGGAGGACAGCAGGAGTTGAGAACCGGAATTGCGAGCCATTTCAGCCCCGGCCTCGCCGCCCTCCCGCATTTTCAACCATGTTTTTTTTTCCGTTTTGACAAACCTACCTTTTCACGATTTTCCCAAAACTGTGAACCACTAATCGTGGTTGAAATATTTGGGAAAATCGTGAAAAGGCAGGTTTGTCAAAAACGGCGGTGAGTTGCCGACGGCTGTGATGTACACGTACGTCAAAATAACCACGCGATTAGCACGATGACACCGCATCCATCGCATAGAATTGATTCAAAAGCACGCGAGCATTGTCTCCCAAGACGATGGAGACCTTTCTGCTCATCTTCTTATTGTTCTCCGTTTTCTGTGGTGCGTTGGTATACTTTCGAAACCATTCAAGTCTACTTACACCAAATGAATAGTGGCAACACTCGCAGTCTTGGACGTATAATTCGGGACTGAGCAGTGAAAAGCCAAAAGATTGACATTGTCTCAGTGACTCAGTGAGAGTGTGACGTTTTTCTCGCGAGTGTACAGTGGCAGTGCGGAATCGCCATACCGGTTTACACGCAATTGGCACGACGAGTCGCCGACGACCCTTTTTCGGTGGTTGAAACGTGAAAACTGACTTGACGCACTTGCCAACATCCGCTACAGATTGAAACAAGATTACACTCGTCCAACGTACGCGACGACGGCGGACCTTGCATCCCATCGCACCATGATGGAACAAAAGGTGAACTTGGCATTAGCGCAGCGCAGGTTGATGTCCAAGTCGAGTGCGAGTGCGGGCGACGCACCAGCGGTCGTCGTGGGCACAGAACCGAAGATGCGTATAGCCCTCCTTCATGAGACATCGTCAATGCACACAGACCGTCGTCGGTCGAGCGTCGGTTGCATCCGTTGGTTCCGACGGCGTTGGATAGTACACTCCAAAACGCGTGCCGACATTCCCCATGCCCAGCCGGATGATCCTGCCACAGATGGGCTTGTGTATTTTCCAGTGTGTACGTTGGCACTCTTTGGAGCAAAAATGGACCGAGTGGCACGCACCGCACACTTTGCTGGCGTTCTGCAAACAGCACGCGCACACGGGGTGCGGGCGTACACGGAGCTTCATTCTGCACAACGCACAATCGGACGGTTCGGTCGTTTTATCGGCGCGTGCGTCACATCGATAGCACCGAATCTCCGATAGGTGCCTCTGTCGATGCGCGCTATGCATGTGGATGTACATTTCAACGGCGTCGTCGTGGCGGTCGGGGTATCGCCCCGGGTGTATCGGCAGTCCGAGTAGACGAACGAGGAGGGGTAGTGGAATCCGGTGCAAGCGGTTGGTCATCATCAAGGAACGTTCCAAGGTCCTTTTTAATTCACTTTTGCATGTTCATGTCAGGTGGAGCGTAGTGTCCCTGGACACTCTCCCATCGTGCCCACCATCATGAGTCCCATGCAGTAGATTCTCTCGAAACGAACCCCTGGGAACTTCACTGGGACGCAACATCGCGGAGAAACTACTCGCGCCGGACTGGGCAAGCACAAAGATTTTGGAAGGATGAACAAACGATGAAATACCTTTTCTTTCAACGTTTCGTTCACGCCCTTGAAAAGTGGCTCGAAAATCCGCATTTCATCGTTTGTTCATCCTTCCAAAATCTTCGTTTTGGGCGAAATCTAAAATCATAATAGTAAAAATGATCGGCGCAGGAGCTGCCGCCGAATACTGCTTCCTTTGTGGCTTACCGTTCTCGGACGATGGATTTCCGCGTGACACGCAGACCGACGGTGATGTCGCTGCGTTGGACTTGGAGTGGCTGGAATACGGCATGGGCTTTGACCCACGTCATCGCGGAGGCATTGTGGTGCATAGTTATGATGGATACGGACGATTCCAAGTGGAAGGAATGCCAAAGTGGTTTTGCAGCGAGGACCGCCCATCGCCACAATGCGAGTTTTCAGGGCGAGTGTGCCACATGGATTGCTCCGAGTTTGTCGAGGTGTCCCTCAACCGCCGAGTCTACATCGAAACAATGATGCAGTTGTATCATCAGTCGTTGGCGGTCCAACCTCGGGACTATCATGGTCAGTTTTACCGCTGGGAGGAGGCCATCGCGGCCGAGGGTGCCGAGTTTTTCATGTCGCCGAGGGCCGGGACAGACGACGGATACGACGGAACCAGCGTGCAACGTCGAATTCGAAAGTGCCTCATCGCGGCCGGCATGTTGGCAAACTCGACCGTGACGTACGACGAGTTGCTCGTCGCGTGTCTCAGCGCTTCGCGACAACTCGCCGAGTTGGCTCTCCGCCAGCGGCGTGCAACAGAAGTGGGCGAGTTGCCCGACGTGGGCGAGTTGCACGCTGTAGCCCTGACCATTAGCAAAGATCTCGGCTATCTGGCGAGGGAATGCGCGGATGCGAATCACCAGCCACCACCATCACAACCATCGACGACCTCCAATGTCGGCGCCAAACGCGCGTCCCCGACCACTTCCGGTAAATGCAACAAGTTGAAGAAAGGCGAGTGCACCAAACACCCCGATTGCAAGTGGACAAAGGGTAAAGGATGTGCCACTGGAACGACGCGCTAATAAATGAGTGGCCACCCGACATTCCACAGAGGCTTTCAGATTCAATGTGGCGAGTGCTCACCTTTGAAAAGTACTTTGAAAGTGCGTTACAAAACGTTCGCTCGGCCATCCAAAATCTTCGTTTCGTTTGGGGAGCATAAACTTTATGCCTCCCAAACGAAGATTTTGGAAGGAGGAACAAAAGATGTAATGCGGATTTTCGAACCCCTTTTCAAGGGTGCGAGTACTCTATGTGGGCTACGATCCCGTGAAATTCATTCGAAAATCCGGATTTCATCTTTTGTTCCTCCTTCCAAAATCTTCGTTTGGAGACCATAAACTTGTTACAAAAGAACATAGCATCCCAACCGTCGGCTGTAGCCATAAATTTCAGGCCAATCTTACCCCTCCCAAACGAAGATTTTGGAAGGAGGAACAAAAGATGTAATGCGGATTTTCGAAGCACTTTTCAAGGTCGTGAGTACTGAATTTGGGCCACGAACCGTGGAAAAGTGCTTCGACAATCCGCATTTCATCTTTTGTTCCTCCTTCCAAAATCTTCGTTTGGGATCATAAATCTACCTAACGAAGACCATGATGTTGCGACAGCGATGCCCGTGTGATGATTGTTACAAATACCAAATAGAGCAGCCGTCGGCAACTAGTCCCCTTTTTTCGACAATCTCCATTTCGAACATTTCGACAAAAGTGTCAACCAAAAAATTTATGCTCCCCAAACGAAGATTTTGGAAGGAGGAACAAAAGATGAAATGCGGATTTTCGATGGAGTTTTCAACGATTCGTAGCCCAAATCGAGTACTCACGACCTTGAAAAGTGCTTCGAAAATCCGCATTTTATCTTTGTTCCTCCTTCCAAAATCTTCGTTTGGGAGGGTAAAAATTCACCTTGAAATGTTTGTCGAAATGTTCGAAATGGAGATTGTCGAAAAAAGGGGACTAGTTGCCGACGGCTGAAATAGAGAGAATATACGGTACATTTTCGGGTGTTTTCCTACCCACAATCACTGCTTTGTTTTTACAGTGTTTTCTTATCTACTACGCCACAAGACTGAATCTACATTCGGGCATGCGTCTTCGTCGCCATCTAACGCAACCGCGATGTAAAGCGCCAGATTGATGTCCATTGTTGTTCCAAGTGCCGAATTCATGTGTTCGATGAGTCTCTCGCGAGCGTGTCGTTCGTTCGATGTCGATGGCAGACGACCCCATTCATACATCATCGCCAGTGCGCGGATAGGACATCGTCTCGATAGCGCTCGGAGAAAAACGCGTCGGTGAATGTTCTCCAAATCCAAGTTGCCGATGCTACAGGCCATGTCCACTGCCATGTCGTAATGTCCGGCATCCGCCGCACTTTGAATTGCATTAAAAATCAGGCGTTCCGTGCATGTTACCTGAAATGGATATCCCAGTGCATCAAGACGTGCGATTCCGTCTTGGTATAACGGCGATTGTTCGATATCTTGCATGACATGCGTCATCAGATCGACGTCGCACAGTTCGTACCCCACTGTCATCGCAAGTTCATAATCGTGCACGCTCCGGTATTCACCCCCCTGCCTTTTGAAAAAGTCAAGTACGGTAAACCTCGCATCACGCGTGGACTCTCTTAGAGCCTTCATTAGAGTTCGGAAAAACACGGCTTTCTTCGGCCAGTCTGGAGAGAATTTGCAGTATACGAGCATGTTGAACAAGGCGCGACGAACGGTTCGGCTTATCTTGTGGGTGGATGTCAGTTTTTCCGCGACCCTGAACATCAAATGATACTTCATGTACGTAGCGTTGACTACACATGCCGATGCCTTGTGTAGCGACGTGTCGTATAATTTGGCGACGTCTCTCTCCGCCATTCTAAAAAGCCGGTCATTATCGGGGGAACGTTGGAATTTCCTCGCCAGTTCGGACAAGAACTGCTCAATACTTTTAATGGCGCTACCCTTTGCGACGACGTACTTGATAACGTCCATGGTGTTGTAGAACTTCCTATCAAGTCTAATCGCAATCTCGGACACACGCTGCGCTTTTTTCCAAATGCCATCGATATGCTCGTCTAGACGGTACTGCTGCCATCGTTTAGCAGCATCTTGACGAGCCGCTTCTTCCACCGCTCGGATATCATCTCGCACTTCCGCTTCACGGTCATGTCTGGATCGCGCATGGTCCCGTGCAGTTTCCTCGACCCATCGTACTCGTTCCTCGATTTTTTTTAAGGCTTCGGCGTCGTCCCGCCGGGATTTCGCATCCAACGCGGCTTGAGTGACGGCTCGCAGATCATCGCGCAGATCTCGTAGTGAAATGATTTGCGCCTCCCTACGAGCCTTTTCGTCTACCGACAGGACAGATGTGTGTTCAGTGGCGTTCGTTTGCTGAATGTTGGCGTCCAAGCCACTTGGAACGACCAACTGTTCGTCTTCGTCATCTTCTGAGGGTACTTCGGGTGCGGTGTAAAATCGGTCTACTGCGTCTTCGTCATCTTCTGGGGGTACTTCGGGCGCGGTGTAAAATCGGTCTACTGCGTCTTCGTCTTCGAGGAAACTCCCCCCAAAACGCAGACGCCGAGTGTGGGTGCGTGAGTCTCGTGCATTGGTCGATGCGGAACGAGAGTGCACTCGCGACACGATGTTGGTCCGAATGGTACGACGAGGTGATGCGGTCATTTATTACCCATTTTTTTGTGACGCCGAAAATTTTGGACTAAACCCTTATTTTACTTCTGGGTTGCAAGCCCCTGGCATTGGCGATGGCGTTGGCGTTGGCGTTGACCATGGCGTTGGCCCTGGCGTTGGCGATGTTGTTCCTCGTTGTGTGTGTGTGTTCTTGGGATGAGCGCCGTCGCCTGTCGTTTCGCTGACCATGTAGCGAGCATAAATTGCGCGATTTCAGAACCCCCTACTGAACGATGACCAACGAGCATACGTGAGTACTCCCATTTGGGCGACTTTGCAAAATGATTCAAATGAATTTCCCAAAATGCCTTCCTCTTCCTGGCGACCCACGGTCCAATTTTCATCGCCTCATCCTCCTCTGCCACTCTAATCCAGTGTGGTTTTTCATGTCGTCACATCCGAACCAAAGGATGTTAAAGGCCTTGTACACCCATCGGTAGGAATGGGATGGTCGTTCAACATTCGACGACCGTTTCAAGTCGTCGGGTTTGTGTTCTATCTAGCATTTGTCCTGCTCCCGGTTCCGGCCCTTTTGCTCGGATGTTCCGTGGTGCATCGCGCGCGCTTGGGCGCCTCACACCCCTCCCACGACCCGCACCGGCGGTACCGCCCATCGACTTTTTCCAGCGATTGGTCGACCTGTGCACGTGGATGCTGTGCATCCGGCACTCGTTCGTTCCCTCCCATTCGCACATTGCGCAAGACCGAGCGATACTCCTCGCCAATCACCGTTCGTGGTTCGATTTTGCCTTGGACAACCATCTCACGCATGCCGTCGTCGTCAGCCGCAACATCGTCCAGTACGTCATGCTCCTGGCGGGGGCCTTGCAAGTCTACGAGCGTCGGGTCGTACGGTTTCATCGCCAACGCTGTCGCAAAGACCAACTGTACGCCCTAGTGGAGGGCCACCTGCGACAATCGCCACGCCCGATTCTCCTCTACCCCGAAGGGACTCGTTCGAGGCACACGCACCTGTCGAACGCGACCGATGCCCGGTCGACGCTCAAACTCGGGCTGCTATCGATGATATACGACCGAGGCGAGTATCCGGTGCAGGTCGTCCTCTCGTCCAACAAGGAGCGGGTGGTGGACGAGCGTTCGTGGACCATTCGACTCGGTGTTCCGGTGCGCACGTACGTGGGGACGCTCCTCCACCCCAAGGCGTTTGACACGTTCGATGGCTTTATCGATGCGATTGCCGCCGAGTGGTACGAGGGGTGGCAGGCGGTACACCGCACATCCGATGACCCACGACCCCACGCCGCACCCACGACCCCACGCCGCACCGTCGACGCACGGTCGCAACACGATCGCCCTCGAGTCATTGTTCTAGCCATCGTGTTGGTCGTGTTGACTCGTACTCATCGCCCACGTCGTTTAGGATGCGTCCAAACGACGATGTGGAACGACCGAACCAAAGTTCGGTTCGGTCGTTCCACCTTCAGTCGTTCCACCTCGTCGTTTGCGCATGTGTGTGTGTCCAGTCCGCACACGGACACGCCCATACTCGCCGCTATGCCTCGCTGGTCTACACCATCGTGTCGAGGTTGTTCCACTGCAACTCGGGGAGGAGGTCGCGTAACTTTGACAGCAACAGCTTGTTGTTGGTACGATACATGGCACGCAGCTGATTTCGATCCAGCGTCGACAATTCGTTCTGGGATTTGGAATGCTGGTGAAACATCGACGTGTAGGTAAAAAGGTGTCCTCGGTAGGTTTCTCGCGGAATCGTCTGCAGCTGGATGCGCGCATGCTCGGCCAAAGGATGATAACGTCGCCCAAGCCCGTGGGAGATTTGTCCAAATTTAACACCGAGTTGCCTACGACTTATGCAGTCTCATTCGATTTGAGCCGGGCCCCGAGACTGTATAGAGAGAGAGTCCAACACGAACATCTCGGAGGCTGCGTGAAACATTACAATCGATATAGTCGTTCTCCAAAATAATGTCCCACTTTTTCTCACGCAAGCAGCCGTCGGCATTGACGCTTCATTGGTTAGAAGATTTAAAGTGCATTTGCGACACGACCCAGCGGCCTCCATTCGAATCATGGCGGACGATTTACAGTGCATGATTTGTCTCGACAGTATCGGTACGCTGCTAAGGAAAGGGTGCGCTTGCCGTGGCTCGAGCGCACTCGCGCACGCACAGTGCATGGCAAACGCAGTCGTCTCCCAACTACCCCACCGCGGGGAGCGTGCATGGTCCGAATGCCAGACGTGTGGCCAGCAATTCACGGGGCAGATGACAATCGAACTAGCCGTCGTCTGGATAGAGAGGTGTACTGGGAGCTGCCCCGTCGCACTTGAGCGCGCGATGAGCTTTCACGCAACGGCTCTCCAGCACATGGGAGCACATTACGATGCGGTGTGCATATTCCGCAACGTGCTTGAGGCGCGCATCGCGCGGCACGGACGCACGCACAAGTCGACGCTCGTAACGATGGTGAATCTTGCGTCGGCGATATGGCACGAAAACAAGTATGACAAAACGCGCACCGAGGCGGAGATGCTATGGCGGGAAGTTGCAGCGGTCCGCGCGTGCACACTAGGCACCGAGCACCCACTCACACTTGATTGCAAGGCCTGGCTCGCACTCTCGCTATCACACTCACTCTCACGGGCGAGCGCACAAGAAAGAATCGACGAGGCTGCGCAACTCTTCGAGGCCACCATCGATGCACAGACGCGCGTGCTCGGCCAAGACCACGCACACACGCTCATAACAAAGAGCAACCACGCCTCGATGCTCGTGCGGCTCGGCGACTACGCAGCGGCCGAGCCGATCTTTCGCGCGGTCATCGCCGCACACCGACTGCTCATGGGTGACTTGCACCCGTACACTATTATGATGTGCGGGAACCTCGCTCAGTGCCTTGAACGCCAACACCGACGCGACGAGGCAAATGCGCTTTACGACCGAACGGTTCAAACCATGCGTGACGTGCTTGGCCCGAAGCACCCCGACACACTCGAGTACTCGCGCCGCGGTTGCGCTGCTTAACTTGCGCACAATCTGGAACCGTGTCTTTCGACCTAACAAGATGACGATCGCATCACGATAGTAGTGACATACGACTGGTTCTGGTGGTTTTAGCAATGCGAACGATGCATTGTGAAGGACTGACACCACTCGTACCAACGGTACCATTCGGTTTCGCTTGGTCTTTTTGCCATCTTGTTGTTGGATGCGACGCCCAAGGATGTGGTGGCTGTCGCCGAAATCACTTGGACGAAAGCGCAAACATAGACGCAGGTTGAAATATTCGTCTAACTGTTCGCCCCAATGGGGGGAGATTGTCCAACAAATGGGGATGAGTGGAACACGCGCCTGATTTGGACGGATTATGATTAAGGATCTTTCGACTCAAGTTTCGAGTCGTGCGTCGATGCAAGTCCGACCGATGGGGCGTGTGAAACAACACATCTGCGAGACGTACGGTCACTTACCCACGCCGGATTGGGTTGGGTTGGGTTGGGTTGACCCACGAACGAAAAACATACGGCCGTGCATGCACGAAGCGTCGTCACGTCCTTACCGCAATCCGGTGCGGGGACGCCATTCGATCGACACGTACACGACCACGTTCCATCTGGTCGCCGTAGTCGTCGGTTCGACGACGAGCGTTGATTACGACAGCGATGCATTTTCCTTTCGTTCCTCCACCTCATCACGAGGTCGACCGGTCGTGGCGACTCACGAATGGCCCTTTCGCCCGCCATGTACCGCCAGCCACTCGTCGAGCCATCGGAGAAACGCCGGCTCTTCGCCATCGTCCATCGCCTGCTCTCGGATGGTCTGGCCAGCATCGTCCGTCTTCGTGTGCAGGACGTCCACAATCCACGCGGCGGGGACGTGGAGCACACTACGGTAAGTCGTGACGAGCCACTCGACCACCTCGTACATGGCGTTCTCGATCGCAAGGTGGAGTATCGTCTGTCCGTCGTGGTTGGTGCGCACGAGTGTGGTGGGGGATTCGTCCAACAGTACACCGAGCAGCACGGCCCGTTCGGTGCCCAACATCCAAATACGAAATGATTTAAGAGATTTTGTTAATAGTTTGCCCCATGTGAGTTCCTAATCTATACTCCATTCGGTGGTCGCGAAATCGAGCAATTTTGGGTCGCCACACTGGTCGATGTGCGATATCGACCTTGTATCTCTTGGCCAGAAAATCACAAGATGCATATCGCACATCGACCGATTCCGCTCCGGTTGGTAGATGTGCGATATCGACTGTGTATCAGGGCAACATGCAACTACGAGACATAATGCTCCCAAACGCAGATTTTGGTTCATGGAAAACTCGTTCGATGGGACGTTTTGGAAGCACTTTCGAGGCACTTTTAGCCCGAATAGAGTTCTCTGTAGTATGAAAAGTGATTCCAAAACGACCAATCGAGCGAGTTTTCGACGTTCCCAAATCGTCGTAATTAGACACTTGCATATCAGAAGATGCATATCGCAAATCTACAGTAGATGCTCTAAATGATATTTTCAAACAAAGTCGTGCGGGCGTCCGAATCGCAATTGGACCACTCTATGACATTCAAAATCAATACCATGTAGAGAGAATCTACTGTACCGATTCCGCTCCGGTTGGTCGATGTGCGATATCTACCTTGTATCTCTTGGCCAGAAAATCACAGGATGCATATCGCACATCGACCCATGTGGGAAACATCATTTGCGAGAAATAGCCACGCCTGATTGGGTATGGACTTTACGAACATGTTTCATTCTCGCGGGCATGTTTCGTTCGTAAAATGGCCTACCCAAGAAGGAGTGGCTATTTCTCGCAAACGAGGTTTCCCACATGGACATCGACCGATTCGGTTCCGGTTGGTCGATGTGCGATATCGACTTTGTACAGTTCGGACGCCCGCATGACGTTGTTTGAAAATACCATCTAGATATAATCTACTGTACTGTATCTCTTGGCCAGAAAATCACAAGAGGCATATCGCTCATCGACCGATTCCGCTCCGGTTGGTCGATGTGCGATATCGACCTTGTATCTCTTGGCCAGAAAATCACAAGATGCATATCGCACATCGACCGATTCCGAACCGGTTGGTCGATTTCAGATGAACACGTGACTACGGAATGTGCGATGTCGACAATGAGACACACTTTGCACACCAGGTTGCTTTTAAAATCTTCATCACACATTCCGTAGTCGCATGTCCACCTGGTCGATGTGCGATACCAGCACCAGGCCGTGTTAAAGGGGCGTCGTTCAATGCATTGTTAAAGAGATTCATATCGCACATCGACCAATTCCGTTCCGGTTGGTCGATGTGCTGGGGGGCTCGCAGCTCCGGTTCTCATCTCCATCCGTCCTCATCTCATCAAGTCGCCGTAGCACATTCGCAGTTCTTGATGGGGTTCGTTCGGCGAGTTGTACAGAGTTAAAGAACTTCATCACTGTAGGAGACACGATGCTGTCTTCGGAGGACCACCCGAGTGAGCATGCGCGGGCCGTCGCCTCACCGACCCGTGCAGTCGCACCTCCCGCCGCCACGCCTTTATCTACACCCATCGCTACAGCCCCCGTCAAACACAGGGTGATATCGCTCTTCTCGGGAATGGGAGGGATGGATGTAGGTTTCGCGGAGCAGGTGGTGGTGCACCGGGATAGCATCGTCGAGCCTCACTACGTCGAATCCGTCGCATCCACGCCCGATTTTGTCAACTTGAGGAGACTGCCCTTCGAGATTGTGCTCCAGAACGACATCCTACCGCAGGCGCAGAAACTCTCACGACAGAATCGCTGGGACCACAACTTTGTGCTCGAGGACCTCCGCGCCCTACTGCAACGGCAGTACGCGTTCCCGACCGCCGACGTGGTAACAGGTGGGTTCCCGTGCCAAGACTTTAGCCACGCCGGCAAACGACGGGGATTCGTCACGAATCGAGGGACCCTGTACCAATCCTACGTCGAGTTGGTCGACCGCGTCCGGCCACTCGTCTTCGTGGCCGAAAACGTCCAAGGTCTGTTGACGATGCCGGGGGAGCCGGTCAAGCGGATCATGGCCGATTTCGCCGTCGTCGGCTACGACGTCCAGTACCAGCTCATCAAGTGTGAAGAGCACGGCATCCCGCAAACGCGCCATCGTGTGATCATTATGGGCGTTCGGTCGGATAAGCGGCCCAAGTTGACCGACCGCTGGAACCTCATCGACGAGAACAAGGTGCACTGCCCGATTGGGCCGTACTTTCGGCACCTCCGAGAGCCGGATTCGTCCGACGACCCCGCGCAACGGGCCTACTCCAAGGCGATGCGGCTATCCAAAGGACAGGGTCAAAAGGAGGTCCGTATGGACGAGTGCGCACCGACCATGCGGGCCGAGCACCACGGGAACATCGAGTTTCGTCGCGTCGCGAACGGTCAAAACCGCGAACCAGACCTGCCAGAGCGACGATTGTCGGTGCGAGAAGCGGCGCTGATCCAAACGTTCCCACCGACGTGCGTGCTGACCGAACCACACCGACAATGCTGCAGTGCGTACCGGCCCATCGGGAACGCCGTCCCCCCCCTGCTGGGATACCTCGTCGGACGGAAAGTCGAAGCCATCCTCGAGCGAATCAAAAAATGAACAACTTTATGCTCCCCAAACGAAGATTTTGGAAGGCCGGACAAACATTTCAGAGCACGTTTTCGAAGCACTTTTCAACGTTTTCTAGCCAGAATCGGGTACTCACACCCTTGAAAAGTGATTCGAAAACGTGCTCTGAAATGTTTGTCCGGCCTTCCAAAATCTTCGTTTGGGAGGGGTAAACTTCCATGTGGGAAAGGACATGTGTGAGACGTCCCACCCCCCAAACACACACACTTCGGATTAGACTAGCCTATTCACGCAGACAACATGTGGGCCATGCATGATGATGATGATGATGATGATGCCGCACCGCATGTTGTCTGCGTGAATGGGCTAGTCTAATCCGAAGTGTGTGTGGATGGGGGTGGGACGTCCATCGCACATGCTACTTCCCACATGGATTGCAGATGTTTCAACTCGCGTTGTATCGTTCCGTGTCGTTCGCAGATTAAGATGCGACGATAGATACATCGCCTAGACAGATGACAAATGGTCAGTTGAAAATTAAAAAAAGTTAATCTAAATATGAAAAACGACGCGCCTTTATCCTCGCCACGACGCAGACAAAGTCGGTGCATGGTCAGAAATACCAACCATCGCTCTCCCAACTACGCCAAAAGTGGGGGATGCGCGATGGTTCGTTCGACCTCGCCGCGCCGGGTGAGCAGTCTTTCCACAGTGTCCAGCCGTTACAACAACCTTCGTTCGCCGAATCTGAGAAGGGGGGGCTCTGTCATACCGACCGACGACTACTTCAGGGAGACTAATGCAGATGGCTCGTTTGGTGAGCCGAAAGTGGATGGTCGTCGCGTCGCACCGAACGTCCAGCTAGTGGCCGTCCCCCCCGTCCCCGTCATGCAACAAGAGCTCGAGGAAATCCAAGCTCTGTATCGAAGATATGGGGTCGAGTACAACACTGCGGTGTCGGATTTGAACCGACTCGTGAAAACGGAGAGGAGTCTATCGCGCGTAACGCCGGACGGCGGTGAAAAAATACGAGCGAAAATCGCCACCCAAAAGACGAATGTCGGCGAGCTCGCGAACGACCTTTTTCTGACGATCTTGAGACTGGTGACGCATGTGGTCATGATGAAACTGTCCGACGCTGGATTGTACACGGCACAGGCGAGGTTGCGATGGGGTCGGATCTCGTTCGACCCGATATATGCCCACGGAATCGATGGTATCGACGGTCAGAATATCAACACCGAAATCGGAGAGCTGCACACTGCCAACGTCGACGTGAAGGCGCTCTTTAGAAGGTACATGCTCGAATATCCCACATTGCAAGCGCATTTGGACGAGCACGCCAGCGCCTAACACTGAAATGCTACTTTTACGGCCGTTTCCGACCGTTGGCCATGTGGCCATTCGTACCGGCGCGTGGCACCCACGTGTTTTAACAAGGTGTTTAACAAACATGAGTAGAAGTTGAGTACTCACGCCCTTGAAAAGTGCTTCTAACCTCCGCATTCTCAAGGGCGTGCGCAAAATGAGCATGGTGGCGAGCAAAAAGGTCGCACTTTCGCCACCGGGTAACACGTGGCATGAAAACGTAACAACAAAAGCAAGGACTTGGGGAATGAAGGTCGCATTAAATGCCATGGAAATGACCATTAAATTTCACCACATCCTTGCTTTTGTCACCGAATCATTGTCGGTATCGGACGTGAGTGCTCAATTCGGCCCCGCATGTGTGTGTGTGTGCCGGTGTGTACAAGTGTGTGTGTGTCCTTGTTGGCGTGTTCTGAACGGAGACGTCGTGGCGACGTGACATAATAAAAAGGAGAATAAATGAAAGACCGCCGCATCAACCCCTCCCGTGACGACTGCGACGATGAACTACAGAAAATTCGCGCCATTCTACTTGATTTGCACTTACGCATCGATAAGCTTGAGAAGAGCCGCGCTCACCCGTCCCTCTCGTCATCGTCGTCGGACAGTAGCATCGCATCAATCGAGGCCGATTGATAGATGGATAGTAAGGTGGCGTAGCTTCGTGTGGCGAGTCCAAATCGTCCAGCATGTGGTGGGAATGGAATGACGACCGCGCGGTCGTCATCGCGATTTTTTTTTTCGCTATCGAAATTACGAGCAACACCCAAACAAAAATATTTAAAAGAAAACATGTATATGTAAATATGGCAAACTTTGCAGTGTCCAATGTGGCAGTCGCATTCGTCGATTTGGCGACATTCGACGAACTGGAATCCAACTATCTGTGCGGCGGGAAAGACCGCGTGACGTACTTCATGCGCGAGACGCGCAAGACCTCGTGGTTCTCGCAGATCCCGGTCAACCTGAACAAGGGGTCGGGCCAAGTCGCCTTCGGTCAGGAGTTCTCGGTAACGGTTTCGCGTTCGGGCGACTACCTGACGCACGCATGGTTGAGGATTGAACTGCCGACGGTGCAACTCGACCAATCGGAGTGGATGTGGGGCGGCGCGAGCAAGCAGCACTCGATCAACGTGAAGAACGGCAACCTGCGGAGCGACAAGGTGTTCTCGGACAACCTGAACGTGACGGGCGAGAACCTTTACAAGTTGCTCGGACCGAGCGCGCGCATCCGCTGGTCGAAGAACCTCGCGCACAACATGATCCAGAAACTCTACCTCTCGTTCAACGAACTCAACGCCGTGGAGATGAACAACTCGTGGTTCGACTTTTGGGCGGAGTTTATGCTCCCGTCGGAGAAGACGACCAACTACAACGAGATGATCGGCAACACCAGCCGGTGGAACAACCCCATGGCGTACTACGCGACGAACTTCGCCAAAGACTACGAGCGCTACCGCTTCGGCTACGCGGCGCCCGGCGGCGTGCTCATCCTCCCCGTTCCACTGCCCTTCAGCAAAGACACTGGAACGGCGCTTCCGTGCGCGGCCATCCCGTACAACGAGATCCGGCTCCACACCGTCTTCCGAAACTGGCACGACCTGCTCGTCGTCGACTACCCCTACGGTCGCCAGTACGGCAGCGCGGGGGCGCCGATGCTCTCGCAGGCCCGGCGCGACGACTCGGAGCAGCGGCTCGTGCAGGCCCTGTACGCGACGTGGATCGGCAAGTTGGCGTATTCGCCCGACATCATCCGCCTCAAGGCGACCGAGTTGGTGCGGTCGCAGGATTCCGGGAACACTTCCATCTCGGACTGGCTCAAGACCATCAACAACTCGAACAACTCGGCCAACAGCACGGCGCAGACGACTCTGATTGCTGCGTACAAGACGCTCGTCGACAACTGGACGACCCTGCTCGGCAACAGCACCAACACCAGCCCGCTAGGCTCCTTCTACGGTGCGACCGGCTCGACTTGGAATCAGACCGTGCTACCCAACATAACCGGCAAGTCCTACCCCGCAATCAGGGCGAATGTCAACTTCACCCTTTTCGCCACGGAGAGTCAGACCGACAAGCCGTTCAGCACCTTCTTCTCTTCGCCACAGGCGCTGGTCAACGCCCTCTCGTCGGGCGATTTCCGCGCGGGGACCTCGAGCATTCGGGGGGCCGTCGGCGGTGCGGTGTTCACGGTTGGTGCGGTCACAAACGGCACCTTCACGCTGACGGTCGCGACTGCGACGACCTTCTGGAGCGAAATCTCGGCCCACTACACAACCAAGCCCTTCCTGTCCTTCCACGGCGACGGTGCGGACCAAACCAAGTGCCCGGTCGTGCTGCGAATCTCCAACGTGAACATCAGCAACGGCACTGGAACGATCGACTGTGCGATCGTCGAGGGCAGCATCGGGGCGGTCACGACGATCTCGACCGGAGCCGCAACGAACACGCTGATGAGCGCCAAGGCGTACTCGCTGACGGTCAACCAGGAGACGTACGCCACCCGCGACCTGTTCCTGCGCACGACCGAGTTTGGCAACTACCGCAACGTGTCGGACCTCGTGTCGTCCATCAAGGCCGACTACCTCAACGAGCAGCTCAAGTCGCTCGACGGCAACGTCGCCACCGCCGTCGCCCTCCAAATGACCGAGTTGAACGAGCACATCGCGGGCGCCAGCCTGGAGGACATGTCGAAGCCGGTCTTCACGGGCCTCAACGAGACGTTCGACTCCCAGGGCCGCCTGACGGGAGTGACGGGCGTGTCGTTCAACAAACTCACGCCCGAAGACTTCCACACGCTGCGCAACGAGGTGTGCAGTTGGAACGGGTGGGCGTGGATTGCGGACTACGGGCGCTCGGAGCCACCGTCCGTCCTCAAGCGCTTCGTCGAGGACTTTGGCGAGACCGTCTCGCTCTCGCCGAGCGACGTCTCCAAACTGGCCGGCGGGCGTGCGCCGGAGATCGTCTCGGCGAACTGGTGGGCCAACTACGCGATCGTGCACCACAGCGAGCGCCAGCAGATGGGCAAGGCCAGCCGCGACATCCTCATCGAGCAGTACCAGCGCCACTCGTCGCAGCAGTTCAACCTGGCGAACAAACTGTCCGTCGACATTCGCTTCGCGCACGCCGTCCGCGCGCTCTTCTTCGCGATCCAGAACACGACCTTCCAGGGCGACGGCTCGACCTACACGTCTGTCACCGACAAAGTCGACTTTGTCGGCGTGGACCGCACGCGCACCACGTTCCTGCCGGCGATCATCGACAACGTGACCCTGACCTACGAGAACACCTCGCGGTTCGGCAACATGCCGTCCGAGTACTTTACCCACGTGAACCCGCACTGGTGCGCCAGCAAGAACAACATCACGCCCGGTCTGCACATGTACAGTTACTCGCTCGACATCCGCAACCCTGACCCGAACGGCCATACCAACTACAGCCGACTGAACAACGTCAACCTGATGATTGAGGCGTCGTCCGTCGCGCAGAAGGCCAACCAGGTGTGGCGCGTGGAGGACCCGAGTTACCAGGATATGTACACCGAGTATCGGGATACCATCAGCCTCAAGACCAGCGACGCGAAGAAGTTGGGCATCCTACCCAACCACGTGGTCACCCGCAACACGTATACGGGCGTCTTCTACGCACTCTCGCACACCATCCTCCGCGTGTCGGGTGGCTGCGTCGGCTTCCCTCTCTTGTAGAGACGCCACCGCGTGCAATGCCACGACGCACCATGTAGCCGATCGTACCGCACGAGCACCACATGACCCCACGCATCGTTCGGCGAGGTGAGCTCTTCGAGACGTGCAGACGTCCAAACGATGCACCACCGCCCAACACAAAAACAAATGGCGTCCTCTCATCCACACATGGATATGGATGAGAGGACGCCATTTGTTTTTTCACCCACGCGTCGCCCTGGACTCGCCCATGATGCCACCCATCACGACCTCGACTCACAGAGTCCGAGTCTCAGAGTGACTTGCCCATATGGGAAACGACATTTGCGAGACTTTACCCACGCCGGATTGGCCAAGGACTTGACGACGCATCATGCATACGAGCTGGAATGTTATCTTCGTCAAGTCCTTTGCCAATCCGGTGTGGGTAAATCTCGCTGTTCACATCGCAAGTGTACCCCTCCCAAACGAAGATTTTGGAAAGAATGACAAGAGATGAGCTCCTGATGGGTAGTTTGTTGTTCCCACAACTTTACCCCTCCCAAACGAAGATTTTGGAAGTCCGAACCAACCTTTCCGAATGTGTTTTCGAAGCACTTTTCAAGGGCGTGAGTACTCCATTTGGGCTACGAATCGTTGAAAATTGTTTCGAACACACCATTCGGAAAGGTTGGCTCGGACCCTAATTGCGAGCATTAAATTGCGCAATTTCAGGCCCCCACTTAAGGAATACAGTTGAGTATGGTGTGAGTACTCACTTTTGGGCAAAGGTTTCACACATGTGCGTATATAATGCTAGGTTTGTTGATTTCGTGTAGAAATTGGCCCAAAATACGAGTTCTCACACCATACTCAACTTTGTTCCTTAAGTGGGGGCCTGAAATTGCGCAATTTAATGCTCGCTTCACTGGCTCGGACTTCCAAAATCTTCGTTTGGGGAGCATAAACTTCCCAGATTGACTGCCACAATGAACATGCCTTCGACGAGGTCGGTCGCAGACTCAGTGCGTGTATCAACATATTTAACCAACCAGAAACGCAAGTATATATGCCCGCTCCGGTGTTGACGCTGGCGATCGTAGGAATGATGGCGAGTTTCGCAGGGTGCATATGCGGTGTATGCATCGTTGAATGTGCGGTCGATGGTTGTTGCCCTCGTCGCCCTAGGACGAGCCCTGAGTGCACCGTTCCCATCATCGCAGTGGATGCGTGACCGGGTCGAGTTATAATGAACAATGACTGACATGAATAGGTCGATTAGAATCATCATGAGAACCCTCCCTTGGTATTTCTTTTCTTGTCATCGGGGCATCTATCTTATCGACGTTTTCATACGCACCCGATTGGGGATTCAATGACGAAAGTGCGTTTTTGACTCGCCAGTGAGTCGCCACAATGGCCACAATCAAAAGGAGTGACTAAATGAACGAGTGGTATTATTCGTCCGGTGGGTACTTGCTGTTTGCATTGAGCACTTACAGCGTCGAAACGGACGCCTCGTTATTTTCGTACAAACTCTTCGCCACCTTGGCCATGTGCCTGGTTTCCATCGTTCACTGTATCAAAGGCGTTCGAGTCCCCGTGTCCATATGGCTCCTCGCGATAGCACATCTCATCTATGTAGCGAGTTACGGCGCATTCATATACACACAGTACGCCTGATGCACTAGCACAATACGCTCTCGTGAGCCGCGTCATGACACAAGGATGGTTATACCGTGTCGCGGTCGATAATAATAGACTCGATATTGGATTTAGATTTAATTTCATGCGTACCACACGAATATTTTCGAACGCCAAGGGCGTGGGTCCTCTATTCAGGTTACGAATCGTTGAAAGTGCTTCGAAAACGCACTCGAAAAGGTTCGTCCCCATGTGGGGAACAACATTTCCGCGAAATACCCACGCCGGATTTGTAAGTAAATTTACGAATCCAGCATACTATCCAGTAAAGGCTATTGTCGTAAAGTCCTTACAAAATCCGGCGTGGGTATTTCGCGGAAATGTTGTTCCCCACATTGGTTTTGCCACGTGTGCATCTTCACGATACACACAACTCTCACTATTGAATGGAACGGTATGGGTAGCTGAATACGTACGTGTCAGACCAAATGAAAATGGAGCTGAGCACGCAACGGTGCATCGTCACGACACACCTTACACCGCCACATGTCCAATTCGCGCGGACCGGCGTCGTTGAAATCGATGTTCCGTCGTCGACGAACATCGAGCACGCTCCTGGTTGATTAATGACATATGCGATGGTTACCGTTCCGGTGCGGGGCAACATGACGCTATCGCTCAGTCTTTCGTCACGCACGGCCCATGCCCAGACTCCGGCATCTGGATTGTAGAATAAACCCGGATCCGGCATATGACGATCGTTCTCGAGAATTCCCGCCAGACACTCTGATAGTGGCTGAAGATGTGAAAGTTCCGTTGATGTCGGAAGTAACGCACAGTCAACGACGATGGAGAAGAACACGTTACTAAAGTTTTGATTATTTTCGGTCAGTGCGTAGCTGCGTATGTTGCTGCCTATTTTAGTAAACGAATGGTCGTTTAGGGGGAGTTTCGGACGCTTGATGGATTCTGGATTCGACGCATCCGTGATGCCCTCATCTTTACTATATTTGAATCGAACGGCCTTCCCATCCTTGGCCTTTTCGGCCGCCACACGGATCGCTTCCGCACGCTCCGCCTCCTTGGCCTTTTCGGCCGCCACACGGATCGCTTCCGCACGCTCCGCTTCCTTGGCCTTTTCGGCCACCAGACGCTCCGCCTCCTTGGCCTTTTCGGCCGCCACACGGATCGCTTCCGCACGCTCCGCTTCCTTGGCCTTTTCGGCCGCCACGCGGGTCGCTTCCGCACGCTCCGCTTCCCTGGCCTTTTCGGCGGCCAGACGCTCTTCCTCCTTGGCCTTTTCGGCTGCCACGCGGGTCGCTTCCGCACGCTCCGCTTCCCTGACCTTTTCGGCTGCCAGACGCTCTTCCTCCTTGGCCTTTTCCGCTGCTTGCATGTCGCCGAATGACCTGGAAGACACGGTAAAGACTCGGTCGGATACTAGGTCTGGACCATCGACTTTCAGGAACGCATTGTTCTCGGTGTCTCCCGTGTCAAAGACCAAAAATGCCCGTGTAAAGAGGGCGTCTGCGATTTTCTGATATCCGACGCTCGTGTTGAATTGCAAACGACAAGCGGATGGTTGGTCCTTTTTGTCGGTCATCATGCCTAAACGGACCGCGCCAAACGACACATCGACCGTAAAATCAATTACGAGCGATGTGCTGGGGAGGATGCTGATTTTCTTTTCTTCACTACAATCTCCATACGCTTGGTCGAACTTGTTCCAACTTCCACGTAAAGGCATGACACCGATTGTGTAAAAGCGAACACGGTCGCCGTTCTGTTTCAACAGGTCGTTCCGATTGTCGCGTGCGTCATCGAGCGTCTCATAAAACCCCACTTTACAAATCCGGAGTGCGCTCGTCCCAACATTGGAAATGGAAACTCCGCGTGCTGTTCTCTTTTCGGGCAACGTTCCACCAAGGATGGCGTGCATGCCGTCATCCGTCGTCCAGTTGCACGCCAACATGATGAACCAAACAACCAACAAAATGCACAGTATCGTCATCAATTGCGGCATTTATTGTTCTTAAAAAAAGAACGGTGTTGCATGATTTACATGACCGACGACCGACTCATCGTGGTATCTATCTTCCTGTAATCCTCTCGACCCAGTCTACTGGTCCTTTTCATGGCATTTCATGTGGTTTTCATTACCAAAAATCGTCGCTTTGCGTCTCTCACTGCTTTGACTAGGGAGGACCATCCGTTCAAGCTCAATTGGGGCACGTTGGAGCAGAATGCATTTGACACGCTGAAACAGGCGATTGTGGCCGCACCGATGCTGTACTCAATTTGGGCCACGAACCATTGAAAAAGTGATTCGAAAATCCGGATTGCATCTTTTGTTCCTCCTTCCAAAATCTTCGTTTGGGGAGCATAAACTTTTCACGCGCTTTTTACCACCCGATGGACCGTGCGTCGGCGAGATGACAATACAACCTTTTTTGCTCACCAAAATGAGCATGATGGTAATTCGATGATGCTTCTGTCGATATCATAAGACAAGATGATGTGTGTCTTTCGAACTCGCATTGATAGCATGACGATGTGTCTATGCTAAATCACAAGATGATGATGATGATAACATGATGATGCGTCTGTCGAAATCACAGCATCGCACCAGTCGTGTGGGCGTGCGTGCGAGTCGTGTTAAGTGGCGTGCATGCGAGTCGTGTTAAAGGGCGTGCGTGCGAGTCGTGTTAAGTGGCGTGTGTGCGAGTCGTGTTAAAGGGGCGTGTGTGCGAGTCGTGTTAAAGGGGCGTGTGTGCGAGTCGTGTTAAAGGGGCGTGTGTGCGAGTCGTGTTAAAAGGGGCGTGATTTAGTCAACATTATCGTAGGTGATAGCACGAAGATGTGTAGACTACAGTGGGTCGAAAATCGCAAGATGATGATAGCATGACGATGACACATTTGATGTGATGTGTCCATCAACCATCGTGTGACTCGTGCACTCTAAAGACAAGACAGCGTGTTGGCATCATACTGTGATTTCTACCGATGCGTCATCACGTGAGTTCGAAGACGCCTCGATCTAATCATCTCAGTACGTCGATGAGTGCGTTTTCCTCGTGAGTTGCTACCTTCGGGTATTAACGGATCTTACACGTAGTTGAGTTAACTTCTCATACATGATGCTCATACATGATGTTCATCATCTTGAAACGGTAACCACCCAATAACATCGGCGTCGAACCCTCAAAAAAAGGTTTACGGGCTCGAAAGGTTTTCGAACGTTCAAATGATTTAAAGGGATGGTTTGGCGACATGCAGTTGCTCGAGTTGTGTCATGGCGACATTTTCGATTCTGCAGCACGACGATGAGCGCCGTGGATACACCACTGACCGACCCGACATCCTGTTCGACGGGCGCACGTATCGCTACACCGAGGATACGGGCACGACGTTCGAAGTGGTCTATCCACTGCATCCCATCGACACGGTCGACAGCGACGCACGCACGCTCCTTGTATCTTCGGTTTGCGATGGCCATGCGGGGTTCGGCGCTTCGTATACGGTGAACAATCGGATCCCGCTGTTGTTTCCATCGTGCATCGACGAGGCGCACGGAGACGTTGCGAGCGCCCTGCGACGTTTGTTTGCGACGCTGGGCGAAGAGACGGCGACGCTGACCAGTGGGACGACGTGCAACGTGACCGTCTTCGACCCCGCCAACGAAGAGGTCCACGTCGCGAGTCTGGGCGACAGTCCGACCCTGCGCTATCGCATCGGGGCGTCTGGGCGGTTTGAGTTGGTCTGGAAGTCGGACGACCAGGACTGTGGTGACCCGGAGGAGGTCGCACGGATGGTCGACGTTCACCGGCGCCATGGCGACCCCGACGCGGATGCCAGCACGGTCGTGTTCCAGGTCGTGTCAAGCGGCCATCCGACCGGCATATGGCGAAACAAAATCTCGCAGTGCATGGTCCACTCGTCGTTCGGCGATGCGCAGCACAACTACCTCCCGGGGATTGTCAACACCCTCCCGCGCATCTACACGCAACGCTGGTCCGCTACGCAACATTCGGACGTCTGGATTCAGTGCACGGACGGGCTGTTGGAGCGACTCACCCACTCCAAACTCGGAATACAGCCACAAAGCGAGGAACGGCTGGCGGAAATCGCACGGCACTTGGACGTTTGCCATCAGCATGTGAACGTGGCGTACAGCCTGCATGAGATGCAGATCGACGCGATGTTCGCCGACAAGCGCGCTGCACACCCATTGCGATCGGACAACTCGCGGGCGTGGGTCGAATCGACGTTTGACAATCACCTCACCAAGGTGTTTAGGTGGGATGTCTAACGGTTCCAGTCCAATGCACGACGATGACACTACCGGTCGAATGTGGTATGAAAAATGTAGATACGCTCCGTAGAAAACAATAAAACAAAAGCAAGCATTGGGGGACGAAGACACACGTAGTGATGCAGTAAAAATGACCAAGTCCTTGCTTTTGTTGTTATCGATTGTTCTCCTGAAAGTGCGACTGTGTACTCGCCAAATGGATGGTCGCCCGTGCGAAAACTACCTATAACTAGGCTAGAAGACCCGTCGTTTGACACACCATCGTGCGTTGGATGATGCGGATGCCTCTATTATAACACGGTTAAAACATAGAGACTATTATTCATACAAATGAAACCGAAACGCGACGCCTTCATCGTGACCTTGATCACCTTTTTAGACGATATGATTGAGCAATATGCGACGGATGTCATGATCGAGATACGGGTGCTGCTCAAATCCGGGAGCGACGACGTGCAGAAGCACATCATCCGGCAGTTTGCAGGCCTGTTTCAGCGAACTGCCACGTACATCAACGACGGGGACCACGCGTTGCTGACATTGCCGATGAAGTTTTGGACCATCCATGTCGACGACCGGACGTATCAGATCCCATTCAAAACCGTGTGGAGTTACATAACCAAGGACCCGTACAATACGACCATCCTGTGGCAATGGTTAAAGACGCTGCACGACCTGTCCGTCTCGCATGCGACGTGACGGTTGGAACCGGACTTCGGGTCGGGTCACAAATCCATGTAGCGAACAAAAAATGGCGCAATTTCATACGGGAGTACTCAACAATCAGGCCAATTAGACACATTTCTTGTAAATCATTTTAGTGTCCATTGTAACTTGGCCTGATTGTTGAGTACTCACGTATGCAAGTTCCTTCGTTAAGTCGTGAGTGCGAAATTTATCCCTCCCAAACGAAGATTTTGGAAGGAGGAACAAAAGATGAAATCCGGATTTCGAAGGAAGCACCTTTCAATTCAAGGGCGTGAGTACTCGATTTGGGCTACGAACCATTGAAAAGTCGGTCGAAAATCCGGATTTCATCTTTTGTTCTTCCTTCCAAAATCGTCGTTTGGGGAGCATAAAATTGCGCCATTTTTTGTTCGCCATACCGGAACTTGGGTGGGGGCTACTGCACGTCACACGACGCGCCCCTTTACGCCGGATGCGGTGGCGAATCTTCGATGCAACTACCACGGCGGTTGAAATAGCCCCCGTCGTTCTCGTGCAACGTGCTCACGACTCGTGTTTCGATCTTGCCTCGGTCGTCGGCCGGGAAGTCCAAGTCGCCGGCGATCGACTGGTAGACGCTGCGTGACTTGTCTCTCTTTGGGATGTGGGCCTTGGTGTCCATGTGACACCGGTCGTACACGTAGGTGCCTTCGTCGTCGTCGTGGTCGTACGAGTTGGTCAGTTTTTTCGGTGGCAAAAAGGACTTGGGCTCGTCTTTGCAATTGATAAACTTGCGCTTTTCTTCGATGCTCTCGACGTCGGCCTGGTCTTTTGGATTCGGTGTCAATCCAAAGGCATCCGACTCTTTCAGTTTCGGCAACTCGCTCGTCGTCATGGTGGAAAACCCTCCGACCATGTCGGCAGCCGACTTGGACGCCGGTTTCTCCGACTGCGACAGCGGCACTACTTCGCACGGCTCGATGAGGTGCTTGCTAACCGGTCCCATCCAGTAGTTCCAAGCAGCGTATGTGGCTAGTATGATAATCAACACAATCAACAGGCTTGCCGCTATGCTCATTTATAACAATTTTTTTAAACATTTACGCGAAAGTGCTTTGATCAACTTTTCTTCACGATTGAACCGCAAGTCGTAGTCGCTGAGACCCGGTTCACCTAACAAGAGCATGCCATGAGGATTGTGCCCTTCGAATGAATTGCATCAGTCGTGTGAAAGGACGTGTGCGTGCCGGTCGCGCATCACTCGCGTGCGGGTCGACATCTCATGTGAAGATGTGTCCGTCGAAATCACAAGATGATGATATCATGAATATGCTCCAAAGGAAGATTTGGGAAAGGAGGAACAAAACATGACATCCGGATGTTCCAAGTACTTTGCAATGGCTCGTAGAAACATCGAGTACTCACGCCCTTGCAAAGTACTTCAAAATCCGGGCGTCATGTTGACACTGTGAGTGCCGCGTTTTTTTTCAGACGCCTACATTCCAACCGCAACAGAGCATGATATGCCTTAGAGTGTCGAATGTGTTAAAAAGAAATACTGCAATGTAAAACATGTACACTTTGGACTGTGAGTTGTATCAAAGTTTTTTTAAGATGATTCAGTCGCTGGACGAGGTGTTTGGCGACACGAACAAGCCACTGCATCTGTACGCCCACCTGCTCAACAAAATCACGAGCCAGCATGGCGGCGCCATCGAGCGGAATTGCATGCTCGCCAAGACGTTCTTTGCGCGCAACGAAGTCGGCATCTCCAAGTCCGACATCTCCCTGTTCGAAGACCGATGCCTGCGGTACAGCGACAAGGTATACGTCGACTTCGAGGCCATCTTCAACGCAGCGGACGACGACTGCAAGACCCAAATATGGAAGCACATGCTGACGATTCAGATCCACATCGGCGACAACGCCGAGTCGGCCAAGCGACAACTGCAGCAGCTCTACAACAACCCCGTCAACAACGAGAACATCATGTCCTTCCTGAATCAAAACGGTGACATGGGCGACATCTTCAAGGCGCTCGGTGGCGACAGTTTTGCGAAGTCCATCCAGTCCATCATGGAGTCGGACAATTTCAAGAGCCTGATGAACGACGTCAAGGGGAAGATCGACAGTGGTGAGATTGACATAACCAAGTTGAGCTCCGTTATGTCCAACATGACGCCCATCTGAGCATCGACCGCGATTGACCGCCGGTCCACGTCGTCATGACGTCGAGGGTGGGCTCGCCCGGTATGTGGCCTGGTGGCATGTCCAACCCTTTGGTCCAACTTTGCGGAGAGTGGGATGATGAGTCAAATGATTTAAAAGAATCTCCCTCTGGAATATACGGAAAATGGCCTTTAAGCCGTTTGGTGACCTCAAGGTCACGACGACGACCCAAATTGCGACCTTTATGAACGGCTCGTTCGATTTGGGCCTCATTTTCGACAGCATCGAGCCGTGTCGGATGGTTGCGCCGCCGGTGAAATCACGGTTCGACAGCACCCACTACAGCGGTGTGGTGCCGTACGGAACCATTCTGCACGTCAAGTACAAACAGCAGGAAAAGGGCCTCACCTTCAAGCGTAAGAAGAAGCAAACTGCGAACCAGATCCCGTCGAAACGCAGTTTCTTTCTGAATGCGGTGTGCTTCGTGATCCACCTGGAGAAGATGGTCAACTTTAAACTGACCAATCGAAAGTTTCAAATCACAGGATGCAAGACGTCGGAGCAGGCGCATGAGCTCGTGAAGCACATGTATGCGCTGTTCGAACGGCTGCACCCCGGCTGCATACGCCACGACGGAGCGCCTCCCACGTTTGTGTTCAACACCGTGATGACGAACATCGACTTCAATCTGGATTTCTTCGTCGACCGAACCAACCTTGACAAGCTCTTCAGCGACGAGGAGAACTTCATCTCGTTGCTCGAGAACAGCTTCGGGCATGCGGGCGTAAACATCAAACACGCGTCGCAGACGAAAGACAAAGAGCTGACGTGCATCACGTACGATGCATGCAACTGGAACGTGTGCAAGGTGAGTTGGAGCGACTACCTCTCCAAGTGCACGCCCAAGGAGCGAGAGAACGAGCAAAAGAAGGTGAAACTGCACACCTTTTTGGTGTTTCACAGCGGACGAGGCATCCACTCGGGTCCCTCGTACCTCGAGATGGAGAGCGTGTACAACCTTTTCATGCAGACGCTGTACTCCAAGAAAGACTCTTACAAAGTGGAAGAGACGCTCATCAAGGGCGATGCACGCGCACCTAAGAAGGCGCGGACGGACGCACCCGCGCCCGACGAGCGCAGCAGCGAGGATCGTGTCGCAAACCCCGAGTGCATCTGCGCGTGAGTGGCTCGACCGTTGCTGGGAACACTGACCATCAGACTCGTACACCGTGAACAATCATCGCCATTCGAATGGTACCACATCATTCGAATGAATTTATGCTCCCCAAAGAAGATTTGGGAAGGAGGAACAAAAGATGAAATGCGGATTTTCGCTCGACTTTTCGCGGGCTTCGAAAATCCACATTTCATCTTTTGTTCCTCCTTCCCAAATTTATGCTCCCCAAACGAAGATTTTCGAAGGCCTAGCCAACCTTTCCGAGTGCGTTTACCGGTCCTTTTCAAGGTAGGCAGTACTCGAACGCACGCTCCTTTAACACGGCTCGCACGCACGCCCCTTAACACGGCTCGCACGCACGCTCCTTTAACACGGCTCGCACGCACGCGCCTTAACACGGCTCGCACGCACGCTCCTTTAACACGGCTGATTCCATGCTTTTCTATGGAAAAAATCGTCATGCGATCATCATCTTGTGAGGTCGACATGCACATGGTCATTGCTACCATCATTATCATCTTGTAATCTTGACTGACATCGTCATGCTATCATCATCTTGTGATTTCGACATGCATGCCATGTAGGAAACAACATTTGCGAGACTTACCCACGCCGGATTTGGCAAGGACTTAACGAAGTGTCATGCATACTAGGTAGTATGTTATCTTCGTTAGTGGGCTTGCCAAATCCGGCGTGGGTAAGTCTCGCAAATGTTGTTTCCTACATGGCATGCATGTCGGCATTCTATAACAATGAGACGTCTACAAACGCACGCTCCTTTAACACGGCTCGCACGCACGCCCTTTAACACGGCTGATGCCATGCTTTTCTATGGAAACAATCTTCATGCTATCATCATCTGAGTTCGACATACACATGGTCATTGGTCATTGCATTGCTATCATCATCTTGTGCTCTCGACTGACACTGTGACACATCTTCATGCTATCATCATCTTGTGAGTTCGAGTCGGACGGTTACTGTTCGACAGATACATCTACGTGCTATCATCTTGTGAGTTCGACAGACACATCGTCATGCTATCATCATCTTGTGAATCATTGAAGTTGTTACCTCGACTGACACTTTTACAGTGACACATCGTCATGCTATCATCATCTTGTGCCCTCGACAGACACATCGTCATGCTATCATCATCTTGTGGGTTCGACAGACAAATCGGCAATGATTCGGCATTCTATCATCATCCTGTGAGTTCGACATTCATGTCGACTAGCACAAGGGGTCGCTTTATTATCGAGTAGCTCCATCGTTAAATAAACCATTGCCCAAATACTTGCGTTTGTTGTTATCGATTGTTCTTATGAATCTTATCTACATTTACATACGTGCCTTACCCGATGCCTGAAAGACTCAGTGAAAGTGCGACGTTTTTGCTCGCCACAGTGAATTCGGCCGGCGTTTGCGATGGACGCGGAGGTTGGCGCTTAAAAGCCCCGAATCACCAACAACGTAGACGATGGAATGGGCAAAATAAATACTTTAAAGGAATGGGCCTTTGTATAAATGTCTGTGAATGAACGCAAGATAGCAACCAAGCGCACGAAAAAGGCGCCCGAAAGCCCGCCCGCGGTCGTTGCTGCACCGGAGCCACCGGCACCAGTCGTCGTCGCAGCGCCCGTGGTCGAGGCGCCTAAGCTCGTCGAGCCACAGTCTACACCCCCACAACAGACGGCCGGTGAGCCGGAAGTGGACCAAGACAGCGACAGCGTGCTGAACAAGAAGGCGCAAAAGCCGAAGAAGTTGATTTCGCACGCCGAGAAGCAAATCGTGGCGTTGCTAAGGCAGCTGGATACGCTCAAGTCCACTGATAAGGAGATGACCAAGAACAAACAAATCAAGTTGCAGCACAACATCGAACTCTCCGTGCACAACCTCAAGAACATCGTCGACTCTCTCAAGCAGTGCATCGTCGAGAAGCCCTCTCGAAACACGTCCTCGGGATTCATGAAGCGCGTGCGGATTTCGGAGCAACTGCGAGCATTCGGCATGACGCACGGCGGGTGGCTGCAGACGGACGTCGAAATGTCCCGCGTCGACGCCACCAAGGCGATATGCGCACACATCCAGAAGATGGAACTGGGCGACCCTTCGGACAAGCGCCGCATCAAAATGTCCCCCGAACTGAAGAGCCTCTTCAGCGATGTCGAAGGCGAGTGGATCAGCTACCCCGAGATCCAGAAGCAGATTCAGCAGCACTTCATGACCGTTCCGGTCGCAACCGCGTAGGCAGCGACTCGGCGACCCACCGACGAATGTAGGGTCCAAGCTCCTCCGCCCGGACGGTGTACGGTATGGTAAGCAGGTGCACGCCTGCGCTCTTACACAGCCGGCGCTTCAGCGCGTCCCGCTCCTGCATCGTCTCGAATGCACGCTCGTCCTTATGGAAGAACGGACTGTAGAAATAGTGTTGCGCGCCGTTGTACTCGAACGCGATGTTCAATCTCGGATTGAACCCGTCAAGTTCCAAATTATGGCCCGTCTTGGCATTCATTAGAAAAGATGGGCGACAAGACGGAAACTCGTCTTGGAAAATTTCCTCCAAGTGCCTCCGGCACTCATTCTCCATCTTCAGGTTGGCTTTCGGGCGGTGGAGTAGATACAGCGGACTACCCTCGATAGGGACGTGGGTAACGAAACATACAACAAACACGATGCATGCCACGCCGACCAGCCACCCATACTGCCTTAACGAGCGCATCATGTGTATTTTATCATCGTTTCATAAAATACGCACACGGCCTCGGACACTACACATCGCGGTAACATCCGACATAATCAGCGACATTGCAGACGTGCTTGCGATCAACGGATGATGTGATTGCAAGCACGTCTGCCACTCACGCACAGTGGTGCACGATTGGCCCCGCCACAAGACTCCTAAAAGAACCGGTCTATGTGCTTGTACGAGAAGAACGCCAACAAAAACAGACAGATGCTCTTGATGATGTACGAGCTGTCGTGAAACAGACTGTTGATCGTGTCCGAAATCAACGTAATGTAGTGCAGCGCAAACTGGATGCCAACCGAGCATAGCGCAAAGAGCGCATACTTCACGGACGAAGTCGTCGAACTCGGAGCGCACGCCTCGGTCGTCGGCCGTGGGGGAGGCTCGACCACCGGCTCGACGACTGGGGGTGGCGGGCTCGTGTTGAACAGTTTGTCGAGCCGGTCCAGCAACATTCGCTCTCGCCTTGTCATCTCCGCGTTTGTGCTCAACGACGAGATGTCGACCGCGTTTAGGCTGGTCATTTCTATTGGGCATTTATTTTTTAAAGCATAACACCCCCATCGCTCGCATCTTCTGTTCGGGAAACGACGCTGTGTGCACATTTTACACCGACACCGGCGACACGTGATGGATGGCGCTCTGACGCGGTAGTGTATGCCCTCCGAAAAGGCCGAGAACAAACCGTTCCGCGGGCGCTTTACATTTTGGCTACGACACGATGAAAAAACGCAACCTTTCCGAGTGCGTTTTCGAAAGCACTTTTAAAGGGTGTGAACACTAGATTTGCTACGAATCGTTGAAAAGTGCTTTCGAAAACGCACTCGGAAAGGTTTGTCCGGCCTTCCAAAATCTTCGTTTGGGGAGCATAAAGATGATAGCATGCTGACATGCGATGCCTCCGTTGCTGATGCGTTGATTTTCGGTGGATGCTATCATCTTTTGTAGTCATCTTACCAAGTCGTTACAAATCACCCCATTTTTGGAACGAATCTCCATTTCAGACATTTGACCCCTCCCAATTTGAGTCCCAAACGAAGATTTTGGCAGAACGAGCCAACCTTTCAGAATCCATTTTTCGCTCGACTCGAAAGGTTTCCAAACGTTTGCTCCTATGTAACGTCCCGATGGCCGAGGTTGACTGACTACACGAACCACGCTGAATGGCGTCGGTCGTCTGTGCGTATCAGATCAAGTCGGTCCACGAGGTGGTCGAACACGGCGCGGGAAACACCCAACTGGCGTGTTGCTCGCTGCATTCGGGTGAGGTGTGCTGGGTCACGTACGATTCGCTGCTGCATTGGCGGGCCGATTTGCGGTGGTCGCATCGTGCACCCATTCCACATCTGCCGTTCGGGCTCGACCGAGACCGCGCACAGACGGTGGTGGACATCGTGCACCCATTCCCGACCAACATGGATGCGATTTTCCAGCGAGTGTGCCGCATCGAGGCGCTCATCCGACGCACTCTACCCGACGGTCGAGAGATGCAGGGACCGTCGACGTCGGACGCGACAATCCCCTCACACGGGCCCGCCGGAGAGTCGTGCCCCGACGCACGTGCAACAGGCGATGCGGGCGAAGATACAAGCGACTTTGACGCCCTTCTTCGCGACGTGATGATGGACGACGACCTCGGTGGTTTAGGTTTAGACACTGGTTTCGATGCGACCTTGGACACGGGTTTCGACTGAGGCGCGTTTGTGCACGGTGCCGTCGGATTGGTTCGCTGGTCCGTCCAACGGCGCCGATGAGTGCGGTCGCACATGTACGTGATTATGAATCGCCTTTTCATCCGCTCGCTGAGATGTCATTATCATGTTAAATGCTCGCAAAAAATAATGATAGTAATGCATACTAGTAATGCCGACGACTCGGTCTACCAAACGTTTGGCGCCACAGACGCCCGGATATAGGGCAAGCGGCGGTTCGTCGCAACCACCACAACCCCCACCCGACGACTTTCGATTCCTGTACTACACGGATTGGAAAGAAGGGCTGAACGTCCAGTGCAAAAAGCACGGAAACGTTGTCGAAATGGGGACGCTGCTGAGCAAAGAGCTCACCGGTAACCCGCGCGATCCTGATGTGGTTCTTACTTTTTCACAGGGTGGTGTGAATACCGTGCATTGGGTGGATTTCCGCGCTACCTACCGGCAATACCAAACGAAATAGGCAAACGGAGCCACCGTGTCAGGTTTTGGGCAAGCCCATTAACAAAGATGACATATAAGTTTACCCCTCCCAAACGAAGATTTTGGAAGGAGGAACAAAAGATGAAATGCGACTTTTCGAAGCACTTTTCCATGGTTAGTTGCCCACATCGAGTACTCTCACCCTTGAAAAGTTCTTCGAAAAGTCGCATTTCATCTTTTGTTCCTCCTTCCAAAATCTTCGTTTGGGGAGCATAAAGTTATGATACAACACATCTGCAGTGGAATGTGCATGACGGGTGCAAGTAAGCATCGGAAATGTTCTTATGTACCGCATGGCACATCCATCACACACGACCATTGTGGCGAGCAAAAAAGGTCGCACTTTCAGATCTCGGGTAAATACGTCTGAAAAAAGTAGATAAAGTTATGCTCCCCAAACGACGATTTTGGAAGGCCGAACAAACATTTCAGAACGCGCTTTCGAAGCACTTTTCAAGAGTGTGAGTACTCGATTTGGGCTACAAACCGTCGAAAAGTGCTTCGAAAGCGCGTTCTGAAATGTTTGTTCGGCCTTCCAAAATCGTCGTTTGGGAGGGGTAAAAGTACAGCAAGTTCTTTCTAGATGGCATTTGTAACTGGCATCGTATCATCTTGATGTAACAATGGACAGCAATGCCCGTGTGACGAGTTTTACAAATACCATTGATAGAGAATCTACTGTCAGAACATCGATACAACAAGGAATGATTTGGGCGTTTTAATGCAACTCAATCGACTCTAATCATCGGAGTCGGAGTCTAATGTCGACAGACACATCGTCATGCTATCGTAACGACTCGTGAGATGTCGACCCGCACGCCAGCATTCACGACTGGCACGCGTACGCCCTTTAACACGACTGGCACGCGCACGCCCTTTAAGACGACTGATGCGATTTCATTCGAAGAGCAAAATCCTCATTGCATGCTTATGCTATCATCATCTTGTGATTTTATGCTCCCCAAACGAAGATTTTGGAAGGATGAACAAAAGATGACATCCGGATTTTCGACCGACTTTTCAATGGTCCATAGCCCAAATCTAGTACTCACGCCCCTGAAAAGTGCTTCCTTCGAAATCCTGATTTCATCTTTTGTTGCACCTTCCCGGTTGAGACACATCGTCATGCTATCGTCAAGACTCATGAGATGTCGACCCGCACGCCCTTTAACACGACTGGCACGCACACGCCATTTAACACGACTGATGCGATTTCATTCGAAGAAGTTGAAGTTTTGGAAGAACACAATCATCATTTCATGCTCGCTATCATCATCTTTATGCTCCCCGGAAGGAAAATGCAGATTTTCGAAGCACTTTTCAAGGGCACGAGTACTAGATTTTGGCCACTGACTATTGAAAAGTCGCTCAACTTTATGCTCCCCAAACGACGATTTCGGAAGGATGAACAAATTACCCCTCCCAAACGAAGATTTGTGAAGGAGGAACAAAAGATAACATGCGGATTTTCGAGTACTTTTCAAGGGTGTGAGTACTCAATTTGGGCCACGAACTGTGGAAAAGTGCTTCGAAAATCCGCATTTTATCCATCCCAAACGAAGATTTTGGACGGTCGGACGAACGTTTCAGAATGCTTTTTCGAAGCACTTTTCAAGGACGTGAGTACTCGATTTGGGCTACAAATCGTTGAAAAGTGCTTCGAAAAAGCATTCTGAAACGTTCGTCCGACCGTCCAAAATCTTCGTTTGGGGAGCATACATTTCATCTTTTGTTCCTCCTTCCAAGAGCTTCGTTTGGGGAGCATACAAATGATGAAATCCGGCTTTTCTACTGACTTTTAAATAGTTAGTAGCCCAAAAAGAGCACTCACGCCCTTGAAAAGTGCTTCGAACATCCGGATTTCATCTTTTGTTCCTCCTTCCAAAATCTTCGTTTGTGATAAACTTTATGCTCCCCAAACGACGATTTCGGAAGGAGGAACAAAAGATGACATCCTGATTTTCGAGCGTTTCATCTTCTGTTCATCCTTCCAAAATCTTCGTCTGGGATGTGTAATCTTGTGATTTAGACAGACACATCGTCATGCTATCGTCACCGATGTAGCGAACAAAAAATTGCGCAATTTCGCACCCACTACTTAACGAAGGAACTTTCATACGTGAGTACTCAACCATCAGGTCAAGTTTCAATGGACACTAAAATGATTTAAAATCAATGTGTCGAATTGGCCTGATGGTTGAGTACTCACGTATGAAAGTTCCTTCGTTAAGTAGTGGGTGCGAAATTGCGCAATTTTTTGTTCGCCATACCGATCGTCACGACTCGTGAGATGTCGACCCGCACGCCAGTATGCACGACTGGCACGCACACGCCCCTTAACACGACTGATACGATTTCATTCGAAGAACATAATCCTCATATTATGCTCATGCTATCATCATCTTGTGATTTCGACAGACACATCTTCATGCTATCGTCACGACTCGTGCGATGTCGACCCGCACGCCAGCATGCGCGACTGGCACGCGAACACCCTTAACGCGAGTCGGAACGCTACACGACTTGCAAGCACACGCCCTTTAACACGACTGTTGTGATTTTGAAAGGTTGGCTCATCTTTCAAAAATCTTCGTTTGGGGAGCATGAAACTGTTCGAGGTCGTGTTCAAGTGCTTGATTACTCGACTTGTGTCGCAAACCATTCGAGAATCTATGCTCCCCATTGAGTCCCCAAACGAAGATTTTGGAAGGAGGAACAAAATGATGAAATCCGAATTTTATGCTCCCCAAACGAAGATTTTGGAAGGAGGAACAAAAGATGAAATCCAGATTTTCGACTGACTTTTCAACTATTCGTAGCCCAAATCGAGTACTCACGCCCTTGAAAAGGGATTCGAAAATCT
>Ga0209358_10000479_pt1 | contig 34896 bp, 31 predicted proteins | sample LauGreFa1BDMLBSN_2_FD_187574 | JGI IMG/M metagenome (GOLD analysis project Ga0209358, IMG submission 187574) | Freshwater lake microbial communities from Lake Michigan, USA - Fa13.BD.MLB.SN (SPAdes) (version 2) | ecosystem: Environmental > Aquatic > Freshwater > Lake | place: Lake Michigan, USA... | reverse complement strand
TATTTGTCAGCAATAACCATACCACACGTAAAACATTTAATTGGAATTATCATCTCTATATATTTAGTATATTATTCTTATATTATTTTAAATTTAATTCAATTTTTTATATTAATTAAATATTAATTAAGTATAAACTTTATAGTTTGGTCGAAGGACATTTTGGTCCATAACATTTACTCTTATAGTAATAAAAGTCTAGGTTTTTAGTCTTACCGTTTGAATCAGTATTAAATGTAGGTCCGTCCGCATTTCCAGCCGCACATTTTTTTCCATTAACTAATACACAGCAAGATGTGGCTCCACAATTTTTGTCGGTCAGCTTAGCACACTCATCATTTAACGAACCACTAGATCCGCGATGTTTTTCGCAAAACGCATCACTCTTATTCATTACAATAGATGTATTTGGCGGATTTTGTAGCCCTTCGATCGTAACAACTTGTTGTAATTTTTTGGGTATATCTGGAGTATCTAAATTAACCCCTATAAAACTAATAAAGGAGATCAAAGCAAATATAATTACAACGATTAGCAAAACCTTTAGAATAAATTTTAAATCCATTTTTATATATTAAAAGCAAATATTTTATATGTATATTTTATAATGACAAAATCGCGTAAAAATTCGAAAAAGCACGGTACTACTCTAAAAAAAATTATGAAAACAACTGAACAGGCTATTCCAGTCATTGGAGAAGGTTTAAAAACAGTTGGGAATACTGCTAAAGTCGCAGTTGTTAAATCTGCACCGATTGTGGAAAAGGGTGCTTCTGTTGTTTATGGAACCTTAGCAACTGGGTTTGATATGGGGATTAAAGGCGCGCAAACGGTAGCAAAAGGGGTTTCGAAAAAACGATCAAGTCGTCGCCGTAAACATGGACGTAAAACTCACAAACGTAGAACTAGTAGACGTTAACAAATTAAATTATAAATATTTATATTTTATAATTTAGGTATTTTTCAATTTCTTCTTTTGTGTTTTATGTGCCCTCTTGAAGTTTCTACGCTTCGTTTTTTTAGGCCCTTTACCATTTTGAGTAACATCTATTTTGGTTTTTTCTAAAATATCTAGCAGTTCTGTTTCCCATTTTTGTGTAATTATATCTACTTGTTTTTGTTGGTTAGGATAATTTTGTATTGGAAAAAATGGGGATAAAGTATCATGTATGTTTCTTACCAATAAATCTATTAATATTCCTATATGTATAGGATTATTATATTGAAAAGTATCACTAAAATTTTGTATACCATCATCGCTAAATCCAAAATTAAACATAGTGTTTTCTGTCATGAATTTATCCTCTTTATCTAATTCTTCATGGTGTATTAATTTATTTAAAATACTTTTAATTGATGGTGTCTTAATAATTTCTACATTCACTTTATTAATATGAATATTAAGGTCATCAAATAAACTCTTATATTTTGGGTTATCAAATGCGGTTTTTGCCTTTGTAGAAAAATCGTTGAATTCTTTTATTTTGGTTTCATCTTTACAAACATTTGCGAACAAGTGTATTTCTTTTCCGTTTGTTAGAGTAGCCGTTATACTTATACCATAAGTAGTATCGTCATCTCTATTAATAGTGTTAAACTCTTTAGAACACGGATATCCTAATATATCGCCCATAAGTTCTAATGAAATATCATTCCTTCCATTATACTCCGTTTTAGAAATTATTATACCTTGATACGTTGTATAGTTTTCACTTTGTATTAAGTTTGGAAATAGGTGTTTAATTCTTGCTATAATAGTTTTAGTTATGGGGTCTTTACCTGTTCTTTCATGATTATCTGCCGGTTGAACCAACATGGCAGGTCTTACATCTTCATTTACTAAAATAGCATTTAATATGCTGTCTATTCCTGTTAGGTCCATATAATAATATTATAATATTATTATATTATTATTATAATATCATAGAAGTTGCTAATAGTTTGAATTCTAATTCAAATATATATATCCACTTTGTTATATTGCTTGGAGTTCGTAACCATTCGTGGTTTTAACGCGTTTATGTGAAACACTTGTTTTATGAAATTCGGCGTGACACTCTTCACACAAAGTCATTAAATTAGCCACGTTGTTTTTATGAAAAAGACTACTTTTGTTTTTAATAATGCCATCCTCATTCGCGGCATTTTGATGTTGTAAATGATGAACTTCAGATCCCATGTTTTTCGCACACTTTTCACATAAACTCATAATCTTTTTTGAGTTGAAATGAGAACTTTTGAGAGAAAGTAAACTACGCGATTCTGGATTATATTTCATTCTGATATTATACGCCGCAGTTAAAAAATCGTCTGGTAGGTTCAAAGATTTACATACTTCCAGTCCATACATGCTATTACCGGGACCGTCCTTGAGTTTTCTATCATAAATTAAAATATCGCGATGTTTGTCATAAACTACTTCCATATGTTTAAGCACAATACTTGTTAAACTAGTGATTTCCTCATAATTGACGATTTCGTGTAAATGCGTGGCGAATATAAAACTACTGTTAAAGCTAGCTAGTTTTTGAATTCCCGCAACAAATATGCTAACGGCGGATGTATTTTCTGTACCAGAACACAGCTCATCTCCTAATATCAGACTATTTTCATCCGCTAGACGTAAAATGGTGCGAAGTTCAGACATTTCAACCGCAAACGTGGATAATCCTTTGAAAATATTGTCATTTCCAAGGATACGTGTAAATATGTATTTATATGGCTTATAAATAAATTCAGAACACGGGACATATAGTCCAGATTGTGCCATGACAACAGAAATACCTAAAGCTCGGATAAAGCTTGTTTTACCTACGGCGTTTGTGCCATATAAAAGGATTCCATCGACTATTTTATTACCAAGTGTAATATCATTTGAAACATACAATTCATTTGTTTGTAGTTGTTCGATTAAACAATGTCGCAGCCCTTTAGCATTTACAAAGGATTTGTCGGCATCCGCAATAGTAGGTTTGCAAAAGTTATATTTTTTAGCAATTGTACTCTTAGCATATAAAATGTCAATAATGGTTATGAAATTGACTAAACAATTTATTTCGTCCTGGTAAGTCTCGAATTGTTCTACAAATTTATTAAAAACAAGTGTTATCGTATCTTTTAATGATACTTTAATAGTAGATATATTTTTACATAATTGAGTTATTTGTTCGTCGACAATTGTCATATTTGTTGCGGTCTGTTTTTCGAATACAAATTGTGTCTTTGATATTTTAAAATCAAACTCCTTTTTGTTATTTATATTATATGTTAGTCTTACCAAACCCAGCTCTTTTGGTAACGTTTCTTGAAGTAATTTACAACGCCTACTCGTGCTTATCAAACTGAAATTATTTTTTTCTGTCTCGTGAATTTTAACAAACTCGGTTGGTTTCGCTTTCTTTTCTTTGTTCTCAATTAGACTACTTAAATAGCATCTGATCGATTCTAATTTAAATTCGGAATTTTTCAATGTCTCTGTTTTAATATCCAACTCGTCATTGACACCATATTTTATAAAATTTGTTTCAAAGTTCTGTGTCTGGTCTATATCTTTTGCCAACTCTACATCAATATTTTTGTTAATAAAATCAGTAATGACATCACAGTAAACGCCAATATTATCAATATTTTTTTCAAACACGGCTAAATATTGTTTGATTGTTTCGTCCCCGATTATATTTTTGTAAATATTTTTAATAATTAAAATATTGTTATAAAGATTATAAAACGCTTTCGGAGATATTTTCTTTATAAAAACCTGACGTTCCCATTTTGAAATATCCTTTATAGTAGCTAAATTTGTTTTTAATAGTTGGGTATATTTCTCATAATTACTCAACAAATATTCGGTAATATTGTACTCTCTTTGTAAATAAACTGCGTTCGTTTTTGGATTCAAAAAATCATATGAAAATTTTCTTTTTCCCATCGGTGTTAAACATTCGTTCACCATTTTCAAAACTGATGAGTGTTTGCCATTATAGCTATTATCATCGATAATATTAAGCTGTGAAAGCGAATGATTCGCTAGAATAAGTCTATCCGAACAATTTTCAAAAATAGGCTCTGAAATCTTATTTACAAGATGAGGGTTGTGTTGATAAACAAAATCTAACAAAAAACAGAAAGATTGTGTTGCGATGTCATGTTCATAGAAATTTTGTTTAAACACGTCATAATCCCCAATTTTATAAAATTTGTGAAGGATTTCCTTTTGATAACTCTGTTTCTCACATTTTTTTGCGTGGTCGAAAAATTGTCCTCGTTTTCTCTCGTTAGAACCAATATTAATTTTATGAATAGAATTACAATTGATATTTGTAAAATTAATAACATCATCTATCTCTTTGTCCTCAAGATTTGAAATTAAAATTACCTCGCTTGGATTGTAAATTGAAATAAACCGTTCTAGTTCGTCATATGTGGTTGGATTATTAATATATGCTTCTTTAAATTGAAAAATGCTTGTTTTTCCAGTATAAATATCAATATTTGCAATACCAACAACCACAAATTTTCCTTTCAATAAAACTGTATTATTTATTAAATCAATCCAAATACACGTCAAATTATTTGTTAGTCTTGATGGGTCACTAGAGAAATAGGTACCAGGAGAGAAAATACCGGCCAAACTGCGGGTTGTATTTTTTGCCGCTTCATCTTGTGTGTAAACAATTGCGGTATAACCGGCTTCCTGGATTTTTTTCACGTATTTTTCAATCATAATATCTTTGAACCCAGCCATCATAACATTGTCTTTTCCAACACAGGTATTTTTTTCAACAATATTCAATTCGCAAATATGAGAGAAATCGGTTATTCTACTACCCGTAATTATATCTCTATTTTTATTGTGAATTCCATATACTTCAAAAAAAGAGCCAACCTGCATTAATAAGATACTATTTTCTCCATAATCTTCCTGGTATTTTTTGGTTAATTCAAAATATTCTTTTATAAGTGCCATGTGTTGTGCTAATTAGTATTAATATGTTTCTCTCTTTAATCTAATTTAACTTATATTATGTGTTCCTAAATTCTTACATTGTTGTAAGAATTTAGCTAAGATATTATGTATTTAAACGATTACTTTATTATTTAACCGCCTTTTTACTACCAGTGAATACATTATTTTTTATTACGTGAGCGTTTATTTTTTTGATTAATGATTTTTGACCTTCTGTATCTAAATTTTGTAGAGCCATATATACTTTTGCGACACCATTCTCCGGATGTAATGTTTCACATATTAAATTATTTACCATCATTTTATCATGTTCCTCTAATAATACATTATATAATACGGATCCTGTATATTTTACCTTTGTCACATTGTCAAACTCCTTAAGAAACTCTTTTGCCATTCTCATTTTGCCATTATAGAATAGTTTATGATTTTTACTGATGATCGTTTTTTGACTTGGGATATTCTTTCCTAGCGCATCTTTCTCAAAACAAACCAAATACTTATCCTGTGTTACCGTTGTTGTGATAGCTACAATTTTTTTGTTACGAATGGTATGAATTGAAGTGTCAATTTTTTCAATGGGAATATTACCTTGGTCTGTTGTAACAGGTGTTCCTGCGATAAAACAAATATTGCTTATTAAGTTAGGTGTTAATGTAAAAGTATTACTTATATTACCATAGATATCTGTAACCCTAACAGTATCGATATCGTACGGAGAAATCATGGTTACTTTTAGTAATTCGGCATTGATAAACTCCACTGAATACGAGGAACTAGCAGAAACACCCTCAGGACCTTCAAATGAAACTGTATCTCCAGATTTAAATTTTGTGCCAACAATATAGATATATTTCTCATAATTATTAGATATATACACATTAGAAATTTGTGGAACTGATATTAATCCATATACCCTGACCTGGCCCGAATTGGAACCATGACCATCATTATATCTTGCGCCGATTGCGACTGTATTTCCATCTGCGCTTAATGATACTGAATAACCAGACTCGTCACTAGCTGCTTCGCCATTGATATCGCCTCCTTGTTGAGTCCAAACATTATTGCTATATCCATATACCCTGACATGACCTGAATTGGAACCATTCCCATCATTATATCTTGCGCCGATTGCGACTGTATTTCCATCTGCGCTTAATGATACTGAATAACCAGACTCGTCATAAGCTGCTTCGCCATCGATATCGCCTCCTCGTTTATTCCAAACATTATCGCTATCGCTATATCCATATACCCTGACATGACCCGAATCGGTACCATTTCCATTATTATAGGGTGCGCCGATTGCGACTGTATTTCCATCTGCGCTTAATGATACTGAATCACCAGAATTGTCACTAGATGCTTCGCCATCGATATCTTGTCCTCGTTGTAACCAATCATTATTATTATTGCTATATCCATATACCCTGACCTGACCTGAATAGGAACTGGAACCAGAATTACCGTTTGCGCCGATTGCGACTATGTTTCCATCTGCGCTTAATGATACTGAAATACCACTACCGTCACCAGATGCTTCGCCAACAATATCGGTTCCTCGTTGTAACCAATCATTATTATTATTGCTATATCCATATACCCTGACCTGACCCTTAAAATCAGTATTAAAGGGTTCGCCGATTGCGACTGTATTTCCATCTGCGCTTAATGATACTGACCAACCAGAACTGTAACCAGCTGCTTCGCCATCGATATCGCTTCCTCGTTGAGTCCAAACATTATCGCTATCGCTATATCTATATACCCTGACATGACCCGAATTGGAACCATTCCCATCATTATATACTGCGCCGATTGCGACTGTATTTCCATCTGCGCTTAATGATACTGAATAACCAGACTGGTCACTAGATGCTTCGCCATCGATATCTTGTCCTCGTTGAGTCCAAACATTATCGCTATCGCTATATCTATATACCCTGACATGACCCGAATCGGGTTTGGTACCATTTCCATTATTATCGTTTGCGCCGATTGCGACTGTATTTCCATCTGCGCTTAATGATACTGAATAACCAGACCAGTCATTAGGTGCTTCGCCGTCAATATCTTGACCTAGTTGAGCCCAAACAGTCATAATATATATATACAAATATAATATATTCACACAAAATTATAATTATAATTATAACTACTGATTTACAGTATTAATTTTACTTCATACTAACACGGGTTTGTAGTGAAATGTACTTAAATCATCATTGAATAACTCGTTTATTTTTTGTATTGAGCGTGTCTCTAATATTATTTTGTAAGAGCCAACTTTATTAGAGACATTCACTTTTTCTTCTATATGATTTATTTTTTCCAAATTCAATTGTCGATAATATTAATCTATATATTTGGAATAGTTCCAAAATTTGAATCGGATTAAAAGGCATCACAAAGTTCTTTTATCTAATTCAACGACTACAAACTCTGATTTGTTACCATCAAATAAAGAGTTTGTTAAAATTTTTTTAAATTTACTGTAATAAAACACTGGTAAAATAGACAATTTATAATGTAATATTTTTAATAAAATTAGAATAGATGTTATATAATAAGGCATAGTAAATTTGCTTTTATGTTCCGTTAAAATCGCATCTTTGAATTTGTTATTGAAAACCGCTATTTCTAGTGATAGTTTGTTTTTTTTATCTGTGTAAAGTGTCTTATATCCACTAACCAGAACATTAGTTTTGTCAATTTTATAAATAAATTGTTTAATGTCACTTCGTTCCAAGTTTAAATAATTCTGAAGTTTTAAAATAGTGTCTTTTTCATTATAAGAAAAAATATCAATATCAATGTCACTTAATTGTGGAAAATAATCATCTCTCTGAATACTACCGTAAAAATAAATAGGTTCATTTAAATATTCGCTTAATTTTTGAAAAAATACCTTTTCAAATGGTGACAATTCGTTTTTGGTGGTTTCCATATTAAATTATCAAAATATTAAAATATTATTTTTTGGTTGTTGTTATTTAATCTAATACTACTAATTGACATTGATTAGGTATAACTAAAAGAAACAGTTTTTTCTTAAGTTGATAGTATGTTTTACTCGAAATAATGTAGTAATATTTCAAATATTTTAATAATAGCAAAATAAGTGAAGCATATATAGGTATATTATTAACGTTCACATAGAAATCCAACATTTCTTGTTTAAACTTTGAATCATATATTACAATTTCAAATGTAAAATCTATATCGTCTCCCTCATATATAACTTTATTACCATAATGAAGGTGGTCTTTTATTTTTTCCTTTGAAATAAACCTTTTAATCCTAGTTCTATCGATATTTAAATAATTTTGTATTTTTAATAACATGGTTTCCATATTATCCGTAAAAATCGCAATATCTATATCGCTTTCATTTTCTAAGTAATCTAGACGTTGAACACTTCCAAAAAAATACAACGTCGTATCTAAATATGCGCTTAATTTATTGAAATATAAATTCATATGTTGCGGTAAATTATTTCTAGTTGTCTCCATATTAAAATATAATATTAAAACTAATTCTAAAAATCCTTTTCTTCTTTCAGCAAGTTGTGTAATAAAGTGTCAGAGTTACTGTTTGTTATTTCGCCCGCAAGCATAGCAGATTCGTACAATTTCCTGATGACATCATTGGGTGCGTTGCTACCTATCTTAATTAAATTATGATGTCTTAAATATGATTTAATATCATTAATAGGTTTTTTTTTTAATTCTCTTTGTGCTGAAATAATAATTTTTCGTGTACATCTATCTTTTAACAATACGCCAACTGATTTTTTTATTTTTGATTTACCTAATGTATATTTTCTACGAATAGTTTTCTTAATGGTTCTTTTTATTGGAACCCCTTGTGGGTTATTATTTATAGTAATAGGTTGTATATTGTTTTGTAATTGGGTTTGTAATTGGGTTTGTGGTTCAGTAATAATATCTATTTTTGGGTTTTGTATAAAATTTTTAGTCATCATTACGTCTTCCTCATTTGTAATCATCGACGGCTGTGTTGCTGTATATATTTTTTGAGCAGACATATTTTTGTCCTTGATATTGTTTTTTAACCTATTCAGTCGAGTCTCTCTTTCAGTAGTTTGTTTATTAATGTTTCCGTCGATAGTTATACAAGAAGAAGGATTTGCTACTGTCAAATTGCGTTGAGTCATATTCCAATTTCTATATGTAGGTTTGATTCCCCCTTTTAACACGCCATATGGAACATCATCTTTTTTGTATGACGTTAAGATTAATGGTACTTCGGTTTGTTTTATAAATTCACTTGCTCCGCTCATGTTGAGTAAAGGTTCCTTAAGTTCTTCTGGTAAATCAAGATTTACAACTGGCGAATTTGTAGAGCCGCCAACTAAAGAATGATAATTTTTAATAGTAGCCCTTTCAAGCTCATCTTTTCGTCTTTGTTTAATTTTTTCCGTATTCGCCTTTGTTTCATCAATTTTTTTTTGTTTAGATAATGTCTGTAAATAATTAATCGAGTCATTAAATTCGTCTGTATAACTTCCAATATCAACTAAATTAGGTTTACTAATACTTTCACCTTTTGAATTAGTCAATTTTGTCTTATTATTTTCTTGATGCTCGTTTTCTTGGACTTTATGCTCTTTAATTCTCTTCAAAAGTTTATTTTTTAACACGTTTGGAGAGATTAAAGGTGTGTTTGTTGGTCGCGGTTTTTTCTCCCTCTTTTTAGTTTTCGAGGAACCACCGATACCAAATAAAGATGGATTAATGCTAATTGTTTTATTCATTTAATAATATAATATTAAATGAAACTATTTTAAAATACACAACACATTAACAATAAAATGAGTTATATAATTGTTTTTTCAATATGTCATTATCTTTTCTATTTTTGACATCTTCATTAGATAAATACATAGTAAACCCTTTTTCTAAATCATTCAATGTAATTTTTTTCTTTTCTTCTTCTGGTTTACAAAAAACTCGTTTACTATGCGCTATTTTTGTTTTCGCTAATATAGTCTCAATATCTCTTCCAAAAAATTTAAAATAGTCAAAGTTTTTCTTAAAAAACCCAACATCAATTTTTGAATCTTCATGTAAAAGCCACCCGATATCTCCGACCTTTTTAACAAAAATACTATATAAATTTTCAGCAGTATAGTTATCCGTTTTAAAACGCCATGTAAACCTAGAATCTAATCCTTGATTATAATTAAAAAAACATTCTTTCAGTTCAGTTTCATAACCGGCAATTATAACCATTAGATTATCTTTATTATCGCTTAATGCCTCACATAAAGTGTCAATACATTCTTTAGCGAAGCTATCTTTTTTTTCAGGATTACCTAGCGCGTAAGCTTCATCAATGAAGAGAACCCCGCCTATACATTCTTTAATCACATCCCGAGTTTTTAAAGCAGTTTGGCCTAGATATCCCGCGATTAAATCACTACGGGTTGCCTTTTTAAATGTACCTTTGTCAAGGATCCCGAGTTTACTATAAATTTTACCCATAATCTTTGCGATTTCCGTTTTTCCAGTTCCAGGAGGCCCATAAATTACTGTGTGCATAAAATCGCCGGTTGTGTTTTTATTTTTATGTAGGTCTTGAACGAAGTATAGAATCTGGTCTATAATATTGCTTTTTAGTTCTACCATACCAATCATATTGTTTAGTTCCTCAAGCGGTTCTTTGATATTGTGTAGTGCTGTCATATTAATATTGTATTTAATGGAATCATCTAGTTTATATTTTTGAATAAGATTTAAAATATCAGTAATAGTTTCGATATTTGCTTCAATATTAGTTTCAATAATAATGGGTTCTTTAACTAATTCAGGAGTAGGCGTTGTTTTTTTTTCAATTACATGTTTTAAAATTGGATTATATTTCAAATGTTTATGATTTTTAATATCCTTATAACAATTTGGATCATCAATTTCAATGCTTCCTATAAGAATATCATTTTCAGATTGACCTGTAAAACTAGAAGAATCCAACATTTTTTGTCTAAAATTATTTGTTATATTTTCAACAAGTTTATCTAGTTCATTTTTTAATTCAGTGTCACATAATACTTTATTTTTATCCTTTGTAGAAGTAGAAGTAGAACGATTTAAAGTGGAATTTTTATCCATAGCAATTAAAAACTTATTATAGTCGTTTATTCTTGTAGGGGTAAGTGTTCTATTTTTTTTATTTGTCATTATTTATAGAAAGAGATATCATTTATATCTTTTCTATTGTTATTTATATTTATTTTTTATAAAAGTATGTAAAGAAGTCAATGAACATACAGAATTTAATCAACTTTTGTAAAGCATCGTCCAGAACAAAATATATTATTAAAACAATTTAAAAATAAATTGATTTATAAAATAACCGAAATAATGATATCAAACAATATAATACCTGCAAAAAATAGCAACACCATGAATTCGGAAAATTTGAAAGCTAATGAAATGTTTGATATCGACAACGACCAATATATTGAAACCCCGTGGACTATTATCGAGTCCTATTTCAGAGGTCATCATTTAGAAAGATTGGTAAGACATCAACTAGAATCGTATAATAATTTTGTAGGGTACCAAATTATTAAAACGATAGAAATGTTTAATCCGGTTCACATAGCATCAGAACAAGATTTTGACCCTATATCAAAAAAGTATTCACTCGAATTGTTTGTCACATTTGAAAACTTTAATATTTACAGACCACAAATTCATGAGAATAATGGAGCTATAAAACTAATGTTTCCTCAAGAAGCAAGACTTAGAAATTTTACATATGCTTCTGCGATGACTATTGATATCAACATCAAGTATATCGTCAGGAGTGGTAAGGATTTGGAGAACACCCAGACATTTTATAAAACCATTCCTAAAGTGCATATCGGTAAATTGCCAATAATGTTAAAATCTAACATTTGCGTATTAAACCAATATAAGCATTTTGAAAACACTCAAACGGGCGAATGTAAATTTGATGCGGGTGGTTATTTCATTATCAACGGTTCAGAGAAGACGGTTCTAGGTCAGGAGCGCGCCGCTGAAAACCGTGTATATTGCTTTAACATCTCTAAAAATAATACCAAATTTACTTGGATGGCTGAAATAAAATCTGTTCCTGATTTTAAATGTATTTCACCGAAGCAAATAAGTATGATGATTAGCTCAAAAAATAATGGTTTTGGAAATGCTATGTATCTTCAGATGCCTCGTATCAAACAGCCAATACCATTGTTTATTGTGTTTAGAGCGTTGGGCGTGGTATCTGATAAAGATATATGCGATAAGGTATTACTTAATACCGAAGAAGTAAAAAATAAAGATATGCTTCAGGCTTTACAAGCATCCATTATCGAAGCAAATAAACATTTAACCCAAGAAGAATGTATAAAATTTATTACTAGTTTTGCTATGTATACTCCTATAAATATGGATAAAGAAACTGGCGCAAGGAAAAAACTAGAGTTTACGATGGATATTTTAAATAATGATTTGTTTCCTCATTGTCATAACTTAATTCAAAAAATATATTTCCTTGGATATATGACAAATAAATTGTTAATGTGTTCGTTTGAAATTACAAAACAAGATGACCGTGATTCTTATCTTAATAAACGGATTGATTTGACCGGTACACTTTTAAATAACCTTTTTAGAAATTATTTCAATAAGTTGGTAAAGGATATGGAAAAACAGGTTATAAGAGAAATTAATACGGGTTCGTGGAAGTCGACTGACGACTATGAAAATATTATTAATTTAACGAATATTTATAAAATTATTAAATCAACTACTATTGAAAATGGTCTGAAACGAGCGTTATCAACAGGTGATTTTGGTATTAAACATACAAATAGTAATAAAGTAGGAGTCGCACAAGTGTTGAATAGATTGACATACGTTTCTAGTTTAAGTCACGCTAGAAGAGTTTCAACCCCGATGGATAAAAGTGGTAAATTGGTGCCTCCTCGTAAATTACATAATACAAGTTGGGGGTTTTTATGCCCTGCGGAAACTCCAGAGGGTCAATCGGTTGGTATTGTTAAGAATTTGAGTTATATGACACACGTCACTATTTATTCTAATTCGTTACCATTGTATGAGTATATCATACCAAATATTACTAAGATCGACGAAGAAAATTTTACATCTTATGACATGTATGATAAAGTGAAGGTATTTATTAATGGTGCTTGGGTCGGCATTACAAATGAACCTCAAGAACTATATTTAATGTTAAAAGATAAAAAATACAAGGGTATTATTAATATTTACACATCAATTGTGTTTGATTATAAGCACAAGGAAATACGTGTATGTAATGATAGTGGAAGACTATCTAGACCATTGTTACGCGTGAAAGACAAAAACATTATTGTTACCAGCCGCATTATTGATGGTTTGACAAAATCAGAATTAACATGGGATAATTTGCTGACAAGTAGTAAAATCGACGAATCTGCTATAGAATATATCGACCCAGAAGAGCAAAGTTGGGCGATGATTGCCACGAAACCCAAAGATATTATTGAAAAGTCTGATAATGTGTACAAATATTCTCATTGCGAAATTCATCCGAGCACAATGTTTGGAATTTTGGCGTCGTGTATTCCATTTCCTGAACACAACCAATCTCCTAGAAATACATATCAATGTGCTCAGGGCAAACAAGCGATGGGTGTATATGTAACAAATTATGAGAGCAGAATGGACAAGACCGCATATGTTTTAAATTATCCGACCAGACCTCTTGTAGATACTCGTATTATGAATATGATTGAATTGAATAAAATCCCATCAGGTACAAATGTTATAGTTGCGATCATGACGCATACAGGTTACAATCAAGAAGATTCGTTGTTAATCAATAAAGGTTCAATTGATAGAGGCATGGCTTTAGTAACCGTTTATCATACTGAGAAAGATGAAGATAAACAAAAAATTAATGGAGACGAGGAAATCAGATGTAAACCAGACGTTACAAAAACAAAGGGCATGAAAATGGGAAATTACAACAAAGTAAATTCAAAGGGTGTTATTCCAGAAAATACACTCGTTGAAAATCGTGATGTCATTATTGCGAAAATAACTCCGATTAAAGAAAATAGAAACGACCATACAAAGGTTATCAAATATGAGGACCAGAGCAAGATGTATAAAACTGTAGAAGAAACATATATTGATAAAAATTATATTGATAGAAACGGGGAAGGTTATAATTTCGCTAAAGTAAGGCTTCGAACTGTCAGAAAACCAGTAATCGGGGATAAATTTAGTTCACGACATGGACAAAAAGGAACTGTTGGTAACATTATTCCTGAATGTGATATGCCGTTTACAAGTAAGGGGGTTAAACCAGATATCATTATTAATCCGCATGCGATTCCATCTCGTATGACAATTGGACAACTAAAAGAAACAGTGCTTGGGAAAGTATTGCTTGAATTAGGATTGTTTGGTGATGGCACATCATTTGGCGAGTTTGATATTAAAGACATTTGTAGTGAATTGTTGAAGCTTGGATACGAAGCTCATGGAAATGAATTATTATGTAATGGTTTAACTGGAGAGCAACATGAATGTAGTGTATTTATGGGTCCAGTCTTTTACCAGCGCTTGAAACACATGGTTAATGATAAGGCGCATAGTCGTTCTATTGGGCCGATGGTGAACTTGACTCGTCAACCCGCAGAAGGAAGGTCTCGTGATGGTGGTCTTCGGTTTGGTGAAATGGAAAGAGATTGTATGGTATCTCACGGTGCCGCTAGGTTTACTAGAGGAAGATTATATGATGCTTCCGATAAATACTCGGTGTTCATTTGTAAAAAATGTGGTCTTGTTGCGTCATATAATGATAATATGCATATCCACCAATGTAGGGTATGTGACAATCGTGTTGACTTCGCTTATGTAGAAATTCCTTATTCTTGTAAATTGTTATTTCAAGAGTTGAATACAATGAATATAGCACCACGTTTAATCACAGAACATTAAAAACATTAAAAACATTAAAAACATTAAAAACATTAAAAATATAATATAATATAATAGTAATAATATGATATTTAAAGACATATCTAATTTCAATAATATAAATGATTATTTACCTATTTTGAACGGTTGCTTAAATGCAGACATAATAATAATTTTTTTAGTATTTAATAATGTATTTAATTCTATTTACTTGAAAAAATGGTATAACATATTCAAATTATCCGCTTCTATAGCGGATACACTTATACTAATAATAGGAATAATAATAGCAAGATTTTTTTACGGGTACTTGTTTAAAGAATTTAACATTTGGTTATTTACTGGTTTGGCTGTGGTTATTCAAATTATACACGATATATTGTTTTATTTATTATTTAAAAATGTCCCAAAAGGATACAATTATATGTTAGATGTGTTTAAATCTTATGCTAAAGAGGTCGGCGTTGGAGCAATATTAGGCGATAGTTTAATGATGATATTAGCTTGTTTACTAAGCTCATATTTCGCAACATTTAGCTTAAATCAAAATATAATTACATTAATTATAACGTCATATTTTATTCCATATATGATTTACTATGAACGGTGAAAATGAAGTTTAAATAATACTTCTTAATTTATTTATAATGAAAGTAGTTAGTGCGAATAATATACCTCCCCAAAGTGTATCAATTATAACGGTAATTATAGACCAATTAGTTAGTAAAGCATAATTAGTAGTTTCATAAACACCATATACAACTAAACCCAATAAAAAAGCATCGTTCACACTTTTACGCGGTTTAATAATGAAATAATTTATTCCAAATATTAGAAATATATAGCAAAGCGCAGCGCCTAATAAATTAAATTTTAGAGCGGACCCCTGCACCTTTTTAATCTGGTTTTCAAAATAACCTTTTATTAAATTTAAATAAACAAAATCTATTGTAATAAAAACAATCGCACTTATTAACATCAAAAAATCAAACATTATACATTTTGTAAATATTTTTTAATTTTAGAAATTTATTTTATATTATTTTATATTATTGTATAATATAAATGTCTGTTGGATATACAAGCCCAATTAACGGAAGTACAGGTTCATTTAATCTTTTTGTTAGAGCACCAAAAAATTCTGGAGGTGCTATTAAAGGATACATGCCCCCAACAATTAATAAAGTCGATAAAGACTATGAGAATTTCGAACAAATACGTGTAATTTTAAAAGAAGCTTGGAATACACGATATCAAGGACAACTTAGAAAAAGTAATCTAAAAACATCGATTACGACACCTTTTCGTGCTGTAAATAACGCTGGAGATGTTTTAAGTCGTTTAAATTATTCATGTGGAGGCTCCTGTCAATCATTTCAAAGTAGACCTGGTGTGTATGGGTTAAGAACACGATTGGGTTCAGTTCAATCAACGTGCATACCATCAGCATATTATAGTAATCTTCAATTAAATGCAAGCATCCCTGCTTCTGCGTGTAACGTTAGATACGTTTATGATAGTTCTGACTATACAACTTATTTAAAACAAAGAGCCGTGAATAAAAATTACAATGACTTGTCCTATGGTGGTAACGACAATAGCGCAAGTCAAAGTGCTGTTAGAGCTTCAAGAAGATATTAAAATACGTATAATAAATAGGAGAACTTTCGCTCTAATCCTAACAAAATGATGGCTTAATTAAGAATTCATTTTATTTTATTTTATTTTATTTTATTTGTTAAAATAAAATGAAAAAAAGGCCAACACGACAAATTTTAACAACGATTTCCAATCAACATTTAAATAATACAACTATTGAGAATTTAAATAATATATTTAAGTGTGGTAGATGTAATAAATATAACAATATATTACAGCCTTTAATACAAAATTGCCTTTTTTGTGGTAATCCAAATTATGTAAAAGTAAAATAATATTTTCATATTCTATATTAAATGACAACAACTCCATATGCTGTATCTACAAATATTGGTTCTGTATCCTATAACAACTATGTTAATGCTCCAATTACAGGTCCATTAAGTACAAGTCAGACACCTTGTCAAATTCCATATCATAGTTACGGCACTTTGGCTGGTATTAGACCAACACCACCACAGTTTTATCCATCACAACAACCCGTAGATGCTACAATGAACACCAACGCAAGAAATAGGTATTTAAGAACAGCACAAAGTGTGAGTTCTTTAGCAAATCAGAGAAAATTAGCAATCGCAACAGCTAATAATGGTCCATCATTTTTTAACTTTTCAACTGGAAAACATTATGCTACGTCGGGTCATTTAAATTATATTCAACCAATACCATCTTCTTCGTATGTAGATATTAAGAAAAGTAACGCTGTAGGCCAGAGCGCGTACAAAGTAAACCTACCTGTTGAAGCACCTATTTCTACTAAAAATTATATGCCAAGTAGTACAAGAAGTAGTTTAAGGAGAGCGCGTTCAGGTGGTTGTACAGCACCAAGGAAAAAAGGCGCGATACAAAACTATAGTTTATCCAATGGGGCAACTTGCGGGTGGGGGTCAATTGTAAGACAAAATTATTAATTTTTTTGAAATAAATAAAATATCTAGTATATTTATAATAATGCCTCGTTATGCGTTTCCCTCGTTAACTCCGATGTATGGTTTAGGTAGCGGTGCACGTACCATCGGCTCAACTGCCATTAGTAGCCCCCGTTCGAAAAATGGTTCAGCTGGTAGAGTGTATGCCTTCATAAAAAAGCGTCAAGGCCAACAAGCCGCATTTGCTTACTTCCAAAAAGCAATATTTGGACCTTATGTAATTCGAAATGGTAGATTGGGCTGGAACTAAAATATAAATAATTTAATCATACCTAGATTATTATTTTATTGTTTAATAATATAATGAATAAATATTTAGTCGAATTTTTGGGAACAATGTTTCTTGCATTTGTCATTTTTGCGACAGGCAATTGGTTCGCTATCGGTATGGCTTTAGCAATTGCCGTATTATTAGGAGGACCTATTTCAGGAGGCGCGTATAACCCTGCTGTAGCAATAGCTCTTTATGCCGCAGATAAAATACCAAAGCCTGATGTAGTTCCTTATTGTATAGTTGAAATTTTAGGAGCTTTAGCGGGGTTTTATGCTTATAAACAAGTAGTTAATACGGCTTAATTTTACCGATTAATATTTTAATAATATAATTTCTTTTATTATAATATAATGACTCGAAGACATAGAACAAGGAGGGGAGGAGGAATCTGGGATAGTTTAACTAGTGCGTGGGGTCAAACAAAAAAAGATGCGTCTGATGCGTATACTTACACAGCTAATGCTATTTCGCCATCTCCTCCTCCTACATACTCTGTACAAGGCGGTAGACGAAAAAGCAAATCAAAACGTGGCGGATATTCCGCAAATACACCTATGAGCGGTTTGGCATCTTCAGCCGCCTCATTTTCAGGAAAAACCGCCCAACCTCATACCTGGGTTGGCGGAAAAACACGACGACGACGACGTTCCCACACAAAATCTTGCAAGCGCAAACGATCTTGCAAGCATTAAACAAAATTATAACTGTAAATAATATTTATTTAATAAAAAAATATTATTTTGATTTTTTCATGACACGGTAAAAAATATAAATTCCAACTATAGCAAGACTCGCAAAATATATTTGCGCGACTGTGTCATCCGGCATTTGTACTGGTTCATCATTTGTAGAAATACTTTTAAAAGTTTCTTTACAGTTTACTCCAGATATCGGATTTTTCTTGTCTGAAAAACTACAAGGGTCCATATTTTTAATATCTGTAACAGTTACATAATGTGTTTCACTTGATTTATTATTATTTATATCAATTGTTTCCAACGTTAGTTCTTGACAAGGCGGTGTTGCTCCAGAAAGGAAAGACTGCATAATAGCAAACGGGTTCAATACATTCAAGTTTCCCATTGATCCCGGCACTAGACCTTTAAAATCAGAAAAATTAGCGCCTAGACCAGCTGAGATAAAAGGGATATTTCCTTCAGGCATATTATTTATATAAATATATCTGTCAACTTGGTTATTTGTTGCGTTGTCCACACATTTGCCGCCTGTTTTCAAAAAAAATTTATTTCCTAAAGGACCACCAGTAGATGACGCTTTACTTTTTCCAGTGACAAGAACCTCAACGTATTGGATTAATCCATCAATATCTTTACCTAGCGCGTCTAAAGTTCCCTTATCACTCATACCAATATCACTAGGCATTTTAATATTTTTATAATAAGGATATGTAGGGCCTAACAATTTATCTTGGACTTTTCCTGCGTCTTGTAATACTTCCTCAAATAAATTAGACATTTATACTTAAAATATACAAATATATTTTTTTTATAATCGTAATGTTTTACATCATTACTGATTTTGAACGGTGGTTCTTAATATAATTTATATTATCAAAGAGGTAAACGTTTACAGTAAATATTTAATCATCGGTAACAAAATTAGCAGATGACGGCGCAGTATTATCTTCTACAGCGCCACTAATATCTGGCGGGGTTGTGCCTATGTTTTGACTTGTATATTGAGTATTAGCTTGAACCAATCCACTTACTTGTTGTTGTAAAGAATCAACATTACTGCTTAATTGACTAACTTCATCCGCCATATCTTGAATAGCATTCACCCTTTGTTTTAAATATTCAATGTTACCCGCGTTTTGTTGTGCCAATATTAATGCATTGTCTGCTATTTTTTTATCATAATTTATATAAACTGGGTCTGAGGTATCCGTCATGCCCTCCCGGATTCCAGTTTTAAAATATTTAAAATATATTTGATACGATACTAATACAATAAAAAATAATATTAAACAATTTATTACAATTACCATTATTATATATATTATAATACAATATTTGTTTTCTCTCTTGTTTTATTTTAAATTATTATTTAAGTAATTTGAGTCAAATACTATATTAATAATTGTTGTTGGGTCATATTTTTTTATAAATAATAGGATTAATCTTTGGGAGTATAGCTTCATATATCACTCTATTATTTTTGAATGAAATGTGCTAAAAATATTTGATAACATAATAAACAAATCAGTAAAAAGATATTGTTTGTTCTAATAATATCATTTTATATATTATACTAGTTTTATTTTCTATAATAATATTATATAAAATGTCTACAGCTTATTATCCATTAGGAATGAGATCTTCAATGCCAGCATCAGGATATAATCATAAAAGTACATATTATAATAAACAATATATACCGTGGAAAGGTACTGGACCAATCGGCAGTAATCCGGTAGGAGTTGCTGCGGGCCATATAAGACCTTTAACGAATAACGACGTTGGAAATGTGTTTCAAACCGGATTTGGTTTAGCAAGACCAATTAAACATTATAGAAAGGGTAGAGTCATTCCATCGCAAGAATTAGTATCTGCCGCTAACCTTGTTGCACAGTCGCCAACAAATAAGAATATTTTTCTTACAATTGACGAAGCCGGCTTAATAAATTATAATATGAATAGATATGTTGCTTCGAGCAAAGGCACATCATTGGGCGGGGGTTTCGGAGGCTCTGGACTCCTCAACGAAATGCAAGATAAACCTGGTAGTTTTATAATAAAACAAAATCCGAATACTGGAGTCATTATTACGACTCCAAACGGCAACACGCCGTCGGATAGCTATGAATTTAGTAAATTAGATAACAATTGTCAAACTTGTGAAGGGGTTGGGATCGTTTCTTCGTTTTATCCAAACAAGGATTATTTGACTGAAAATCCGGAACCAGTTACGCAAACCCGTGTTTTGTGTTGTAATCCAGAATATAAAGCAAAACGAAGAGCAATTTATGCGAGTACTAACTTAAAGAAAAATTATTATACAACAACTAAACAATATTTACAAAACAGATGTCAGACATACGAACAGAAAGCGTTTAATTTCCAACAACCAAGACCTGTTGAAATTACAGAGGCGTTATTAAGTGCAGGTGTAACTACTTCTCAGTTAGCTACAGCAAAACCAGGTAGTGCTCTTGCTTCAACAAACACATATTTAGCGAATTGCTTCCCGAATTTTGATATATATGATGCGACCGAAGATGCTTTAATAGCTAAACTATTGGCGATATTAGTTTCAAAAAATATTTTAACACCCGCCCAAGTGACCGAATATGAATCTTTAATAAACGCATATAACTTTGATACTTTATTAAATTACTTAAATAGTTTGCCAGATGAAACAAAGGTGTTAGCTCTATCTGAATTTGATTCTTTTATTAATAACCCTTATTGGGGAGTTCCATTTGCTGGGCCTTCGAATTCCAATGGTTGCAAACTTACCGTTTATAAACCAAATAACCCTCAATACGCAATCCAAGGAGCTGTGTCCAGCAGCACAAGACTACTTAAACTCAATGTGGATACTATTTCAACTAATGCCGCTTCTATTCAAAACTATAATAATACTGGACCCCAATTAGTGACGGCAAACGAACTTTATGCTGGAAACGCAAACAATTATGCGAATTTGCTTAAAAATAAGGCGCCTACTTGTGATAATCCTACTATATTTAGATTTCAAAATAAAAAACTTTGTTATTATAAAAAACTACCAGAGTATCAAAACCCTGCTAGTCAACCTAGTCCATATCGGTATTATCCCGGCACGGTATTCAGGTCGAACCACTTTTCTCAATCACCAAATACATATAATACCACTTCTGGGTCGGCAGCATATAATAGGTAAACCAGAACACAAATTCTTATATTTAAGTAAACTTATTTAAATATAAATTTTAAATCTCGGGCGTGTCCTCAAATAATCTAGTTTCAATGTCTCGAATACAGTTTTCTTTAATATCCCGAATTATAGGGAGAAAAATGTTTGTTTTATCGGAAAATTTGTTATATGGTATCTGAAACTTTTCACACCAATTGACAGATTTTTGAATATTTATTTTTTTAATTATTTCAATTTTGTCTTCTTTATTTGTATGTTTAAATATACTAATTATCATGTCAAGTGCTTCTAGTTGTTGTTGTCCGATTATACAATTCATATCATCAATTTTATTAATAAAGTAATAAGGTATGTTATTACTAATAATAGTAGAAACATTTTCATGTGGAAGATTTTTTATAAAATTATTTAATTTAATATAATTTTGTTTGTATAATTCTAATTTATTTTCGTTGCTTATAAATCCTTTACAAACTAAATATTTTTCAAATGTTGTTATATTGCTTGTATTTGGTTTAATAACAAAAACTTTATCAAATAATGAGGTTATTAAATACAGCATATCAACAACTGGTTTATGAAAAACATAGTCAATTTTTATTATAGATACTCCATTATTACTCTGAAATCTCAATATTAACATAATAATTTCAATAAAGTTTATAACATAATTATTTATGGTGTCACATTTTTTATCAAAAAACATAAAGTCGAAATTTTCCTCAATTATTGACTTATACATTTCATCATTTATTGTTTCAAAAGAAAAAATTTCATCTTCTGTATAATTCTCACGTATCATTTCAATACAATCAATTGAATCATCACAACTGGAACTAATGTGTAGAGATTTAATAGTTTTGTTTTTGAAAGGCTCAAATATATTAAGTGTTGAAGTAATTTCCAAATAATCATAAAACAAATTTGTCTTTGGTTTTAATTTGCTAACTGAAAATTTAGAACCAGGAACTTTTGAAAAAATATATTCATATGGGTTGACAGTTGTTATTATTTCTTCATAGTCATTATAAGACAAATCACTTCCCATGGTAATGATTTGTTTTTTTACATTATGGTAAAAATTGTATAAACTGTGCGATATGTATGGTTTTAAAATTGTTAAATCTATACGTGGTTCAACAATGATAATATTATTGTTTTTTGGTAATATATAATAACTCATAGGTTTACTATTATATATTATAAATTTTATTTAAGTGATTATATAAACTTATTCTTCATCTGATTCAATAATAATCAATTTTTTTGCCTGTTTAGGTTTCTCCTTTTTAGTTGTCTTTTTCTTCTTTTCAATTACTAGAGGCTCAATGAGTTCCTCAGTCGCTTCGGTAGCACCAACCAATAATAGTTTTTTTGATAATTTTCGAACCTTTGGCTCAAGTTTGTGTTCAGTTCTTTTTGCTACATCCACCGCACGTGTTGTATCTATATTATTTTGAGTTCTATCAGCATCTTGATACTCACCCAATTCAAATTCAACCTTCTCCGTATTAACTTCTCTAATTTTTTTATAAACAAAATATCTGTTTAAGAATGAAATTTTCTTCTCAAAACTTGTCATTTTTAATGCGCTTCCGTAGTCTTTTTCCTTGTACTTATTTATTTTTATTTGTTCTTGCATATTAATAAATAATTCGCTAAACAGTCCAGAGCCTTCTGGTAATCCTAAAGACTTGGCCTCTTCTCTATCAATTATTTTAAATCCATATAATTCAAATATACGATTTAGATAGTCAAAATTAACTAGGAACTCTCCAATATTCTGATTAATTGACTCTTGATAAACATCAATTTTATATCCAATACAACTAGAATCGTCTTCAAAATTATCCGCACCATAACCTTTTGTTATTTCCCACAATTTTTTTCCGTTTTCAACTATTTGGATGCTTTCGCCTGTTTTCGATTTTTTTAACATGTTATAAACGAGTTTACCATCATATGCTGTACCAATAAAGTATCCATTCAAAGCGGTACACTCTGCGACATTTCTTAAAAATCCTTGAAGTGTATCTGGATTCTCAAAGAAATAGTGTAACGCAAATTGACACGACGACACATTAAACCCAACTTCTCCTACACCGTATTGTCTGGATACACCTTTTCCAATTTTAGCCGCCTCTTTAGGTCCATTTCCAAAAACGGCGGATGTAATTTGTTTAGCTTTGTCGTTTAACATTGCGTCACCTTTTCTAATATTATACGCACTGTTACCATTTACAAACAAACAATACGGCATATTTTTATTTATTTTTTTAGCATTTAAAAACCTAGCACATGCGCCATTTAATCTGTTTTCTAGATTATCTTTTGAAATATCAATACCAAAAACAAATGCCAGACGTGAGCCTATCCATTTTGGTAAATCTCCTGCTTTGCCACACGCAAAGTCTACTAAAATATCCCCTTGTTTTGATACGGAATTTATAAGCATCTTTTTCACATACAAATTATGAAAATCTTTCATTGACTGTGTTAACATCTTACCAGCAGGAGTATTATAATATACATCCTCACTAACAAGAACATCCGGAATATTTGAGCCCGAACAAATCATATCTTCCGTAACAGGATAATTTATGGATTTCCAGTTATCGTTTGCGACTCTGTACGCATTACCGTATTGTGGCTGGCCTCTTCTATACTCTGAAGTCTTATCATGTCTTACTCTTAAAGGGACCCATCTCCAACCTTCATCAAGGTCGAAATTATAACTAAACTCCACAATTGTATTATCTGTAAACACTTCATTTTCCTCAGAAAACATTTGTTTTGCTCCAGAATCATCAATTCTTAACATTATTTTACATAATCCAGCATTAATGTCATACGGTTCTGTGGGATAAAATCTTCTTGGCACATAATCGTTAGAATATTTATCATCTGTGGTTTGTTTGAATTCGGGCAGCTTATCTTCAATTATATCTTGACACGGGTTAAGGTATCCATCTCTTTTTTCACTAAACCCACACCTTAGTTCTACCGTTTTGTATTCACTTAATTGAGTTGATAATGATGAGTTAATACCTTCTTCAAATAACGGTTTGACTTCATCTTCACCACTAATATTTTTTATTGTAGTTATCAAGAAATCAATTGTGTTGTATTTGGGTGGCTTCCATTTGAAAGAATAATCCCAACCTATTTTTGCTTTTAAACCAGCTGTTCCTATTTTATCTGAACCTACACCATAAAACGCATGTGTAATTATTAATCCATCCGTTTCATATTCAAATCTATTTTCACGGACCTTTGTTAAAATTTGATTACACCCACTAAATATCGTCTCTTTTGGGGATAAAGGATAAAATTCTTTTGTTGCGATTCTAATCGGCGAAAGAACATTGTTTGAATTTTTAAGCAAGTCTACGATACTTTTAACTGTGCCCTTGTCTTTTACATTTACGTCCATTATTGACACTGGATTTAATGAGTTTATGACAGACTTTAATAAATAGTATCGTGATTTATTAACATCTACTTCTTTTTCTTGAAGTAGAAAGGTATAATGTCTCACATCAACCTTTTTCAAATAATAAATGTCAAACGCAGCGTACAAGTTTATAAATACGCCATTCTTATCTCGAGAGATTAATTCACCATCTATAATTGTATTAAAAGACCCAGTGTTAAGTGTTTTTGCCCCTGTAAATATAACGTCCATGTTAGTGTTTATAAGATATATTTTTCCAACATTGTTTATAATCATTAGATGACGGTCTCCATCGGCTTTATCTGTCACAACAAAATCTTTTCTAATGTTGATTTGGTTTGTATTTTCTTCTATTGGGGCGATATTTACACGTTGTAATGTACTAGAGTTAGGACCAATAAAGTTTCTGTTATCAATTCTTTTTGTTTGGTCGTAGTCTTCACCATGAACTATTTTCATATACGATATTAATACTTCTCTTTGTTCTGGATATGAAATTGGATAATTTGTGCCCTGTAATCCACCAAGAACAAACTTAATTACCTTTCTCAACGATTCTAGTATTAATTTTGGCGACTTGAATTCTGTTCCTGGCCCAATTTTGTCATTATCTACTTCTATTTCAATTTGATAAATTTCTTGGTTGTTAAATATATTTGACTCTTGTGTAGTATACACGCGCTTCATTTGGTGTTCACCTCTCCCACCCTCTATAACATTACCATTTTTTACAATACTAATATCAACTTTAAAAGGATAATCTGGATGTCTAAATGTTACACGATTCAAATAACGAAACGTTTTCTTTGATTTTTTCCAGGAATCAATTATATACTTTTGGATTCCAGCGCTAACAGTACTCTCTGTTGAATATGATACTCTGAAATTAAAATCATTAAAATCAACTGGAAATATTCGCTGTCTATCCTTATCTTGAGCAAGTCTTTTATTTTCAAATTTAACACATGTAAAATTCTTTTTAATAATTTCGGCAATATCATTATTAGTACAATAATCTTGTATGTTATGTAAACCGCTTATTTCAGTTCTAATATCTGACATTTTAAATTTACCAGATACGCTGTCTAAAAATTCACAGTTTATACGTAAGTAATAATCTCCAACACTATCTGGTGTAGTAAAACCGAACGATTTAAGTTTTTTAATTACGTTGTCGTAATCATTCCTGGTTAAAGGTTTAATACCTTTTGTTCCGAATTTAACTTCAAGCTCTCGATTTGTATTATTTCTTTCGTCGACAACCGATTGAAAATCCGCATAAAATGTGTTTACGATATTTTCAAACTTTATTTGGGGTGGTGTTTTTTTGTCAGTATCAACAACATGCGTTTTTTCTTCAAATAGTTCTTGAGGGATTTCTTTCACAAGAGCAGGAGGCGATTCTTTTTTAGACAAAGGTATTGACGATTTTTGAGGCGGAAGCGGAATAGGAGGTGGAGGAACCTCTGGAGAATGTGGGATGAATGTCTTTTGAATAGGAGCAGCAGATTTCGCTTTTTTCTTTTTTATTAAATCTTTCAAGAACATATATTTATCTCTTGGTCCAAGAGATTCAAGTTGTTCTTGCTGTTTTTTTGGTAAAGTATCAAAATAGTCGTTTAGTTCTTGATTTGTCATATCTTTTAGAACAGACCTTTTAATGTCATTTGATTTATATCTATCAAGCTTCTTTTTATTTTCGGTATTCAAGTTTTTATAAAATTGGTTTATGCCATAATCTCCAAAGTCTATAGATTCCAATTCATCTTCTAAACTCTGAGTAAGCGATTTTACAATAGTATTCATTATTATATATATAATAAGACATATTTTTAAATTGTTATTCATTTTTTTTTAATTTAAAAATGTTGTATAATTGCTTCATACGCATCATTTTATAATTTATTCTTTTATTTTTTGGGATGCGTTTGTCAAGTTTCTTTTATAGAGTTGATTCATTATTAATATTTAAAAATGTTGTATAATTGATTCATATAAGTCCTTTTTGTTCTTTCCCTTATTTGTCTCCTTGTTCATAAATTCAATTCCTAATTTTTGGCATATATCAACCAGATCTTGAAGTTTATATGTTGAAAGTGATTTTATTGGTTTTTCGATATTGTCTAATTTGTAATGTGTTGTTTTTATATTATTTAAAACCTCATTATTTTTCTCGTATCCAAATTTTCCATTTTGGAACCAGTGAACTATATATGTATCATTTGTGTCGTTCATTAACAGTTCAAAATAACTTTTATTTTTAACAAATATAACGTTAAGGTTTTCTATAGCACACAATGTTAAAAACGTTTTTGTATCGATAATATTATCATTTGCCAAATTATTTTCGATATGGGTTAATGTCGCAAATTTATAAGTTTTAACAGTTTGTTTTTCTTTTCTAATTTTTTCCACATACTCAATTTTCAATTTCTTCTCGACAATAATATTTTTATGTTCTAACATTTCATAACTAGTATCGCCGTTTCTCATAATATAAAAACACCAAAAAAGAGTATCTTTTTCTATAGGACAAAAAATAGAATTTTGTAAATTATTAACGGTCGATGTCATATGTTGGTGCTTTTTTGGTCTCAAATTATCGTGTTTGAATTTGGTTTCTAATGATCTGTGTATATTTATTTCATCTAGCATATAATCTTGTAATTTACTTAATACATGATTATAATTGTTATCATTTATGATTTCCATTATTTATTTATTATTTTTACATATTATCTTTAATATCTTTTGTAAAATATGTATTTTTATAAGTTTCTTTTTGTTGCTCGATTTTATGTAATGAAATTTCTTGTGTATTTACATAAGAAATATAAACACACAGCTCATCCAAATTTTCCTTCTTGATTTCAGATAGATTAACATGTATTCCATATTTATTCTCGTTTAAAGTAATATCTTTATGCTTGTGTAGTAATCTAAGAACTTCGACTTGGTTAAATTTATTCATATTTTCGATAGTCTCTCTAATGTAGTTTAGTTCACTAATAGAATAATTGTTATTATCGTTTGTAGACATAGTTACTTCCATTTTTATTATTATAATGAGTTGTTTTTATATTTTATTAACATTATTTATATTATTTATATTATTTATATCAATGATAAAAATTATAAGTAAAAGGCCTGATGGGTCTATGTTTCATTATGCTCATTTTTTATTTGACTGTTTATTTAGTGAAATAATACATAATGTACAAAATAATAAAATAGTTTACAGAGAGAAAAATATTAAGCAAACTATTGGAAATTTTTGTAATATATATGAAGAAGTTATGAATGTTAAAAATATTGAACTAAAAAATGAAGAGTTTAATAAAATAAATTGTGAAACATTAACTACTACTAGATTTTCAAATCCATCATTAAATCAAATAAATTATTTTAGGGATTTTATATTTAATAGGTACAGCATTACTTCAGATATTTTAAATAATGAATATCCTGAAGTAATATTAATAAAAAGAGGTTGTATAGAAAAACTGGTAGATGATGAGGAACTAAATAAAGATTTAGATAAACTATTTCAATCAAAAATAAATGGCATACAAAGAAGAGAAATAATAGAAATTGATAAATTAGAGATTTTTTTACAAAAAAAATTTATCAGTTTTAAAGCAGTTATACTAGAATATCTACCTTTTAAAGAGCAAATACAATATTTTAAAAACGCAAAAGTTGTTATTATGGTACATGGTGCGGCTGTTATGAATATGTTATTTAGTAATAAGGATACTTTATTTATTGAAGTTAAACCACATATTTCACAGTTTCCAACTGAAAAACACAAACAACAGCATATATTAACTCCTAATTTATATTATAATCCAGATTATTTGAACAATTTTTTAAAAACAATGAATATTAATCGTATTAAATGCGAAAATGAATTAGATGAAATTATTAAAACTATAGAAAATAGTATAATAAAATTTAATAAAAATATAGTTTAATAATTAGTTATTTTCTATAAATAATCTTTTTATTGTTTGTTGATGGGACCAATGTTTATATTTAGAATCACCGTGATTATAATTAAAATTAACTTTATTATAATTAAAATAATCTGAACAACAAAAACACGCAGTATTATATTTTTTAAAATTCACACTATTTGTAATTTCATCCACTTCTATAATATGTTTTAATTCATAAAATTTTAATATAAAAAAAAATGTACTACTTCCTGTTAAATCTAATATATTATATTTGATATATTCAGTCGTGTTATTTTCTAATTCATAATGGTTCTGTAATTTTTTTGTAATTTCACACAACGCATTATATAATAATTTACAATATGGTTTACTAATTAAAGTAGTACAGTTGAAAACGTATTTGTTAGTTCTAGCTATAATACAATCATAATTTTTATATTTTTCATATAATGTATAAATGTTATTATTATTCAATTTAATATGTTGAAAGTGTTCAACGTGTACATCTAAATATATTCCTCCATAAAAATATAAATATAATAATCTAGCAACATCTGATTTAGCAGCGTAATTAGCTAATTTATTATACAATAATAATAATCCTGGAAATATATTATTTAATTCAGGTATTGAATTAATATTATCATCAATTATTATTTCAACCTTAAAATCAGGATAGTTTTTTTTATATAAATTAATATTATCAAGAAATTCTATTGGTATATTTTTTAAATCATCCCAATAAAACCACATATTTTTTGGGAAAAATAGTGTATACGATTTTTGTAACCATTTATTAATATAATCATCTTGTTCTTTTTTAGTATTATATATTTTAAATTCTTTATCATTTATTAAATGTTGATTAAGATATTTTTCTGGAACTTTATATATTTCTTTAAATTCATTATATAATTTGTTAATTGATTTGTTAGAAGTTAAATTGTCATTGTATATTGTTATATTTTTCTCAAAAATTGTTGATAATATATTAGACCATTCATTAATATCATTTAATCGCAATTTTATAAATATTATATTGTCCTTTTTCGCAATGTTATATTTATTTTTAAAATCAAATTCAGTAAATGTATCTAAACCATAATGTGTCATAACTTCATCTATAGAATGATATTCTTCTAATTCATATAACAATTTTTCATTAAATATAGAAATAATATCCTCAGTTGTTTTATTATTATGATTACTAATATGATTATCAATATTTTGAAAAAAAGATGATGTTTTTCTCTCTATTGGTGTTCTATAAGAGTCAATTATATAAATGTTTTTGTTTTGGTTTACATTAAAATCTATAACATCATATATTGTTTTATTATTGTCTTTTTTAAAGACATCACACAAATATTTGAAATAACTATTATCGTGTATTTTATAAGATTTAAACCCATTTTTTTTAAATGTATTATGTAGTGTTGAACTGCCACATTTTCCTCCACAATATACAATAATATCTAAATCGTTTAGTTTTTTATATTCAAACATTAATTATCTAAATATATTTATATTTTTAAATAATAATATGATTGTAATATTTTGTTAACTATAGTAATTTTTTGTTTTTTTTAAACTATTTAACATATTAGAAAATGACGATTTACGATGTCCGAAAACTTCATTCGAGTTTAATCCAACCATATAATCAACAAATGCAAGTTCTTCAAAATTATAATCTTTTAATTCATCTTCATTTTTTGTAATAATTTTATCATAGAATTTACTTTCTTTATTTATTATATTTTTTATGTTACTTGTTGCTATATATATTTTTAAATTCGGATTTTTAAATTTTTCAATAGTATTTGATATAACATTTTCCAAACTATCAACATTAATTTTAAAATAAGATACAAAATCTATTTCGTATCTATAATGAATAAAATTATAATTTTCTTTGTCTAATAATAAAGTACTTTTAATGTTTTCATATAAATTTAATATTTTTTTTGACGGTAATATGCGTGGATAAACATTATCAATTATTTTACAAAATTTATATACACCATGAATTTGTTTTAATACTATGTATGGTTTGTTTATTTTTAAAAGTTCATCTAAATAATTTGTTGTAAGAAAAGTCCTACATTCCCGATTATCGTGTAAATTATATGTATTATAATCTGTTAATTCTAATGTTTCAAATTTAATGTAGTTATCATATTTTTCAAGCATTGTTAAATCAAATAAATCTCCAAAATTTCTGTCATACCATGAAATTAAATCATCATTCCTAAATAAACAATAACGAAATGTAAATTTAAAATTATTAACTAAACAAAAATTAATACCACAGTTAATATCATAAAATTGATTACATAATCCACCTCGAGTATCAAAAATAAATGTAGGCATTATTATAATATATACTTTTAAATATTAGCGGTTTTTTTCCAGACGCCAATATTTTCAACAATACCTAAATTATCAACTAAATGAATTTTATTAATAATAGCATTTGGAAAAATAACTTCAAAATCGCTATAATTATTCATATACTTTTCCTTGTTTCTTACAAAATCTTTAAACAACGTTTGTATTTCTTTTAAAATACTCTTATCTAGTTTGTAAAAGCATGTATAATAATATTCCTTATCTTTTATAGAGAGATGTTTTTTGAAGATATTTAAATCATTATTATATTGTTCATAATCAAATTCCTCATTTATTCCATATCTTCCAGTTATTTTGAAAAAATTTTTTATTTTTGTGTAATCTTCACTTAAAAATAATTCAAAGAACTGAAGTTGTTGACTGATTTCTCCGAAGGCCTTGTATTGAAACACATCTGTAAAATAATTTAACACATTATTATCTGTTATGTTTATAAATGTATCAGTTAATTGTTCTAAAATATTATGTTCTAAAATATTAAAAACTGAATTATCTAATAAAACTATATGAGAGTCAGGTATATGTTTTCTAATACTATATATAGTATTAACTGTCTGCGACATTCTCTCTTGTCTATTGTAAATGCTTCTTTTTTTTACATATGAAAACGATGTATCTGAAACTATAATCTTAGAATTTATAAACACAATATTTTTATTTTCAATGTTCCCGAAATAAGGTTTCTTATTATTTTGAATTAAATTTTTGTTACCATTAAAATAATCATTCCAAAACACATTAAAGTAAACGTTTTCTTCGATTGTATTAAAATAATCTTGTTTATATTTGTTAAACAAATTAGTTAATTCCTTATGATTTGTAAAAGAATATTTCTTTTGATAATTACATAGTCTATTTTCAACAACAGAAGAAAAACGTTTTTTCAAATAAACGATAGGTAAATTTGTTATCATTGAAAGCGTTAGTGTATAAGAATATGTTTCGGGCCATAAAGACAATTCTAATAATATATTAGGTTTATGCTCTACTAATAATTTATTAAGCTCTTTGATACTATTATATCTAAATACATTTGTAAAGTTTTTGATTTCTACATACCCGAAAACGACAAATTTAATGTTTGAATCTTTAAACAAATTTATAATATTTGCGAGTATCTCCTTCCCTTTTTCATTGCTGATTGAACCAATTATTCCGACTACCGTATGAGCGTTATCAGTTCTAATTGTTTTATCACTGTTTTTAAAATCTGGTAGCTCAATAATGTGAATCGGGTTTTTATAATATTGATTGAAAATAGCTACATTTGCTTCATTTTGTGTTATTAAATTGTCAAATAAATTTAGGTCTATATAAGCTCTGTTTGTTTTATGTAGCATTGATATTTCATGAAAATAAGCTTGTGCTTTATTACATATATTATAATAATCATGCGTTATATATGTAGTATGTTTACCTAGGGATAATAGTTTATTAACAAACAACAAATCATGATGTATGATGTGGTCAAACAATATTTTAGTAATGTTATTTTTATATTTTTCAATAAATAATACACTTTCTTCAACATTATATTTCGTTTCTAATACGTATTCGTTATTAACATACAAATGTAACATTTTGTTAAAATTTCGAGCAATTACAAATATTGTGTGTTTTTTATAATAAGAAGTTATCACATCCATAAAAAAGGTTACTCCTCCGCCCATATTTGGCATATCAACAATTAAAATAAAATCCCCAATAATATCTAAAATATCATTTGAAATAGTTGTAAACTCATAATTATTGGAGCCGTTAGGGTTGTTATAAAATTTAGTGTACAAAATATCCTTATTATTAATTTTCAAAGTCATATTCATCTTAATAATTTATATATTTTAATATTTTTAATTTAAAATAACAACTTTGTTTAAATTAAATAATGGAAGATGGAATTGAGAGTTCAAGAGTCACTTTGTATGAATTTGACAAAATAATCGCTAAAAAAAAGGAACTAGACAATTGTTCTTGTTTATACACTTATAAACAAGATAACGGAGAATTTATAATTTTTGCAAATAATGATAAAGCAATAGAGTACTCAAAAAATAACAATTGTTTTGTAGAAATTTTTTTAGAGAAAGAAAAATTGGTTTATATAACAACAAATTGTTTTTATAAAAATGGTATTTTTATAGTTGATAAATAATTACTCATCATTAATAATAAGTTTGGGCTTTGCGAACTCTCTAGGTTTATCGTATGGTTTTTTCTTATAGTCAACGTCTAATTTCGGTTTAACTAATTCACCTATAATAGAAACGTATTTGTCATTGAGTTCAAATCGTTGTCCAATTACACGCACATTAATAATGTTACCTACTTCAATTTCGGCAAATTGACTATTATTGTAATGATGATCTTTTGCTATAAAAACGACGATGGGTGTAGGCACATCGTTAGAACTCTCAGCTCTTACACCAGCCTTTGTGATATTTTTAACAACACACGATATTAACATACCTTCAACAGGAAAGCAAACTTCACATTCAAAAACCACTTCGAATTTAATTAAACTTCCTCTAAAAATAATCCCACTTGAATATGTAATAATTTTTGATGAATTCGGTTTAATGAATCCTTCTACGACACATTTGCCTTCATAATTACTTGAAATACTAACTTCAATTACTTCTTTTAAATTTTTACCAATAGCGGTAATAGGCAACACGATACTTCTTGTAATTAAACATCTGGAATAAATGGAAGAAACTCTAGAGTCTTTTTTCTTATTAAATTTTTGTTGTTTTTGTTTTGATACAACCTCCATTATTATAATTTATATACATATTATCTTTTAATTGTTTTTCAATTTTATTTATATTTAAAAATAAATATGATTATACAAACACTTTATAAAGTTTAAAATATATTGCTTGTTCGGGTGTTAAAAACCATTTTTTGTCATCTTTCCGCGTTACATTAAAATATCTTAAAATGAATTCTTGAATGACGCATAGTTGCGCATCCCCAATTGCTTGACTGATTACATTCCCGTCTGCGTCTTTTTTAGCTTTTGTAGTTTCATTTGTATATCTAGTTTCACCTATAATATCGTTTATTTTTTTCATTGTTTTATCTTTTCCAGCTTGATTACATCTTGCGCCTGTATCGCGTGTTGAGCTCATATCCTTTGTCTTAAAAACAAGGAACTTATTATTTCTTTCATACCCGATAAATCCGATAATTTTATTGTATTCTTTAACATCAAAAGTTAACTCACTCTTGGCTTCCTTAGAGGTTGCGATTTCTCTCTGGTCTTCTGGTCCTGCTTCTATCCATTTGTTATTATTATCTAAAATTACTATTACTCTTTTACCAATGTTATACATAACAATAGCTCGTAAGTCTTTTGTGACAATGCTTATTTTATCAAAATAT
>Ga0209358_10000478_pt1 | contig 34958 bp, 20 predicted proteins | sample LauGreFa1BDMLBSN_2_FD_187574 | JGI IMG/M metagenome (GOLD analysis project Ga0209358, IMG submission 187574) | Freshwater lake microbial communities from Lake Michigan, USA - Fa13.BD.MLB.SN (SPAdes) (version 2) | ecosystem: Environmental > Aquatic > Freshwater > Lake | place: Lake Michigan, USA... | reverse complement strand
TGCCACCCACGCTCGCGTTATTCGTCACCGCCAAACTATTCGCTCGGGCGGCATTCATCTCCGCTGTGCCCAAACTCGTCATCCCCGTTACGCCCAAGGTGCCACCCACGCTCGTGTTGCCCGTTACCATTAAGTTGCCCGATACGCTCGCATTACCCGTTACCACCAACGTCGATACCGTCGCCACACCCTGTATCGTCGCATCACCGGTTACCGACAAGGTTTGGATACTCGCCACACCCGTCACGCTGGTATCACCAAATGTTCCCGTTGTAATCGTTGCGCCCGGTAATACCACCGTCCCACCAGGCCCAAACCGCAACGTCCCGTTGACGGTGACATCGCCCGATTCCATCGTATTGGCCGACACACGGGCACTCGTCACCCATTCCACCACATTTAATGTGCTCAGCTGTATCCCCCCACTGATCACCGACGGAAAGGTTAACGATGTCCCCTCCTCATACACCACGCCACGACCATCGGCCCCCACCTTTAATAAATACCCCGCCTTGCTCGCATCGTATTGTACCTTGCCCCCACTGACCCCACTAATCTTGCTGTCATCCACCGCATTCGCAGCTATCTTGACTCCCGTTACCACGCTGTCCGGTAACACCACCGTCCCACCAGGCCCAAACCGCAATGTCCCATTGACGGTGACATCTCCCGATTCCATCGTATTGGCCGACACACGGGCACTCGTCACCCATTCCACCACATTTAATGTGCTCAGCTGTATCCCCCCACTGATCACCGACGGAAGGGTTAACGATGTCCCCTCCTCATACACCACGCCACGACCATCGGCCCCCACCTTTAATAAATACCCCGCCTTGCTCGCATCGTATTGTACCTTGCCCCCACTGACCCCACTAATCTTGCTGTCATCCACCGCATTCGCAGCTATCTTGACTCCCGTTACCACGCTGTCCGGTAGTTGCGACGCCGTCAATGTACCAGGAAACCGAGCAATATTAGGGGTGTTGACCACATTCACCTTGGACCAATCCAAGCCCATTACTTCATCTGCCCATTTGGCTTTAATGGCCGCAGGAACACCATGAATGGGGACCGTCATGACGTCTTTTGAAGACCCCACCGTAAAACGCAATTCAATATAAGGATAATTAAATACCGCTGAAGTAAAGGGGGTTTTTTTGCCCAATTGGATGGCAAACATGCCACTGTTAAATACCACACCCGGAATGGTCTCTTCCCACACCACCGATTCTACAGGATTGGCATCCGACGCCAAATGCACCATTTGGAAGGTGACCGGTAATCCATCCGACCCACTATTCAGTTCGCCCGTTGCCAAATCCGTGACCTTGGCTTCTAGATATATCAAGGATGGGGTCGCCGCCATGGTGGAAATGGGAGCGATCCCCCCCCACCATACGGCAACCACCATTGCAACGGTTACAGCCCATTGGGTCCATCGTGATGTCATTTTCTCACACTCCTTTAAAAATCAAATGATACTGATACATAATGTTTTCCGTTGTATTCTGGGTGATCCTCTAGTGCTTCGTACGCATAATGCGTGGATAGCGTCATGAGCTCCAGCGACACCCCCATCGTAAAGGCATGGGATATTTTTTGGTCTACCAAAAACTGTTTAAGTCCCGCATTAACTGCCAACAGGTTCGATGCAACCGGATACAATCTCACACTACCTGCCCATAATGAATGGCGTCCCAGTGCCGTGTATTGGGCCGCTACAAAACCCCATGGTCCCACAAAGTAACGTAATCCCACAGTGGGTTCAAGGGGCATGTCCTCCCATCGTGTCCCCCCGTTTTCATAGGTCGTCATCATCCCACCTTGCGTGGTGAGCAAATGCCGCAAAAATACCGAGCATTCTAATGAAGGGTTTTGCCATACATACCCCACATCCACGCCCATACCGGATGCCGTGGCGTTAAACGCATGGCGTGAATACTGGGTAACGGCCACCCCAAACGATCCTACCTGCTCCACATTGGCTTGATACGCCAATCGAATCAAAGAGTCCTTGTAGTCATACCAGTCACGCACATAAAATTCGTTGCCTGAATTAACCCCCGTATGGGGGATATTGGATACCCCTGCCTCCATGTACCCCACCCCTAAAAAACCAAACGGCAACAACACCCCAACGGCCGCATTTTGATAGGTCACCTCATTCATAAATGAGGCTGAAAACAAAGAGGCCGACCCCGACTTAATACGACCCAGACCTGCCGGGTTCTCAAAGATACCCGCGGCAGACGAGGACATCCCAATAATGGACGCATTGGCCACAAAATCAGCTGATGTGCCCACGGTTAATGCCGATTCAAAGTTGGCCGCATTGGACCTTGGCATGCCCCCCCCCCAACACAACAACCCCACTAAACAAACCCTCCAATATCGCATTACATCACCGAAAATTTCGTTCGGCCCATCACTTTGCCATTGGCCAGCAACAACACAAAATAAACGCCTCCCGACCAATTAGAATGCGACATTAGCCATGATAATGGGATTCGATTGTAACCGGCTACTGCCCCCAACCCACCCCGTGGAATACTTCGCTTGGCCACTAGATTGGCTCGCATGTTGTATATTTTGATCTCAACGTCCACATTATCCGACAACCGGTATCCCAATTCAGACTCTGAAACCCCCGTCACTGGATTGGGATACACCAATAATTCGCCACTAACAGCCCCCGTATTGGAGGCCAAAGGTGTCACAATGGATCGTAGGGGCGACACCGTTACCGCCATCACGCCAAATTTTGCCATTTGCAGCCGTTGGCCTGAGCCGGTCATCACCCCTTTGGGTCCCACTGATGTAAACGACGTATTCGTCACACGCATTTGGGCTTGCACCAGCACAACCCCCATGCCAACCATCCAACTGATACCCAACGCCCAGCCTATTTTTTTTTTCATGTGAGTGCTTATTGTACGTCCTTAATGGTGATACCAAAAATAATTTAATACGTATCCATGTTAATGTTGTCGAAAAAAAGATGGCAAAAATTTCATGCAATTCATGACATGGATCAACCGCTCTCACGATAGTACGCCAGTGCCGTTCGTACTTCTTGAACATCTTTCCAGGTCAACCATTTGGGACTTCCAACCTCACGGGATTGGTTTCGAAGCAAATAGGATGGATGAAACATCGGCATCACATACAGGGGTTCCGACATATAAGGCACGGACATGGTCTGCCATTTTCCACGGCAACGCCCAATGGGCGTGTCATCCTGTAACACCGATTTAAATGCCACGCTTCCCAACAATACCAAGACACGGGGTTGTACCAATTGAATTTGACGAATTAAGAAGCCGCGGCACGCCATCACTTCATCTGGCTGAGGATTTCGATTTTTAGGTGGCCGACATTTCACCACATTGGTAATATAATAATCTTGGTTTCGCTTTATTCCCACGGATTCAAAAATTTTGTCTAACAACTGCCCTGCTTTGCCTACAAACGGCCGGCCGCTTTCATCTTCCTTTTCTCCGGGGGCCTCCCCAATGACCATCAACGCCGATGGCATGGGGCCCTCCCCGACCACCACGTGCTGCCGTGTACTGGCCAACCCACACGCATGACACCCTCGGCAAGCACCCTGAATTTGCTCTTGATCCATCCCGTCCCATGGGGTGGGTTGTGCCCACTCAATCATGGGATACCCTCATGCTAATATCCAATACAGTGGCTGAATGGGTCATCGATCCTACCGAAATCCGTTGAATGGGTAACCCCCGATAAGCCGCAATGGTGTCGATGGTGATGCGACCTGAGACTTCCAGTTCACCGTTAAATCCACGACGTCGAATCACCCCTACCACCTCCTTAATGGTACTTGGGTCCATATTATCCAACAGGATCATATGGATACCCTCCAGTGCCAGTTCACGTGCTTGCTGAATCGTTTCTATTTCTAACATGATGCGAATCGTCGGATACCGGTGGGAAGCCGATTGAATGGTATGGGCCAACGATCTTCCGGCCTGATCATGGGCCATTAAATGGTTTTCTTTGATTAACACCATATCGGATAAATGAAGGCGATGATTTACTCCCCCACCCGCACGAACCGCCACTCGTTCGATATCCCGCCACAATGGGGTGGTTTTTCGGGTATCCAATACCGCAATGTCAGGATCAGATAAGGCATCCACCAATTGACGGGTGGCCGTGGCAATCCCCCCCATTTTTCCCAACAGATTGAGAAATACCCGCTCAGCGTGCAACAACTGGCGCAAAGGGCCGGTTAAGCGTCCCCATCGATCCCCCGGTTGAACACGGGTCCCATCGTCCAATTCGCATTCCCACGTGATGTTGGGATAAACACTGGCAAACGCATCCCATATTATCCGACCCGCCACCACCCCCGACCCCTTGCAAGTGATCAAGGCCGTGCCTTGGGCATCCTCTGGTACCATCACCTCACAGGTGACGTCGATGGTAGGGCAGTCTTCCTGCAATGCGGCTTGAATGCGGGTGGGCAAGTCCATTGCCATGATACCGGATGCCTGTTTACTCATGGGAAACGGTGTGTTTTGTGTCCAGCCTGGCCACGCAATCAAAAAAACCAGGAAACGATGTGTTAATACAGGCCACCCCATGAATGGTGGCCGCCACATGGCCCATGAGTGCCCCCATGATGCCCGACATGGCCATGCGATGGTCCCCACCCGACTGGGATTCAAAGGCATGAACCGTTTGTCCCGCGCTTACCATCAACCCATCCGGCATGGTGGTCACATTCCCTCCCATGCGATCGATCAGATCAGCGATGGCTTGAATGCGATCGGACTCTTTGACCCGCAATTCGGCTGCTTGTCGAATGATCAGGGTACCCGAGGCAAACAATGCCAACACCGACAGAATGGGGATTTCATCAATCAAATTGGGCACCCATTCAGGGGGCACCTCTATATTATGAAGCGTGGCAGGGGAGACCGTGATCGTGGCATAGGGTTCCATTGTTTGACCGGCCACTGACTCGATATGCACCGTAGCCCCCATGGCCCGAAGCACATCCAAAAACCGTGTGCGGGTGGGATTAATCCCCACTTGCGTGATGCTAACCGGTGCGACCAGTGCACCATAGGCCAAGAAAAAAGCCGCCGAAGAAAAATCACCTGGAATGTGAAGGGGGACATCCGGCACGGTATTAACCAGCGGGCCTGGTACCACTTCACAACCACTTTCGTCACGATGAATGGTCACCCCAAACCCTTGTAACAACCGTTCGGTATGATCCCTGGTAACACGGGATTCCCCAATCCAAGTGGGTCCATCTGCGTATAGTCCTGCCAACAACAAGGCAGATTTCACTTGGGCCGATGCCACTGGCAATGGGTAACGAATGCCGTTGAGTCTTCGTTTTCCTTTGATGAATAAAGGCGGATACGTGTCATGACCCGTCACCCGCCCTTCAATCATGGCCCCCATTTGTGACAAGGGATCCGTGATTCGGGCCATTGGTCTGGATTGAATACTCGGGTCCCCCGTGATCACACAGTCAAACGATTGGGCAGCCAATACCCCTGTGATCAACCGAATACCGGTACCTGAATTACCGCAATACAACGGCCCGGTGGGGGCAGACAATCCATGCAAACCCACACCAGACACCCGAAGGGTGGTACCATCCCGATGAATGGGCACCCCCAATTGTTGAAAAATAGATAGTGTATGAAGACAATCTTGGGCGGTTAAAAACCCTGACAGGGTGCTGTCATGGGACGCCAATGAGGCCATGATAACCGCACGATGTGAAATGGATTTATCGCCTGGTACCGTGAGTACCACAGGATCATTGTCCTGAGCAGACGATGACCCAGACCATTCCGGCAAAATTGACACAAAATCGCACTGTGATGTGTTACCCATGCTGACCCTTTCATTTAGACGACCCAACCACCACCACACGTTGATCAATGGGACACCGCGTGATCATCCGGACATCGTGTATCACCCAAGCCCCTTGGCCATTTGTATCGATGATGGTCCAGTTGGTAAGTAATGGCACCCAATGGGGTTATATCATACGAGATCGGATTGTGTCAGTGGTCACTCATCTGCCATCCGTCATGCATGACCGGCGCATCCCTTACCATGATCTCTGGCACTGTCTGGCACTATTTCATACGGGGGGCTGTCAGCCCACTCTAGCAGGATGCCCCATGGGCGTATCCCGCTCAACCAGTGGTGATCCCCTTCGCTTTTAAACCCGTCTTCATTGCAAGGTGGGTTTGTGTTATCCTGCCAAAAGAACGGACGACTAACTTGGGTTGGCAAAAGAAAGGACAAGTGTGGCAATGACAATTCGTGTGGCCATCAATGGATTCGGTAGAATTGGACGCAATGTGTTTCGCATTATTGAAGCCCAGGCCAAGGGTATCGAGGTGGTGGCCATCAATGACCTGACCGATGCCAATACCCTTGCCCATTTGCTTCGTTATGATTCGGTTCATGGTCGGTTTAACGGTACCGTGTCGGCTGACAACCAAAGCATGGTGGTCAATGGTCGCACCATTCCCATTTTTGCGGTTCGCAACCCCAGTGAATTGCCTTGGTCCTCACTCAATGTCGATGTGGCGATTGAATCAACGGGTATTTTTACGGCGGCTGACAGTGCCAAAGGGGGGTACAAAGACCATCTAAAAGCCGGGGCCAAAAAAGTCATTTTGACGGTACCTGCCAAAGATGACATTACCACCGTGGTATTGGGTGTAAACCCGGGCGTCATTCGATCCGATATTCATGCCTACTCCAACGCCAGCTGTACGACCAATTGTTTGGCCCCCATTGCCAAAGTACTGCATGAATCGTTTGGCATTGTGAAAGGACTCATGACCACCGTCCATGCGGTGACCAACGATCAAAACATTTTGGACTTACCCCACTCAGACTTACGGCGTGCCCGCTCCGCTTTTTCATCGATTATCCCCACGTCCACTGGTGCGGCCAAAGCGGTCTCACTGGTATTGCCTGATTTACATGGAAAATTGGATGGGATGGCCATGAGGGTCCCCGTGGTGGATGGGTCAGTGGTTGACCTTACCGTTGAACTTGCCACACCGGCCAGCAAATTGGCCATTAATGATGCCATGAAAATGGCGGCCCAAGGGGAGTTGGCCGGCATTTTGGACTATACAGAAGACCCGATTGTGTCGGTGGATATCATCGGCAACCCCCACTCGTCTATTTTTGATGCCCAGTCCACCATGGTCAGTGGCAACATGGCCAAGGTGGTCTCATGGTATGACAATGAATTTGGGTATTCCAATCGGGTGGTGGACCTGATCCAAGCGATCCAATGACGATTCGATCGATTTCACAGCTTTCTGCATCCGACTTGCATGGCAAACGTGTGTTGGTTCGTGTGGACTTTAATGTTCCCTTTCATCAAGACACCATTGCCGATGACTCGCGCATTCGGGCTACCATTCCCACCATCCAACATTTGGCCACGTCTGGAAGCAAGGTGATTGTATTGTCCCATTTGGGCCAACCCATCGAACCGAATCCTACTTTTTCGCTTCAACCCGTTGCCAATCGGTTATCCGTGTTATTAAACCACCCCGTTACCTTTGTCCCCGATTGTGTGGGTCCTGCGGTTCATGACGCCATTGATCGGATGAAACCGGGCGACATCATGGTACTTGAGAATGTACGGTTTTACCCAGGCGAAACATCCTGTGACCCGTCATTTGTTGAGGCCTTATCCTCCTTGGGTGAGTTGTTTATCCAAGATGCTTTTGGTACGGCCCATCGTGCCCATGCGTCGACCGCCGGGATTGCCCAACACTTGCCTTCGTACGCAGGGTATTTGGTTGAAAAAGAAATTGCTTTTTTGGATCACGCCGTCCGATACCCCAAACGACCCTTTGTGGCCATTGTGGGCGGGTCCAAGGTGTCCAGTAAATTAGGGGTTTTGGAACACTTGTTAGGCAAGGTGGATGTATTGGTGATTGGGGGGGCCATGGCCTATACTTTTTTGGCCTCTCAAGGTCATTCGGTGGGGTCATCCCGGGTGGAAATGGGGCACATCGAGACCGCCAGACGCTTCTTGCAGCACGCCAAATCCAGTAGTACGAAGGTGTTGCTACCCGTGGACCATGGGTGTGCGGTTCACTTTGACTCGAATACCCCCCGCATTCCCATCGATACGGTTGATATTCCGGATGGCATGATGGGAATGGATATTGGGTTAAACAGCATCGCAATGATTGAAGACACCATTGCCACAGCGGAAACCGTGTTGTGGAATGGGCCGGTGGGGGTATTTGAATTTGATGCGTTTGAGCAAGGCACCATGGCCATTGCCCGTGCCATGGCCCATTCGGATGCCATCACGATTGTGGGCGGGGGTGACTCATCCGCGGCCATTGTCAAAGCTGGATTGGTGGATGCCATGACCCATCTGTCAACCGGTGGGGGGGCTTCATTGGCATTTTTAGAGGGTAAACCATTGCCTGGATTAACCGGATTGGAGTTGGTGCATGACAAATCAGCCCGTTGAAACAAAAGAATTAAAGTCAATTGAAGATGCCATTCGGCATTTGTCCAAAAAGCGGCATGTGATTTCGGATACCGCCATGCGTGCAAAATCAGAGCAGGTATCCGCTAAGCCATCTCGAGTTCCCGATGCCCCACCCTCGGCAAGCATCATCGAAGAATTTAATCATAGCGTGTCTTTGTTACTGGGATTTGTCAGCCACACCCAATTAGATGAGGTGGCCCATATTGCCAGTAGTCCCGCCCGTGTCTTACTCATTAATTTGTTAATGGGTGTGATTCGGGGGATTGGATTTGGAATAGGGGCCCTACTGATTGCGGGGATTACGTTTGTGATGGTGGCCAATCGATTGCCAGCGGGTTGGGTCTCACGATTCGTCGCCCTGTTTTAACTCGTTACACGGCCGTTGGTTGCCTACTGGTGGCGATAGACCAAGGCACCAAGGCCATCGCTTGTTCGGTACTTCATCATCCTATCATGGTCATACCCGGGTGGTTGGAGTGGCATTTGGTGTTTAACACGGGGGCTGCCTATGGGTTATTGGCTGATTCAAGGTGGTGGTTGGTTGGGCTTGGCGTGGTGGTGGTAACCCTCTTTATCCGGTATCACCATCTGTGGGGAAATGGGAAATGGGCCCGATGGGGGGGGGTGTTTTTTGTCAGCGGTGCATTGGGCAATCTGTTAGACCGGGCAGTGAGTGGTCGAGTGGTTGATTTTATTCATGTATACTGGATACCAGTGTTTAATCTGGCCGATGTGGCCATCAATATTGGAATGGGGTGTTTAATTGTTGACTGGCTCTTGGATTATCGACAACGAATCCGTTGATGAACGGTTGGACCGTTATTTGGTCCAACAAACCCATGCCTCGCGTCAAACCATTCAATCCTTGCTCCAGCAAGGGATCGTGTCAATCGATGGCGTATCCATTACGAGGCCTGCATACCGGTTAAAAGCGGGTCAACAACTGACCATTTCCCCGTATACCCCTCCTGTTTTATCTTCTAGCCCTACCCTTCCACCCATCCAAATCGTATTTGAAGACCCTTGGTTGGTGGTGATTAACAAACCCATTGGGTGGTTGTCTCATCCTCCCCATGAGGTGGCGTTGCCCTCAGTTGTCACTTGGGCGGTCTCCCAATGGCCCAGCATGTTAGGGGTTGGCCCACCCTATCGCAGTGGCATTGTTCATCGTCTGGACCAGTATACCGAAGGGTTAATGGTATTGGCCAAAACACCCGATGCCCTCGCCGACATGCAAGCATTGTTTCGTGATCGACAAATCAAAAAAACGTATTGGGCCTTGGTACAATCGAATGTGTTGTCCGATACCCTGACCATTACACAACCTATCATGCGATCGCCTAAAAAACGTCATACCATGATGGTCCATCCCGATGGCAAACCAGCCATCACCGAGATCAAGGTGTTATACCGATATGGGTCCATGACCTTGGTTGAAGCCCAGCCTTTAACGGGACGAACCCATCAAATCCGGGTCCATTTGGGTTTTATCGGGCATCCCATTATAGGAGACCCATTGTATGGCACCGCAGGCCACCATGGGGGCCAATTGTTGCAAGCAGGACAATTAACGTTTGATCATCCCATGACCCATCAGCCCGTGACTGTTTCCCTGCCGCTCTCACCTCGCCTGCAACGTCACCCCCTGGGCTAAATGGACCATCCTCCCCCATTATTTTTTACCTGCCACGCCACCGCTCGCTTGCCATCAAGTGAACCAAGGGGCAACAGCCCCTTGGTATGGCAACCACCCAATCATGAAACCCGTTTAATAGGTAACGTTCAGCGGTATTTCCCCCACATCGTAAACCGTGCCACTGGTAGGGCTGGCTGGGGTTTGAATCGGCACCTTAAAGTTCACAACCTTTCCATCATCTCGGGTAATCTGAACCGAATAGGACAACGTCGCCCCCTCGGAATAATCAATCAAAAACTTGATTTTAATTTGATTATTATATGCTAAAAGGACTTGGGAGCCGCTACGTCTGCCAAACCCATTGGCAACCTCTAAAGAAGTGGTATAGAACTTCATTTTCTCCGTACTATCCACTATATTGAGCACCCCTGTTATCGCCATTCTGGGCTTTAAATCAATCACCCCCACATCTAAATTGGTGTTTTTGGTATACAGAATATTGGAGGTCACACAAAAATAAGAGGTGGCATTTTGCGTCACATAAAATGCAAAATTCAAATTGACTTTTGGATCTACAAACGACAGATAGGCCGGCATGGTTTTCTTAAACTGGCCTGTCTTGGATATCTCCCATTGATTACTACTGAATGATTGTATACTCGCATTATTGATCAGGTCCCCCGCATTCATATGGATACAGTCTGAGTCAGTAATATCGGTAGCCGGCATGCCATTGAGTGTCAACGTAGCCGTACAATACGTCGGATCAACTGTCTTGACCGTACTCTCAGTGGTGGACGAGGTCGACGCCGTGGTCTTACCAGGGCTTGAGCAACCAATCAAAAAAAGACACCCCCCTAACAAACTCAACACCAAACTTTTTTTTAGAACATTCAACATACCCATACAATGATATCCCTCCCACAACCTATAGTGTGACGCATTGATTCAACATAACCCCATCCAAACAGCCCCTGAACCGGTGGTACCCGTTCACGCCATTCGTGTTCCTCATACCCTCTCATCCCTCCCATCATCTCTCATAATTATTAACGTCATCAAAGTTTTTAATTAAAAAAACAACGTTGTTATTTTTATTATTATTTTAAAAAATAAATGACGTCAATGCTTTATTTTATCGCCACTTATCTTATTCCACTGCTTCAACCCATGATCCCCTCGCCATTGGCACACGCCCCCACGCCGTATTCTTTTGACACAACTCACCGGCGGGGAAATGAACCGTCATCCCACGTTAGATACGCCCCATCCCAATGAGCCAAACGGTAAGCAACACCACCAGGGCCTGATGCATTGGGCGGCCAGATCATCCCATCCACACCCTCTCTCCTTATCCCCTCCCTAAGGGTCAATGGGCACCAGACCACGATGCGGTCATGAGTCGGACTCACGCCTCAGCACCCCCCACGTGGCAACTCATCGTGCGACCTTCTCCCCCCACCCCAGCTAACACAGCCTCTTGGGGTCAGGTAGACCCCATTCACCCAGTTGGAAGCCCCCCAAAATTCCGCTACACTGTCTCCATGCCAATTCTATCTGCCTGTATTTGTCGGCACCCAACCGCCCACCCAACACGACGACACCCTGTCTTTTGTATCCTGCGTGGTCTGTTGCTTCCCCTGGTTGTGTTACTCCTTGCCAGTTGCCGTTCTCCAAGACCAGACGTTCCCATCATTACCACCACCACGTTTTTGGCCGATGCCGTCAACCTGATTGGTCACCCCCATTTGTCCGCACGCCCCCTGATGGGCCCCGGATTGGATCCCCACCAATACCGTGCCACCCCAGGTGACATTCGGCAGTTGGTCGCCGCCAAGGGTGTCGTGATGCATGGGCTTCATTTAGAAGCCAAAATGGGGGACGTACTGGCCGCTTTACCCCAACGTCCGTTGGTCGTCGGGGATGCCATCCCCCCCCATCAGTTGATTCGTGACGCCAAAAGTGGGGGGATACCGGACCCGCATATATGGTTTGATCCCTCTTTATGGGCCTTGGTGCTGCAATCCATTGCCACCTACTTGTCACACATTGACCCGCCCCATGCACCCGTCTACCGTGCCAATTTGGCGGCGGCCTTACAGCAACTTCATGATACCGATCAGGCTTGTCGGGTTATGATATCCCGCATTCCGCCGTCCCGTCGGGTGCTGATTACCTCGCATGATGCGTTTCGTTATTTCGGTCGCTATTATGGCATCACCGTGATGGGGGTACAGGGAACCAGTACCCTGGCCGAACCCAACCCATCAGATATTGATCAGTTGGCCACCCTGATCACCCAACGAGGAATCCCCGCTATCTTTATTGAATCCAGTGTGTCGGATCGACACCTTAGGGCCGTCCAAGCAGCCGTGGCCGCCAAAGGAGGGAAGGTGACCATTGCCCCCCCCTTGTTCTCTGATTCGACCGGAAAACCCCATACGCCACAAGGAACTTATGACGGTGTGCTACGCTACAATGTGACCCAAATGGCACGGTATCTTCAATGAGTGTACCGGCTATTTCCATTCGAGATGTCTCTTTTGCTTACCAACAAAAACCCGTGTTGTGGGATATTGATGCCCAAATTCCCCAAGGGACAATGGTCGCCATTATAGGTCCCAATGGGGCGGGCAAAACCACCCTACTGCAAACCATCGTGGGGATTGTGAAGCCTGCTGCAGGTCGGATTGATATCTTGGGTGCTGCCATTGAAACCCAGCGATTGAGTATGGCATATGTTCCCCAGCGACGGTCCATTGATTGGGATTTCCCGGTCACGGTATGGGACACCGTCATGATGGGGCGATTTGGGTATTTGGGATGGTGGAAGCGTCCCACTTCATTGGATCAAAACCGGTGCGACATGGCATTGGAATCGGTGGGCATGTCAGCGTTTGCCAACCGGCATATTAGTCACTTGTCCGGGGGACAGCAACAACGGGTGTTTATTGCCAGGGCCTTGGCACAAGATGCCATGATCCTGGTGTTAGACGAGCCCTTTGTGGGGGTTGATGCCACCACCGAACGTGACATTGTGGCCATCTTAAAATCCCTTCGTGATGCAGGCAAAACCATCGTGGTGGTACACCATGATTTACATACCGTGTCCGACTATTTTGATTGGGCGTTGGTGTTAAATGTGCGATTGATCGCCTTGGGTCCTGTTGGTGAGGTGGTAACAGCCCATACCCTTAAAACCGCATTTGGCGGACGGCATGCCGCCCCATGATCCCCTACACCTTGTGCCTGGCCATGTTGGCCTCCGGATTGGTCGGGCTGTTATCCGGCGGGTTGGGTTGCTTTGCTGTCTTGCGTCGACATAGCTTGTTAGGGGATGCCATTGCCCATGCGGCATTACCCGGTATTGGGTTGGCTTATTGGATCACCCACTCCAAAACCAGTGGCGTTTTATTGGTTGGGGCCATTGTCGCGGGGTGGACCGGCACCTTATTAGTGGGGGCCATTTCACGCCGTTCCATTATCAAAGAAGATGCCGCATTGGGCATCATTTTATCGGTTTTTTTTGGTATTGGACTGGTCATTTTAACCGCCTTACAACGCCATGATGGCATGGGGCAAGCGGGGTTAAGCAGTTGGTTATTTGGTAGCATTGCCGGGGTGTCGATAGGAGATGTATGGGTGTTGGGGTGTCTGACCGCGGCAGGGTTGTGCGTATTATGGGCACTGTGGCACCCGTTGGTGGTGTTGGCCTTTGACCCGCACTATGCCAACACCATCGGATTTCAACCCCGCATCCTTGAGTGGATTTTGACGCTATTATTGGTATTGGCCATTGCCGTCGGGTTGCAAGTGGTCGGGGTGGTGTTAATGAGTTCATTGGTGATAGCCCCCGCCGTGGCAGCCCGACAGTGGGTCAATCGCATGGGTAGCATGGTCCTGGTGGCCATGGGGATTGGGGCGTGTAGTACAATGGGGGGGGTATGGGTCAGTACCCAGTGGCAATGGCCCACCGGCCCTACCATTGTGGTGGGGGTGTCGTTGTGTGTTCTAATATCGATACTGTTGGCACCCCATCGGGGGTTATGGTGGCGATACCGTGCACGTTGAAATCATGGCGGTGACCGCAGTGGTGGCCGTGGCGTGTGCATTGCCCGGCACCTTTTTAGTACTCAAAAAAATGTCCTTGATGTCCGATGCCATTTCTCATTCTATTTTATTGGGTATTGTCATGGCGTTTGGCATTACCCATCAGGTGCAATCATGGTTAACCGTACCGCTCGCCGTGGGGTTAGGCTTGGTCACCGTATGGGGTAGTGAGTGGTTGGTACGCTCTCGACTGATTAAAGAAGACGCCGCCATTGGGCTTATTTTTCCGTTGTTTTTTTCATTGGCCATGATTGGCATTCATTACATTGGCCAGAATGCCCATATCGATCAAGATGCCGTATTATTGGGCGAATTGGCATTGGCGCCCCTCAGGCGGTTGGTGGTGGCGGGCATGGATTGGGGACCCGTCTCATTATGGACGGTGGGACTCACCGGCTTGTTGTCGCTGGGTTTGGTCATTCGATTTTATCACCCATTATCGGTGACATTGTTTGATCCGGAATTGGCAGACTCACTGGGACTCTCGCCTCGTTTGGGTCGGAATGTATTAATGGCAATGGTCAGCATGACCACCGTGGTGTGCTTTGATGCGGTCGGTTCGGTGTTGGTCGTGGCCCTGATGGTGACCCCTCCTTGTATTGCATTGTTGCTTACACGTCAGCTGAAATGGGTGTTATGGATCAGCTGTGTGATGGGTATTTTGGCTTCCTTGTTGGGATATGGGTTGGCGGTATGGGTGGATGCCACGATTGCCGGCTCGATGGCCGGTGTGTTGGGCATCTTTTTTTTGTTGGCGTTTGCGTTTTCACCGTCGCAAGGAATCGTAACCCAAACCCTTGCATTCAAACGGCAAGCCATCGGGTTTGCCTGCAAAGCATTGGCGGTGCAGTTGTATTCCCACGAGGGCACCCTATCCGAATCTGACGAAAACACCTTGTCTCACATGGTGGCCCACATGGGATGGGACAAAGCTCACTCCCTACACGTGATCCGTGCAGGTGTGGACCGGGGGTATTTTGAATGGCAAGGCCCTCACTTGCATTTAACCCCTTTGGGTAGGGAATGGGCCCGCCTGGCATTCTGTGAAACCTGACATCCCCATTCGGCGATGATTGGCCATCCCCCACCCACCCTTTTTGGGTCGTGACATGGCCACCCGTCATCACGTTGTACCCGAGTCGAACCCTCCCTTTTTGAACACCCTCTCCCCAGTCTTTCGGTTCCTTTGGTAGTGATTTTGGTACCGTCCTGTGATAAGGTGACGACATGATGCCATTTTCCTTTCACCCAATTGTCAACTCATGACCCCCCTATCCGACCCTCTCATCCCCGATTCGTTTGACCCAGACGCGCCCGGAGTGGGTCAGTATGGCTTATTTGGCATTCCCATCCCCAAAGAATTGGCCCAGGTGGTGGTGATTCCCGTAGCATGGGATGTGACCACCAGTTACCGTCCTGGTACAGCCCGTGCCCCCCGGCAGGTATTGGAGGCATCATGGCAAGTGGATCTGGCACACGAGTGTTACCCCCATGCGTGGCAACGTGGCATTGCCCTATCAGGGGATGTGTCCGATTGGGAAGTGGATAGCATACGCTTGCGTCAAAAAGCTGACCACGTAATCGCACACCATGAGCGTGGCGGGTCACCCGATGATGCCGACATTGCCGCCTTCATACGAGATATCAATGAGGGATGCGAGCAAATGGTCCAAGGGGTTCGTGCCCTCTCTCATGAATGGATTCAACAAAATCGGCTGGTGGGGGTATTGGGCGGTGATCACAGCACCCCTCTGGGATTGTTGCAAGCATTGGATGCGGTACACGACTCATTTGGCATCTTACATATCGACGCCCATCTGGATTTGCGTGACCGCTATGAAGGGTTTTTGTATTCCCATGCATCCATTATGTGGCATGCACGTCAGTTGCCATCCGTCACCCAGATGGTGCATGTGGGCATCCGTGATGCCGGCCAATCAGAATGGGACCTGGCGGCCCAAGACCCCCGTCATGCCGTATGGGGTGCCTATGCCATCATGGCCCAACGATTTGAGGGTGCAACCTGGTCCGAACAAGTGGCCCGCATTCTGTCGACCCTCCCTCAAAAAGTGTATGTGTCCATTGATTGTGATGGCTTGGATATTGCGTATTCTTCTCACACCGGCACCCCGGTACCGGGGGGATTACACCACATGGAACTCCTGTATTTATTGCGTTCCTTGGCCAGCAGCGGTCGAGAATTGGTGGGATTCGATGTGGTAGAAGCAGGGGACCACCCCTTGGATGCGGGCATTGCCGCACGCCTTTTGTATGAACTGTCGGTGATGGGGAATCGGTCCGACTCATGATACCGTGGCGGGGTTGGCAACGGGGGGTGGGTTGGGTGGCTCACTACGCCAATGGGGTATTGTCAGTGGGACTACTGCTCATGTTGGCAGTGGCCTTGGTCCTTCGGGGCACCTGGATGGGGGTATGGTGGATTGGGTGTTGGATGCTCATCATGGGGGTAGCCGTGCTGATCCGGCGTTGGGGTCAGACACGGGTATGGCCATGGATCGCCACCCATTTTGAAGGGCATCTGATGCATATGAGGCTGTGGGAATGGGGCGTCTCACTCATCGTGTTGGGCCTGGGTTTGGGATGGCCTCAGTGGCCCATGCTGGGGATGGGGTATGGGGATCTGCGGTCTTATGGCGTGGTGATCATTGGCACCATCCTAACGGTGTATGTCATGGCCATCGAGTGGGATCAATCAGAAAAATGGGCCTTGCCCATGATGGTTACCAGTTTATTTGGGGTGGTCTCGTTGGGGTATTGGGCACTGGGATGGACCCGTTTATTGATGGCATTGATGGTGGTGATCGGGACTTGGATCCCGTGGGTCTTATTTAAAAAGGGCGGATGGCACCGGGATGGCATTGAGCGGCCCCTTCAGTTGCTATTGGTCACGGTGGCCATTGTGGGGTGTCGGGGCACCAGCCAGCCGTTGATTGACACCTTGTTTCAAACCGGTTTGATGATTCAATATTTATTTACCATACCGGGGATGGTCATGGGGGCTTTTTTGGCGGTTTATTTGGCGTATTACCGTTTGGGTATGGGGCAATGGGTGGTGGTGCCCCTGTTGCCCATTGCGTTGGGGTTTGTGTTGGGACCCGATGCGGGCATGATGTTGTGGGTATCATTTGGGTACATCGCCCCCATGATGGGAATCTTGTTTTCTCATACCGCACTTCGTATGGCGGGCCTCTCCTTGCTGATGTCAGGAATCACGTATGGGGGGTATCCGCACTTTATTTTGTTGTTATCCAGCCAATCCAGTGACACCCGGGCTACCGTTGGGATTGGGTTCATTGTATGTTGGCTGGTGCTCACGTTGCTGTCCAATCAGTTGCGGTATGAATGGACATTGGATGGGGTGGTCAGGGCCCGAATGAAACGAAAACGCCGCCATGATGTGTCGGGTTAGATTGTCATGTTGCTCGCCGAGTAGGCAGGTGTCGTGGCATCCAACGCCCTTCCCTCTTTTTGAATGCAACCCCTCACTCACTGCCACCTTTGATCCGCTTGCCTATACCCCCAGGCCTTTCTAGTAGGGGGTTACTAGAGGGGGTTACTAGAGGGGGTTACTAGAGCAACCACCCACCGGCTCTTGCCGCCTTATCGATTCCCAATCGTAGCAGGATACCCAACGCCATCGGGTTAAATTGATACCCATCATACTCATTCATACACGCATGGATGCGCGACCTTTCAATGGCAGGATCGATGCGTTGAAATAGCTCGACTATCATATCCACCCCACTGGGATTCTGTGCCAACATATCGTGTATTTCAGCCTCATAATGGACTACCATACTGTCTAAGATCACTTTTTTGATGGCTCGAGGACTGGCATCCCATACCCGTTCAATTTCGACTATAAAACTTTTAAAATGATCTGGATATTCAATTTGTACCAGGTTTTGGGGCGACGCCCACCCCTTGTGAACCAAAAAATGGGTAATGGCTGGTACCAGCATGGACGATTCAGCCCTTCCACCCGTTATACGGGTTGCATCACATGTGGTTTGTAACCAGTTCGACAAAGACTGGGCAATGCGATCCGAAAGGCCGGCGTCACCCATGACCATCGTATACAAGGTTTGCACACGCCCCACCAACCCGGTGATACAATGTTGATCGGTATCCAATCCAACCAGTTGCGCCGTTAGTTTGCCAATGACCTCCTCGTAACGGGTTGGATTGCCCGTCTGCATCGACTCAAGGGTGCTCACCATGCGGTGCATCATCTCGTACACACCCGTCATGCGGCTGTCATCCGGGCCGCCATGGCGATACCACTCACGATCGATGGCCTCGATGAAGGGGTCGGCGGATGCTGATTGAACCATTGTATTCAATCTACTTATCTGGTCATCCCATTGGGATGTCGAACAGTCGGGAATAAGCGTTGATTCCCGAAATCGTGGGGGGGCATTGAGATGCATCAATACGACCATGGATTGACAATGGGCATTGAAAGAAGGGCCCCCTATTGCACGAATACTCGTCAGTAGGGACGTCATATCTGGGTTATCTGATGAGCATCGGGTATCAATGAGTGAACAAATCAGATCCATCTTTTGTAATACATCATACGACAGAGATGGTGATACTCTCAGCCGATTGGCGATGGTACAACAGGCTCCAAGTACAAACACGTCCACCAATCGTTGGGCTTTTGACGTATCCGACAGGGAATGCCCACTAACCGCTTCAATGGTTGCTTGCCGCTGATGCCATGCGGCATCGCGTTCACCAGGAATGGTATCCCAAATGCCTGTCACAGCCGTTTTAAGATACGTCAGGTAAGTGGGATTGATCTCCCCTTGAACGGGCCCAACAGGTGGTAGGCTCATGTTGTTGGCGATGCGATCCCCCATCACACGCTGTATGTCGGTGATGGATTCATGGCCTGTCACCTCAATACCAAAGGTGCGATAAAAGCGTGCGATGAGTGCAGGTATCAGGGCGGCATCATCGGGTGGTACTGGATGAAGATTTAAATGACGCCAGAGCCCAATCAGCGACGGCTCGTTTGAACCTTTAGGGTGGTTGAGTTGTTGTTTGATCACCATAAAATAATCAATCCAAGGCATGAGTTGTCTGAGTTGTTGGGCACTGACGATCGTTTGATGATCTTGCCAGATGATGGCCGGATCGCTCACCTGACTTAACCATCCTGCCACATGCGGTTGATCTTCTGGCAGACACCCTGCCAAATTGATTTGATAGTGATCGAAAGGTAATAAAGACCCACTTAACCCCTGATTGATGGGCACTGGGGTGACACTCTCTTCTCCAAGCAGCGGTGCCAACAGGGTATTAAAGCGTTCGCACTCAAGCACCCGATTGCGGCTTAAATACGCTGTCATTTGGGTCAGTTGATCCACCGTGATCGTCACGACCGTTTCGTTGGGTATCGTTTGACCACACCCTTCTTGCATCAGGTACGCGACGATAGCTTTCGCATGGTCATCGTAGCATGTCACGCCAAAAACCCGGTTCCTGACATCATAAAAACATCTCATCATGCCAGGAAAGTATGGGTCGAAGTATAGTGAATGAAACTCTACCCAACCCTTCAGATCATCACTCAAATGGGCCCCCTTCAAATCGACCTCAGTCAAATCGACCCCCGTCAAATCGGCCCCCGTCAAATCGGCCCCCGTCAAATCGGCCCCACTCAAATTGGCCTCCCTCAAATCAGCCCCACTCAAATCGGCCCCACTCAAATCGGCCCCACTCAAATCCAATCCCCTCAAATCCAAATGGGGAGATGGGGTTTGTAAAACACGGCATTGTAACGCTTGTTTTATGATCATACCCATGTCGCATAATCCCAAATCAGATGCCGTCAATACTGACTGTAATGACGCCATGACACCCTGTCTGGTTGACTCAGGGGTTTGGTCTGTGAATCGTAGCAAGGAACCCAACCCCATCGGCGTTAGACGACCCAATCCACTACCTGGCAACGCAGGGAGAGTGGGTGAGTCTGGAGTTGTGATGCTGGGGCCTGAAGTATTGACTGAATGTACCATATAAAATTGACCCTCATTAAAAATAGAGTCGGGCATTTACTGCCTACTTGGACGACTAACGATGTCTTATCGTCATTTGATCCATCCGGATTGCATCTATTTTTTTGATTGATGGATACCATCAAGTTTTGCTTGCCATTTGGCGTATGGGTAAGCAGGTCTCATGGTTTACCCACCAACACCTTATCAAACGAACACCGCTCACTGGTGAGGGGGGGGCTATTGGGTTGGCTGAGGGAGGGGGTTGCGCTGAAACTCTGTCAACAATCGGACGATAAGATCGCTTCGTTTTTCGGGCGACAGGCTTGGATCGGTTGCTGACAGTGTATGGGCTAAGGAAGTAAACCGTTCTGAGAGTGCACAAAGTAAGGCGGCGGCTTTTATCGATTGATGGTCACTGGGGGGGGTATTTTTGAGTGTGATGAGTGATTGGAATAGGTTTATCAGGGTGTTTTTTTTATTGATATGTGGAATAGTGTCAATTGCGTCAAGTGCTTGTGGGACTTTTGTCTCGCTTTCTGGGGTTAACTCACGGTTGGTATCAAGTTCAATATCACGACAAGCACTCAGACATTCCCTTGCCCAATTGAGATGATTAGGATCGTCAGGGGCCATTGCCATGACGGCGAGTACGGTTTCTGGTAAAACCGTACCCCATATCACGCCATTCAAGTTGGCCCCATCCAAAAAGGCCCTACTCAAATCGGCCCCACTCAAATTGGCCCACCACAAAATGGCCCCAGTCAATTTGGCCCCCTCCAAGTTGGCCCCACGCAAATCGGCCATATCCAAGTTGGCCCCAGTCAATTTGGCCCCATCCAAGTTGGCCACACTCAAATTGGCCCCACGTAAATTGGCCCCAGTCAAATCGAACCCACTCAAATTGACCCCACTCAAATTGGCTGAGCTCAAAATGGCCCCAATCAACGTGGCCCCACTCAAATTGGCCCCACTCAAATCGGCCAAAACCAAATTGGCCCCACTCAAATCGGCCCCAGTCAAATCGGCCCCAATCAACTTGGCCTCCCTCAAATTGGCCCCACTCAAATCGGCTGAGCTCAAAATGGCCCCATCCAAGTTGGCCCCAATCAACTTGGCCAAACCCAAATTGGCCCCACGCAAATCGGCTGAGCTCAAAATGGCCCCATCCAAGTTGGCCCCACGCAAATCGGCTGAGCTCAAAATGGCCCCATCCAAATTGACCTCAGTCAAAATGGCCCTACTCAAATTGACCCCACGCAAATCGGCCCCAGTCAAATTGGCCCTACTCAAATTGGCCTCACTCAAATTGGCCCGATACAAATTGGCCCCACGCAAATCGGCCCCACTCAAATTGAGTCCTGTCAAATGTAAGGCGTTATTCTCATTAAGCTGCCTTAACAGATATGCCATTTTCTGGGATGGTGTTAACCTCTCTTGGCTCAGTGCCGCCTGTAAATGAGGGTGTTCTGATAATTGTTGGGTTAACCTATTCCTATTCTCGATTACTGAATCCGTATGACTATCCCCCACATATAGCAACTGTTGGACGAAGCTATCTGCAGGTGAGCATCTAATTTCCGACCGACGCCTGATGCATACTAGAGTTGATAGCCCGTTTAAAAAAGAACTGCAGCCGACTCTAATAGAGTTTCCTGCCTGATCAGAATTTGAATGTGTTGAAGTCTGATTCGAACTGGTTACAATATTGCTCATTGATTACATCCGTCTACTAATAAATGATTGGCTGTTAACTTCATTATCGTTTTTTTAACTGAGACTATTGCAGGTAATTTTTTGTGCACGTTGCTTACTACCCCCCTCCTGCAGCATCTTGATGGCCTTTTTTTAGTTGCTACCGACTACACCATAACCCATTACCCAGTCTATCAAACGGTGTTGAAACGCCCCATCCCCTTTGTCTTAGAGTATGTGCCATATCCCTCGCATTCATACCACTCCCTTACTGGCCAGACCATCGGATCATTAACAGACCCCAGGGCACCCACAGCCTGGCATCTGGCCCGCCTTGATGGCCAACGTCAAGCATCCCCCACAATGGGGCATCTGGGATGCCCCATTCTATCGCATGTTGATCGGGATCAGTCGACTATCCCCCGTCAAATCGACTCCCGTCGTCCGCCCACTAAAAAAACAAGGACCGAAATGAGGTCGGATCAAAGATAAAAAGACCATGGTTGAGCATCATGTATCGATTCACCCGGTTTTGCTCCATTTCGGTTAACCGTCGATTAAATATCATGAGCTCCAATAATTCGAAATTGGCAAAATTGGCATCTTGACCCAAGGTATCTTTCCCTGATCCAATCCGAATGGATTGGCTTTGGTTGGGCGTGTGTTTCCCCATGATCATCGCTTCTAAGGCCCCATTTCGCCATACCCGTGTGACCTTGTCATCTTGATCCATCACAATCACAACGGGCACCCCTTGTCTGACGGAAGTATTACCCATAATGGTGGCATTAATCGTGGGGGTTGACGCACTCACCCTCGACACCGTGAGCCGAGTACCGGCATCATTTAACCCCAACGTCATCCCATTGCCATTGCCGACTGATTGCAATAACACTTGGTTTTGACCCGTTGACCCGTTTAATCGTCCCACTAATACCATCGTATATTGGGGGTTGTTGAATAATGACGAATAGGGAATTTCCATGGTTTGGGTCAACCCATTAAACTTAATTGCCGAACGACCCAATGCTCCCGTGTTAATTTGGGGTGCCTTGGATGCCATCGATACCACCGCATGCTGTTTGTTGCCGCTTAAATCATATAGCTTGACTTTGCCTGACGTGGGCTTTTCGAATCGTTTGGTATCGCTTGGATTAATCCATACCACCAAAGACGGAATCAATTGATCGAGTCGAACCACCATATTGCTCGACGTGGTATCGATCACTTTGCTCTCGTCAAAGGGATATAGGTCATTCCGGTCAAGTACCCCATCGCCATCGGTGTCCACTTCCAACCCCCATTTGATGCTTAACTGGTACTCTAAATAGCGAATTTCTGACAAGGCCAATACCCGGTCAAACACCAATACCTCATACACCGTGCCATTCCAATTGGATCCCACACTGTCCCCGCCGATTCGTAACAACCGACCATTGTCAAAACTGAGATTCGACGCCACACTCGAGCCGACCACTTGACCATTTTGACGAATTTGTAATGAGTTGGCCATATCGGACCAGGTCAATGTCATCATGCTAAGGGTGGATTCAGTATTTGGAGACGTCACAAATTGGCTGTCTCCCATGGTACTGGATATCCCAGAACGCCCCACCATCCATTCAGCAGTCGAGCGAATGCCCCACGTCAGCCCACCATTCGTGGCACTGCCTAACATGGCACGGGTCGCACCCGAAAAAGTCGAGCCTGTTTTGGCCACCACAATCGCCGTGAACGCCGGCCCACTGGCCGGTGCCGCACTATCTAAGTAATCATTGGCACCATCGAATAGCATCCCCCCTACCCCATCTAACTGCGGCTGCCGATCCGCCACCGTTTGCAGTGCATGGTTCCGATTCCCCGACCAGTCCACCCACTTATTCACTTTGCCATTCGATCCTACCACCGATCCCACATTCACATCCCCCACATCCGTGGCGTCCCCATCTCCGTTGTTGTCCCCCGATGACGAGAACCAGGCTTTTAGGTTGCCGCTATAGGGTGTCAACCAAGCCGGTGTCGTGATGACTTTGGTAGGATCCAATGGGTACATATCCGTCGCATCCGGGGCCCCATCCCCATCCGTGTCAATGTCCAACCCCCATTTGGTGGATAAGTACCGGCTTACTTTTTGGGATTGCTCGTCTGATAATGACCGGCTAAACACCATCACCTCTGACACACCCCCATCCCACCCATTGAACCCGCCTATTCCGGCACCCAATTGCAATCGCGTGCCGTTTACGAAGGATTCATTGGCCACACCACGCCCTATTTCGATGCCATTTACCCTGAATATGACGGTGTGTTGACTATCTGACCAATTCATTTCTAATACATAAAATTGCTTGGGGAATACCTCGCTGGATTGAATGCCCCCACCCAGTGATGCCCCCAAGTCCGCCCCTCCTGCTACATTGGCTTTAAACCCACGGGTTGCCCCATGATACCGCCATGTCATCCCCCCTACCTCAGGCGACCCGATCAACACGCGTTGTGCCCCATCATGAAGCGTCAGTGGGGTCTCAACCAGTGCAAATATCGTCACCTCATTTAACGACACACCCCGAATGGTTTGCAAGGTGGTCCCATTGGTTAGCCTGATTAAAAACCGCCCATCTGATGTGGCAATTTGGGGCCTCAAACTGGGGTCAGATTGGGTCATGTGATTGAGGTTGCCTGACATGTCAATTAACTCACTTATCCGGTTCATGGCATCTTGTCGAACCGTGGCAGGGGTGGCCATTGCCCACCATTTAAGATCAGGCGCCAACTCGCCCAGTGTCGATGGCCATCCGGTTACTTTGGTATTAAGCGTCGGATACAGATCGGCCGCATTGTGGATACCATCGCCATCCGTATCAACCAAGATCCCCCATTTGGCACTCAAATACTCATCGATTACCCACCGATCTTGCGTCGATACCGCCCCGGTCATCACCATCGCTTCTGATACCACACCATTAAAGAAATTACCCATGAGCCCATCAGAGGATCGCAACCCACCCATTTGGAGGGGGGCGGCTGTGTTGGGATCCCATCCGGTATTGGCCGATACCATCCCATCAACCCATCCGTTTTGTCTCACGCGCCATTCCGCTCCGGTGTATTCCGCCACCATGATGACCGGGACCTCATTGGCCATGGGGATCACACCGGTTACATCCCCATTTACCCCATCCGAACGCACCCCACGCAATCGACCCGCTTGTGCATACATCCCATACCCCCCGACCATCCCATTGATGGCCTTGGACAAAATGGTTTGGAGCCCAATCGCGCTCTTTGGTTTGATCACGGCAATGATGGTAAAGGGCGTTTGGTTGGCCACTAACCAATCGGGGTCTGCGGCGGTTTCCAACCATTGGGCACCCGAAAACCGCACACCCTGACCGCCCACTTCCAAACTGGGTGGTGATCCCATGCTGGATAAGTGGTGTTGCTTACCCGACCAGTCCCACCATTGGGTCACTTGATCCATCGCATTTGTTTGAATGGCGTTATAAGTGGCCACCCACCACCCTTTGATTGCCAGGCGACCCGCAGTGCTTAGCTGATTGAACGTGGGGGATAGTGTCGACAGACTCACCACCCCAGCAGGGTCATTGGGCAATTGGTCCCTGTCATTGGGGACGCCATCCCCGTCGGTGTCTTTTGAATTCCGACGACCATCCAATGGGTAGGGGTCTACCCCGTTGAGGTCCCCATCCCCATCCGTATCCATCAACACACCCCAACGACTTTCTAAATAGCCATCTAAAATATACCGGTCAGCTGTCGACACCGCACCCGAAAACATCATCACATCCCCTACCACCCCCTTATAAAACCGACCCAATGCCCCGTTTTGCATTACCCCACCCACCCGAAGCGACCCCACTGTTGGCAGGCGGTTATCCAAGAGCGTCTCTCCCATCCACTTGCCATTGACATACAGACTGGCACGGCGTCCATCCAATCGCACCATCACCACACTGGGTCGCCCAGTCGCCAAGGGGATGTTGCTACTCACTGACCCCTGCTGGGCCCCCTGCCGCTGGGTCAATACCCACTGATTGGACGCCCATTCAATACCCCAATACCCCGCCGATGAATCTTGAAGATCGCCCCATGACACGGCCATCCCCGCATTCGTATCCAATGGTGTCAAGACCGTCACCACCGTCATGGCCAGTGTGGATCCTGCCATATAGAGCGTGTTGAGGCCCATGGTTTGATTGAGGCCCCCGAATAGGACCCCCACATTCGAGCTACCAGTTAAAAAGGTCGGTTGGGTCGTGCCCATCCCCGTCAGGTGCCGCCTCATCTCCGATCGGTCCAACCATTTCACATCGGTTGTGCTCATCCCTTGAAACAACCCCTCGGTTCGGCCATCTAACAAAAGGGATAACCCTGATTTAAAGCTGGTTGACAGGCTGTTTAACTGGCTTGCATACAAGGGCAATGAAAACACTTTGCGGTTATCGGTGGGAAACGCGTCCCATGTGTTGGGCATGCCATCATAATCACTGTCCAACGGAATCCCCCAGCGATTGGCCAAATACCCCTCAATGGCATAGGTCATGCTATCGGTTAGGGCATTTGGAAAGATCATCACCTCTGCCATCTCTCCCTTGTAATACCGCATCACACCTCCCACACTTGCCATACCCAATGACACAGTGGGTATCGTTGGTAGTGCATTGATCCCACTCGCTGATTGGGACGACGCCCCTAATTTGGATGCTTCGGATACCGTGAGTACGCCGCCGGCATATTTTAACCCAATCAATCGCATGATACCTGGGGTATAGGCCGGTATCACCGTCGATACCACGCCCGCCCCGCCATGGGTGGCATCCATACCCTGACCATTGCTTGAATATCGAATCCCCCAGCCTGAATTGATATCCCCCATTAACGGGGCCGTGCCCGTGGCATTCCCTCTTCGGTCTACGATATACACCGTGTAGGCACTCCCTCCCAGGGGTAGGGCATCCGCCGTCATCCCATCTAACACCCCATCAAATTCAATCGTGCTAACACCCGATTGCGTCAGCAAACGGGGGCGGCTCGCCACATTCAATTGCCCAAAATGTCGCTTCTTGCCACTCAGGTCTAACCACCGGGATACCCCGCTGGCATCTGAGATCACCCCATTTGGCATGGCCACCATCCATGCCCCCAATTGGGCCATGACGTTCGCCGACACCCCTAGCAACGCAGGGGCAATGGTGTCAACGGCCACCACGCGGGCATCATCCGTTGGGTAGGCATCGATGGCGTTGGGTACCCCATCCCCATCCGTGTCGGTATCCGTCACCCAAGGGGACAAGGAATCAGGATCCACCGCATTGGGCGACCCATCCCCATCTGAATCCATGGCCGTGATTCCCCATTGCACCCGAAGATAGTCTTCAATGTAAAACCGTTCGGAGGGTAGAAGATCCCGCGACCATACCATGACCTCCCCTATATCACCTGTATACCCATTTCCCAATTGAAGCCCGGTGGCATTGGAAAGTGGCGAGGTCATCGAGGCACTGACCAGCATGGGCACCCCATTGATGGCCACCGTCATGCCATTAACCTGACTAAAATGAACCCCTAATGCCCATCGGCTGGTGGTGGCAATGAGGTTGGATGACACCTCCATGGTGGCAGTCCCCAGTGACAACCGAAGGGTGTTGCTGGATGGGAACCCAATGTTGAGCGACACGCCCGATGAGGTGGTAACAGTGAGGAGGGTACCCACCATGGGACTGCGTCGTTGATTTACCACATACAAGCTGACATTACCTGACACCATCGAGGGATTCATGGCCATGGCATCGAGGGCATCCCATCGCAACATACCCGCGGTTCCCGTTACGTATGATGGCCGTCGCAACGCAGTGAGTGCGTCTGCATGGTTGCGGCGACCACTGATATCCAGCCACCGTGTTACCTCGTTACTATTCGTGGTCACGACATACCCCGTTTGGGCATTGCCCCAATATTGCAACGATCCTTTGACCCCATCCGATAATCGGTTGAGGCTCACGGACCATTGGGCCAAATCCACCACCCGTAAGGGATCAAACCGAAACATATCAAATTGATTGTTGATGCCATCCCCGTCTGAATCCAAGATCCCAATACTCGGATCAAGGGGGGCGTCATCCCATCGATTGATCACCCCATCCCCATCGGTATCCACCATGACTTGCCAGCGATTCGCCAGTGCTTGATCCACCATGTATCGATTGTCGGTGCTTAATACCTCATTCCAGGCCATCACCTCATGGATATCCCCCTCATAATAAGTAGAGGGGGTGACCCCATTGGCACCCAACGCCCCTTCCATGCCCCATGGCAACGGTTGGGTGATCATGCCATTGCGGGTAATCAAGGCCCCATTGAGATAAATCATCACGCCTTGGGTGGGCGAAAACTGCAGCATGTGGATCCGACGCACGTCTTCGAACGTGGTGGCATTCATGGTGATGCCACGCCCCCCCATATCCAAGGTAAAGCCAAGCGAATTGGCTCGATACCCCCATTGGAACGGTGGATTGGCCCCATTGGTAAGCCCCAGCCAATGACCTGGTTTTAATCCGCCTGTGTTGATCCCTCGCTTGGTTTCAACCACCACCAGCGTAAAGGGCGTATTGCCCCATACAGAAGGAAAGACCATTTGGTTGCTCACCCCATCAAACTGAACCCCCATGACCCCATCGGTTACTTTCAAGACAGGGCGTCGGGTTTGGATTGCTTGGGTGATATGACGCCCCTTGATGCCCCAATCAATCCACTGACTGACGCGATTGCCCGTGACGACCACCGCCGATTGGGTGGCCACCACCCATAGCTGTAAATTGGCTGTGGGCAATTCATTGCGAATGGTCTCCAGGCTGGGGTCTGTCCATTGGGTTGGGTCAGTTGGATTGGCATCATAGGCATTGGGCACCCCATCTGAATCGGTATCCATCATGATGCCCCATTGGGCCGACCAGTAGGTGTCGAGTATCAATCGATCGGCGGTTGACAGCACCCCTTTGACGATCATCACCTCTCCGATTAACCCTGCAAACGAACGGCCCAATACCAACCCATTGGACAACGAAAGCCCGGCCAGCACGCTTGCATCCGATGTCACCTTCCCCCCATTGATCCTCACATCTCGGTCTTGATTGGGGTCGTAGGACACCGATAAGACCACGGGGGTATTGCCCAGTCCTATCGAGGTGGCAGGCACTGGCGTCCCGTGGGTATACACCACCCCATCCCCCGCTGCATACGCTAGCTGCCATTGGGGAACCGCCCCCATATCAGATAGGATGGCCCCTTGGTTACCCGTCACTTGCCGTTGTACCACCGCCATGACGGTGTAAGGCCCACTGCCCCAAGTGGCAGGGGGTAGCCGTAACTCATCGGTGCCATCCAATTGAATCGATCGGCGACCATTGATGCCATTGGCAACCAAGATCGGTTGCATGGATGGTGTGGCTTGGATGGCCATTTGACCCCCACCACTCCAATCCACCCATTGCCGAACCCCCCCCGTATTCTCGGTAACCACCCCTTGGCTAATGGGTCGTAACCAGGTCACCACTTGGGACCGAGCCAAGTCTGACCAACCACTCAACAACGGGGCATCGGTTTCAATCCGCATGGTTTGTTGGGTGTCAGTGGGATAGGCATCCCATTGATTGGCAATGCCATCCCCATCGGTATCCACCATCACACCCCATTCTTTTGCCAGATATTGATCCACGATGTACCGATCACTGGTTGAAATGCCTTGATTCCAAGCCAACACTTCGGCGATATCCCCACTGTATCCACCCCCCAACCTCACTTGCGATATATCCGTGATGGGCGTTGCCGTGGGAAATGACACCCGCCGACCCTCACCCATCACGCCATTGAATTCTGTGGTATTTCCTACCCAAATGGCCCGGTTGATGGTTGAAATGAAGAAGGGGTCCTGGAGTGACACACTGGTATCATTGACCTGATGCCGAATGGTATCGGCCACCTCATACCCCACGGCCCAGTTGGTCACCCCGGTATCTGTTACCCCAACCAACGGCATCTGATTGGGTTGAGTGGCCCGTTTTTGCGTCACGATGACCATCTGGAAGGGGTGGTTCTTGATCACGTCGACAGGCAAGGATAGGGCTTGGGTGCCATCAAATCGCACCACGGATTGGGTGTTAGCACTGGCCAATACGGGGACTCCATTGCCACTGCTAACCGTCGCATGACGGCCATTGCCACTGATATCAAACCACTTGGTTAATCGGTTGTTGGCATCTTGATTCCCAAACTTCGGACCCGCCTTCAACCACAGTGACATCTTTTGTGCCCCATCCGCACTCAATTGTCCCATCCATTGCTGATAAATGCCCGCATCCAATACCCGGGTGTTATCGGTGGGATACGCATCCTGGGCATTGGGTACGCCATCCCCATCCGTATCGGGTATGACCCCCCATTTGGTAGCCAAATACCCATCCATGATATACCGGTCCGATGTGCTTAACAGTTGGTTAAAGACCATCACCTCTCCTAATAACCCTTGGTAAAATCCGGTGCTGGCCCCTGCTTGCCCACCCAATGAATTCGCAATCGCCAGTGTCCCCAAGGTGGCATTGGATTGCGTGGCAACGGTTTTTCCGTTAATGGATAGTCGTGGCACGCGGTTGTTGTATTCGATGGTGGCATACGACACACCCGAAACAGGTTCAGTGGACACCAATACCGGGGCCCATCGGTTACTGCTACGTTCGTATACCGTGATGCCATTGGTCCCCCAACTCACGCCCATGCTGGTTTGATTGTCACCCAAGTCAGTAGGATAGAGCACATAGCGTTGCCCCGTTGACCCTGTCGACCCCACGATACTTTGTGGGTCAACCTCATGGGCGGTGATGGGCTGACCCACCACGATCATCGTCATGGCCTCCCCCACCAACAGCCTGGGTCTTACCTGTAGGTAATCATTCACCCCATCCAATGCGAGCATTAACTTTCCGGTCGATCCCACTTGCAACCCAGGTTGGCTTGCGGCTTGTTCCCCAATCGCCACGCCCTGGCTTCTCCCCCAATCCGCCCACTGGGTGACCCCGCCATTGGATACGGTCCATGCCTTTGTGTCACCCGACAACCACCACGCCAGGCTTGATTTGGCCCCATCGGATAATCCCAGCCACTCGGGGGCCCATTTGGCTAGCGTCACCATCTGGGTACTATCGCCCGGCACGTCGTCTAAGGCATTGGGAATCCCATCCGAATCGGAATCCATTTCAATGCCCCACTTGCTGGATAAATACTGGTCAATCAGCAGTTGATCCCTGGCGGACACCTCCCCACTCATCACCATCACTTCGGCCACGTCCCCATTAAAATAATCGGTCCCAAACCCGCCCACTTTCCAGTTGGATAATGAACGCGTCAGGCCCGACCCTTTTGATACCACCAAGCCATTGACCCGTAATGACGATGCGGTGCTATCGATTACTGCCGTGATGATACTGGGTGCCAATGATCGCCATGTATCCCATTGATAGCCCGTCAGGTTCGTTGCCCCATCCTGAATGGCGATATTTGACGAGGTCTCATAACCCAAGCCAATGGATTGTCCCAACGAAAGGGGATATTGACGATTGGATCCGGATTGTCGCTTGGCCACCACCCACACATAAACAGGGGTTGAAACAGACTGTCCTTCAGGCAATAACAGGTGGTCAGTTAGGCCATCGAATCGAACCACGGGTCGGCCATTTAATCCGTTCTCCACCAATGTGGGCAAGCGATCCCCTTGGTTTTGATACACATGGTGTTGTTTGCCTGACCAATCCACCCAGGTGACCACCTTGCTGTCTTTTGCCGTCACCCCTCGATCGGCCATTAACCAAAGGGCTAATTGCGAGATTCCCGTTACTTGGTTGAGTGTGGCCGATACCCGATTCACCGACACCGCCCGCATCGCATCATCAGGATACTCATCCAATAAGTCAGAGACCCCGTCCCCATCGGCATCGTTTAACACCTTCCATTTGGTTGCCAAATACCGTCCCACACTGGCCCCTTCGGCATCGGTCAATACCCGGTTAAACCCAATCACCTCGCCCACTGAACCGGTGAAGTATCCCGTATCCCCCACGCCAGCTTGTCCGATCACCCATGGGCCATTGGGTACGGGTTGTGTCAGTGTGGCACTGCCTTCTGCACTGCCATTGATCCGTAATCTGAGTGTCCCATCCTCGCCCAATGTCCCCATCATGATCAAGGGGGTATTGCGGCCCAAATATTGGCTACTGTTGACCTGATTCCCTGCCGGATACCCCCAATTGACCACCGAGCCATCGTTGAGGGTCGCCCCCGCCATCACGCTAATGGCCAGGCCTGATGGGTCGGCCATGACCGTCATATTGGCTGACACCCGTGGGTGCATCACCAGTATCACCGTGCTGGGCTTCTTCACCATTCCATCGCCTACCATGCGCAACAGTGACTGCCCATCAAACCCCACGGCCATCACGCCGTTGAGTAGGGCAGCGGTGGGGCGACGATGGGGAAAGGGTGGTCTCATGTGCCGACGATTACCCGACCAGTCATACCAGTGCATCACCCGATTTTGATCATCCCATTCGATAGGGGAAACCGTTATATCGTCTGCATCCGTTAATACCCCATTACCCGTCACATCCCCACTGCCACTCAACCAAATCGATAGTGCATTTTTGAGTGGTTGCAAGGCACTGGGTAAGGATACCACTTGACTGGCATCTTGGGGGTAAGCATCGTAAGGATCTAATACCCCGTCCCCATCTTGATCGATGGCAATCCCCCATTTGACACCCAAGTATCGCTCAATGGCTTGTCGTGCCAGCGGATTCATAATGGTATTGACCACCAATACTTCGGCAATATCCCCTTCGTAAGGTAAGGACACGTCAGGGTCAATGCCAATGGACAGGGTCACCACTTGGGGCGTCTGCGTCGATGTCACCCGCCCTGCTTCGACACCATTCAGATACAACGTGACCCCCGTCAACGCCCATTCCGTTACCACAATGGATGCATTGCCCGTGGCGGTGGTGATACCAGAACTCGCCACCGTGGCCCCATTTTGATACAAGGCCAATTGCCCATTGGGTGTTAGCTCAATCGACAATTTCTTGGATTGTGACCCTACCAATGTGCTGGACGCCACCCGAGATGGCCGGTGCACCAAAAACAAGGTGACATCGTTATTGGATACGGCAACCGGTAACGAAAGCCCATTGGGTGCCGATCCAAACCCCATCACATTAAAGGTGGGTGGCCTGAATGCCATGCTGGGCATGCCATGAATACCAACCGGATTGACCCCTAACGCTGGGTTGGCATCAAAAGGCCTGGCATGTTGTTGATGGCCTGACCAATCAATCCATTTTTCCACACTGCCAGTGGGGGTGATTAACATGCCATTTCGACCTGATTCATTGGGATCCAGTTTGCCATTGCCATTGTGATCCCCTGAGGCAGATAGCCATAGTTGGCAGTTGGCCGATACCGCTTCGATGGCATCGGGCACTTTTACCACCTTTGCCGCCTGATAGGGGTATTCATCGTAGTCGTTGGGTGCCCCATCCCCATCCGTATCCAATCGAACCCCCCACTTGGCGGCCATGTACGATTCGATTATTTCACGATCCCCTGTCTCCAGTGGCGTGGTAAACACCATCATTTCAACGATGTTGCCATTAAAATAGTTGCCATTTGACATCCCGCCCACCAATGCATTGGGATAAGACGTGATCGCATCGCCCAGTGAGGTGGTGGCCACCGGTGATTCAGAGGCGTTGCGGTAATAACGCATCCCCGAGCCTTTGGTAAACACAAGGGAATGAATGGTTTGGGGAGAGGTGGCCAATCCCCCACTGGCTACCACCGCATAGCGTCCGGTTCCAAAGAGGCCGGCCACCGCCTGGGTATCCGATTGATACCCCAATACCACACCGGACAAATCAGTGGACAAGGGGGCTTGGCCTCCCAATAGATATTGGGCACCGGATGCCAGCCGCTCTTCTACCACCACCACACTAAAGGATTGAGACAACAACGGCACACCCCGCCATTCTAGCCCATCATTCAGCCCATCAAATTGAACGGCCCCACGCCCGCCAAATGCTGCCCCCCAGTACATGGGCTGTAAGCCACTGTTCGACTGCATCAAGTGGGATTGATTGCCACTCCAGTCAAACCATGTGCGTATTTTTCCAAACCCATCGACCATGAGGGCCGACGATGTGGCGACATACCATCCTTTTAGTCCTCGTTTGAGTGGGTCTGACAAGCCTTTTAAGGAGGCCCCCGAACCCGTGCCGGCAGATTCCGTCATGGCATTAAAGTCCACCACTTTGGTGGGGTCGTCTGGGAATGTGTCAACCGAATTGGGTACCCCATCCCCATCTCGGTCATTGGTATTGATGCTGGGATTCACCGGATCCGGATCGGTTGGATTGGGGTCACCATCCCCATCCGTATCCATCGAAATCCCCCATTTTTTACCCAGATACTGGTCGATAACCAATCGGTCTGCGGTGGATAAGGAGGTGTTAAACACCATCACCTCTTGAATTTGGCCGCCCCATCCACTGTCCAAGCCCGCACCACGACCCAGTAACGTCTTCTCCATCGATGCGACCAATGTCCCAGGGTTATTGAGCTGGCCCCGTGACGCCCCATCCACCAACAAGGTAAGTTGTTGGGGATTGATGAGCATCCCCACCACTGTGGACACATTGCCGGTCACCACCGGATACGTGAGTTGTTTTAACCCGGTATCCGTTGGCACGGCCAGGCGGAACATGGACTCTCCAACAGACGGCCGGTCCAACGCCATCACCCATTCCCCCTGGGGGGTCGATCGGTACCACAATACCCCTTGGCTACCCGGCATGCCACCGCCCACATACTTGACCCCATCCCACTTCAC
>Ga0209358_10000475_pt1 | contig 35040 bp, 22 predicted proteins | sample LauGreFa1BDMLBSN_2_FD_187574 | JGI IMG/M metagenome (GOLD analysis project Ga0209358, IMG submission 187574) | Freshwater lake microbial communities from Lake Michigan, USA - Fa13.BD.MLB.SN (SPAdes) (version 2) | ecosystem: Environmental > Aquatic > Freshwater > Lake | place: Lake Michigan, USA... | reverse complement strand
GAAACCTACAAGCTGTATCCAAGGGCAACACTATCATTTCAAGTCTTGCCAACAATCAAGTTCTTGAATTAGATCGCAATGGCAAGGCCCGGTGGACAATAACAGGACTTTCTGGCCCTATGGATGCACAAGCGCTTCCCAATGGCCGCATTTTAATTACAGAACATCACAACATGAAGATCACCGAGCGCAGCACTAAAGGCGATATTCTTTGGACAAAAACCGTAACATCAAACCCGCTTAGTGCAACCCGACTTCGCAGCGGCCTTACTTCTATCACCTGCAGAAATATGATTCTGGAAGTTGATCGATCTGGTAAAGAAATACTTAATTTACCAAGGCCTCAAAGCGACATCATGAGTGCGGAAAGGCTTAGAGATGGGTCTTACCTCGTTGCGACCAACCAAATGACATTGTTAAAAATCGACCGCACAGGCAAAGAATCTAATATTGTTCGATTACCCTTGGGCGTCGCAAGCCATGCCAATGATATTCTTCAAGATGGTACAGTAATCCTACCCTTAACCTGGCATAACAAACTCCAAGAAATTGATCCTTCAGGAAAAGTTGTTTTAGACATTACGGTCAATCAACCTACTGCTGCAGTAAGGTTATCCAATAAAAATATACTCATAGCAACCCAAACTGTTCCGCCCAAACTGATCGAGTTTGACCGAACAGGGAAGCAACTTTCAGAAAAACAGGCCCTTCACCCAGTGTTCAGGATTCGAACCAGATAAACAAACTAAGCCAGGAGGCTATTAAAATGCCGGTACGACAATTAGGGGCATTAATCTTGGCAGTGTTATTGCCATTCGCCTTGGATAACACGACTGAGGATGAAAAAACACTTGCGGATGCCGGTTTAAAATCGGATGGTAATTCATTGATTCAATTTTTAGCTCGCCGCTCTGAAGATAAATTTGACCCAATTCAGATCAAGGCACTCATTTCAAAATTAGGAGATGACAATTTTGAAACCCGCGAACAAACCTCTGCAACCTTGAATGCAATCGGAATCGCAGCATTGCCTGAATTAAAAACTGCTTCTAAAAGTCCTGATGTCGAAATATCTCGAAGGGCAAAAGACTGTATTCAAAAAATCGAAGAAGGGTCGCGAAAATTCGTCGTCGCTGCGTCAATTCGATTATTGGGCACAAAGAAACCTGAAGGTGCTCTGCAAGCTCTAATAAGCTATTCACAGTTTTCAGAACTCGATCAAACCACCGAAGATTTAATCCACGCAATCACTGCTACAGGTTCAGAAAACGGTACACCCTCGAAAATCATCCTTGATGCGATTCGTAGCGATAAATCCGTGGTCAAAACTCTCTGTGCAGAAGCTTTGGCAAATATTAATCCGGAGTTGTTTAAAAAAGAAACCCTCTCGCTTCTTAATTCTGATGAACCAAGAGTGCGTTACAAAGTCGCCCTAGCCTTTGCCAAATTAGGTGACAAAAGATCTATCGAGCCACTCGTAAGCAGCATTAGTTCTGTAAGCCAATGGGAATCTTCTCTACTCGATCATTTTCTTAGAAAATTACTACCAACGAACCCGCCCCCTGTTGGACTTCCTCAACCTGAGCTTCAAAAAGAATGGGCAAAGCGAACCACGGATTCTTCGATAATACCTGAAGCTCAAATTGCATTTAATGCCAAAAACATCGGAAAAACCCTCGTTGTTTTATTAGATGCAGGCAAGATAATTATGCTGGATTCAAGCAATAATATTCTTTGGAAAATCGACAATCTGCAATTCCCCCTCGATGCCCAAATCCTTCCTGATGAAAAAGTCTTGGTGGCAGAACATCAGGGAAACAAAGTTACTGAACGAAATAAAAAAGGTGTAATAATTTGGGAAAAGAAAATTGATGGCCCACTGGCAGTACAAAAACTTGAAGATGGATCTATTTTTATTGCCTCAAAATCCAATGTCATTTTTGTTGACCAAAAAGGCAAAGAAATATCGGAATTTACCCCGCCCAACAACGAACCCATCATGAAAGCCAACATTGCTTCCAATGGAGATATCTGCCTCGTGCTTAGCACCCCGCAAGGAAATGCAAAGTTTGTACGGTTTGATAAAAACAAAAAACCTGTCGCCACTTACGATATTGATGTTAGAACATCAGGCGGAAAAGTAGATATTCTTCCCAACGGCAATTCCCTCATCACTGAAGTTTATGGCAACAGGGTTATTGAATTTAACAATGAAGGGAAAGAAGTATGGAAATTTGAATGCGAGCAACCCGTGGCCGCTGTGCGATTGCCAAACGGAAACACTCTTGTTACATCAATGACGCAGATGAAAGCCTTAGAAATAGATCCAAAAGGCAAAGAAATCTGGTCGTACAAATCAAACACCAGGGTTACCCGAGCATTTAGGCCATGAGTAAAAGCCTTCTGCAATCATTGTTGTTTTTGCTTCTTTTCTGCAATGTTACACATGGAGGATGGCCTGAAGATGAAGTGAATTATTGGGATGATATAATCATTAAAAAATCAGGTATATCGACCAAACCCAAGGATATACAAAACTGGCTACAATCCAGAATCCCAAATGCAACTAATGGAATAAAAGCTTCAAAATTGGTTATTGATCTTGGAAACGAAAGTTTTGAAGTTCGAGAGCAAGCCTCCAGAGAACTACTGAAGCTTAACAATCTCGCAATATTTGAATTAAAAAAAGCGATCAAAAGCAAGGACATCGAAGTTGCAAAAAGGGCTTCAGACTGCCTTGAGCAAATATCTCCACATGAATCAATTGCTCTCAAAACAGCGATCATTCGACTATTGGGAAAGTCGAATCCTGAATTGGTTTTCGAATACTTTATCAAAATAGCAGATACATCCGAACTTGATATCCTTACTTCCGAAGCATTGCTGGATGCATTAAGTATCACAATAAAATCAAACCCAACATTGGTACAAAAACTTGAGGATTTTTCGCAAACTAAGGAAATCAAAAGTCGAATTCTTATTGCCCGGGTACTTGCCATTGGGAATCCCAACGGGATTGCATTCAGGAAACTTTCAACTGACGACCAAGCTATCGTAAAAGCAAACGCACTCCTTGCACGTCTTCAAGAAAAAGACAAAAAAGCCATTGGGTTACTAATAACCTTATTGCCTGAATTGAAAAACAATCAATTCAGCCCCATTGCAGGACTACTTAACGAATTGATTCAAGACCAAGCTTCGGAAAAGGAACTTGCGAAAGAAAAACCTTCTGCGGTAGAAGTGCAAAAACTATTCGCTTCCGCATGGGAAGTCAAAAACGCCTCAACAAATCTAAACATATATTCTTTAAATCAATTACAACCTAAGCGAATCCTTGCATCCCTTGCAGAACCCAACCTGAGTGGAAAAATTTGCTCACTCAATCCAGATGGTTCCGTTAAGGAACTTTTTCGCAACAATTCTTACGCTGACCTAGCCTGTGCAATCAATCAATCACTGTTTTTTTTGATGGAACGATCCAGGGGCCACGTGATCATCAACAACATTGGCGAAATTTACGAAAGAAGCGACCCGCTAATATCCACTTTTGGACTTGATACCGATGGCTTAGGAAAGAAGTTTATTCTTAATCGAAAAAACCTTTTAGTCCTCGATAACACAAACAAAATCATCGAAAGTATTGAGGTCAATAATGATTGCCTGGCGGGCACCCGGTTAATCAATGGCGACTATGCAATTGTTTTCAAGGATAAATCTTTGCTTATTCTTGATGGAAAAAACCTTAAGAAAGAAAAAACAAAGATTTCATTAGGGGCGATTGAACCTGCCCGCACTATTCTTGGGTATCAGATTCAAGGAACCCGGTCGGGTTCGATTTTAATACCTGAATTCGGAGGCAAAGCTATCAATGAGTTCAATCAGGAAGGGAAATTATTGAAAACCATTAAATTAAGCATAAATACTGGCAATTCTAATATTTATGGCCCTACTTTGACCATGAATTCGAACGGAAATTTTTTGATTGGTACCCGACTAGGCCAAACGGTGACAGAATTGAACATGGAAGGCAAAGAAATAAGAAACTGGGCCCTAGATTCTAAATTACACCGCCTTTTTTCCCAACCTTTGCGCATTATTTGGCCCGACTAATCATTTTATAACCAATGGGGGCTTGATTTCTTCCACGAAAATACCATACTTAAATTAGCTTCGCTGGAGTGGTGGAATTGGCAGACACACCATCTTGAGGGGGTGGCGCCCGTAAGGGTATGTGGGTTCAAGTCCCACCTTCAGCACTGTTATTTTAGCAAGTCCGTTTTTAAACCCCTCGCATTTCACATTCATTTCGATTATTATTCTTGGAATACAGTCTTTTGGTTTCCCTTTATTACTGGATTTATCTCCATGCTGATTAATGCTATTAAATCCGTTATAGTTTCTTTTATTCTTGTATTGCTTGCAACATCGACGTGCTTTGCTCAGGAAAACCGACAAGCCGATGTTATTTATGGCAGAAAATACGGCCTCGCCCTGACCATGGATGTTTTCAAGCCAACGGCAAAATCGAATCGTGCCGCAATCGTGATGATAGTTAGCGGTGGCTGGTTCTCTAGCCCTGAAGCAATTAATCCAAAATCGACCAATCCATTTACAAGCCGTGGCTATCATGTATTCGCGGTGGTACATGGCAGCCAGCCAAAGTTTACCATTCCCGAAGCGATTGAAGACCTTCATCGAGCTACCAAATTCATAAGATCAAAAGCAAAAGAGTACGACATTGACCCAGAGAAAATTGGGATTTCAGGTGGCTCTGCAGGCGGGCATCTCTCATTAATGATGGGCGTTTCAGGCAAAAATGGAGGCGAATTAAATTCAAAAGACCAATTGCAAGGATTTGCAAGCGGGGCTAACGCAGTCGCCTGCTTTTTCCCGCCTACAGACTTCCTCAACTGGGGTGAAGAAGGTAAAGAACAATTAGGCAGGGGCCCTCAGGCAATCCCAAACATAGTGGCACCATTTGATTTTGTAGTTTTCAACCAGCAAAAAAAACAGTTCGAACCTGTGGAAGACATCGTGGAAAGAAGAAAAATAGGCGCAGCTATTTCCCCTATTACTCATATCAGCAAACAATCTGCGCCTTCTTTGATCATTCATGGCGACCAAGACAAACTAGTTTCTATTCAACAGGCTGAATCATTTGTAAAAAAGATGAAAGAGGCTGGCGCAATCGCAGAGTTGGACACTCGAAAAGGCGCAGGCCATGGCTGGGCTAATATGGACAAAGATCTTGAGAAATTCGCAGATTGGTTTGATCTGCACCTATTAAACAAAACGAAGTAATGACCTCTTAAAGCCATCACTTCGTTTTTCAAATACTCAATCTTGAATAATTGTTATCCTACAAATACCCCGCCTGTGAACAACGGATCGTAGGCATAGAAATTATACAACTGGCCTTTTTGATACCTAAACACTTTAACTTCAGGGCCACCATTGGTGTAAGGCGCAGTTACAATTTCAGCAAGGCCATCGTTATCGATATCTGCCATTGCAACTGATAAGCCACCTGCAAAGTTAATATCGTAAGCAAAGAAGGTGTCAATCAAGCTAGTCCCCGAACCATTAAAGACCTTAACATGAGGACCGCCACCAGGGCCTGCTGCGACAACAATATCGCCTACAATATCGCCGTTGTAATCTCCCGCACCGACAAACACACCACGGTTGATGCCTGGATCAAAAGCGAAGAAACTTGCAAGCACAACCTGCGTGCCCTGCGAAAGTTGGAACCCGCTAACTGCAAGAACATGGGGGCCACCACCAGGGCCTGCACCGACCACCACATCAGAATAGCCATCGCCATTCACATCACCCGAGGCAACACTAATGCCCCCGGTAAAGGCTGGATTGTAGGCAAAGAAACTAGCAATGTTGGAATAATTCTGGCCGCTAAAGACCTGAACATGAGGACCGCCACCTTGCCCAGCACCGGTGATGATATCTGCATAGCCATCGCCATTCACATCACCCACCGCAACGAATATACCATCGTCAAAGGCTGCATTGTAAGCATAAAAGCTGTGAACAAGTTGCAAGCTAGTTCCATCATAGACATTAACCTGTGGGCCACCACCAGGGCCTGCTGCTACAACAACATCATTAATTCCATCGCCGTTGACATCGCCGGAAGCTACGCGCACACCACCCTTAAAAGATGGAGCAAAAGCAAAGAAGTTGGTGTCCTGCTGAGTTAAAAGATTGTAAACGTTGACTTGTGGGCCGCCGCCTTCATTCGTGCCGGTAATCACCAAATTGCTGGTTGCAGTAACTGCCTGATAAATCGTAGCTGACGAGGAGGAAAAATACCTAGTGTTGGAACCATTGGGCGAACCAAGATAGTTCGCAGTAATCGTATGACGACCACCCGTTAAAGTGCTAGTTGAATAAGTTGCAACATTATTACTAACAGCCACAGGAGCGCCCAAGGCAACGCCATTATCTAAGAACTGCACCAATCCAATCGTGGACTCTGCAGGAATAATCGGATTAGTTACGCTTGCTGTAAAAGTAATGGTAGCAAGTCTATCTGCAGGATTTCTAGATGAAACTAGTCCAAGGGTGGTAATCGCAGTTGTTAAAATCTGCTGATTAAAAATAGGAGAAAAAGCACTGCCATTTATATTGCTATCACCAAGGTATAAAGCATCAATCGTATGAAAACCAGTTGTGCTTATTGAAGTAAGCAACGTAGCAGTAGTTGCACCTGTAGTTGGATCTATAACGGTAGTACTTATAGTTTGCAATGGCTGAATTACGCCATCGATTCGGAAGAGAACCTGGCCGGTTGCAGAACCACCAGCATATTGAGGCGTTACAGTAGCAGTAACGGTCAAGGGCAAATCAGTACCATAAATCTGACTATTCGTGGTGACAGCAACACTGGAACTCGATTTGTTAACGCTTTGAGCAATGATATTGGAATTACTGTCGCCAAAAATCCCCTGGCCAACAAATGTGGAAGTAATCACATGAGGCGAACCATTGACATTTAAGGTGGTAGTGGTAAAGGTTGCAACTCCATTAACCACAGGAACTTGCCCAATAGAAACCCCTTGATCGAAGTAAGTTACGGTACCACTTGTGACCGTTCCTGATACTGCTGAAATGGTAGAGGTAAAGGTAACTGACTGCCCATATTCTGTAAGGTTATCAACATCGCTTGAGGTCAATATATTTGTGGTAAGAACACCGACACAAGTCAAAGTTACATCGTTGCCAGTTCCACCAACATAAGAAATACGATAAGAAACGCTATTACCCGTAGTATCAACAACCGTAATTAAAGAACCTTCTGCCTGACCGTTAAAGGTACCAACCACCGCATCTGATCCATCGTTATTGATGATGGTATAACTTGTACCACGAGCGGTTGGTGCAAAATTTAAGTTTACATCAAGCACTGGGCGCCCTGAAAGGTTTACATTTCCATTAACAACAATTTGGTCAAATGCAGTGCCTGCCTCCGCACCTGATGTATTTAAGTCAAAGGAAAAGACACCGACGGAACTTTGAGCACTGATACCAGAAGTAGTTAGGACAGCAACACTGGAAGTTTGGGTTCCAGGAGTTACCGTACCGTTTTGGCCAGCGGTCATGTTAAGAACACCAATCCGACCACTACCTTGAAGGGTACCACTGGTATTAACAAATACAGGCACATTATCTTGACCAAGTTGGTAGACAGTTCCTGCGCCAACCACAGTACTACCTTGATTATTTCCACTACCCGAAATGATCAAAGTGCCAGCACCAGTTTTTTGCAGGGTGGAAGATCCGCCATTGATTTTCTCGGAAAGGGTAAGTGTACCCGTATCAACTCCAACATAAGCGAGTTGCATAGTTCCAGCCAGATTCACATTGCCGCCCCAAGTATTATTTCCACTAATACTTCGAAGCGCCCCTGCTCCCGCAACACCTGTTCCATCAAGGTTCAATGTTCGACCCGAAATAGTAATTCCACCATCCAAAGCAAGAGTTGCAGAATTCACAGGCACCGAGGTGGAAACGGTAATTTGGTTAGTTCCAATACCAAGATTACCAGGAGATTGAACTAACAAAGTGCCTTCCTGAACTGAAATAGGAAGATTCAAACTAGTCTGAGCATTAGAAACTACAACAGTTCCTGCACCAATTTTAATCAACTGACTATTAGCCGGAATTCCAGCGGCCTGAGTGATCTGGCCACTTACAATTAATTCACTTCCAGCGCCTGCACCAAGAGAAGTTGTTCCTGCTGCGGTAATGGTTCCGCTCCAAGTATTTTGTCCAATACTTTGCAATGCTCCAAAACCATTAAAACCAGTTCCTTGAATGGTCACATTATTTGAAATATTCAAGCCGCTACCGTTGACTTGGATTGAACCTGCACCTGAAAGCCCAGGCAAAACGGGGCTCAATTGCGTAACACTTACCGAGGTAGCTGCACCCAAGGCATTATTATTCATAACCTGCAAATCGCCATTACTAACTAACCAGCTACCCGTAAAAGTCGAAGAGTTATTTGCTGAGATACCAACGGTCATGGAGCCTCGTTTTTCCAAAGTTACACCAGTAACTGCACTTACAGTACCACTGATCAATAATGTTGAATCGGGGGTGCCGCCAATGGATGCATTAGTTTGAACTTCGACCCCGCCCTGCCATTCTGCAAAATTAGGGTTGTCATTTGGTGAAACTACTTGAAAAGCACCCAATCCTTCAACTCTTGCCCCTTGGCTTAAAGGTGTGCCAGGATTTTGGTCTGGGCCGTTGTTAGAAACAGTGCTTGTATTACCATCTTGAAGAATTAAATTATACTGTGAGCCAAAAACAAGATTCTGCCCACCATTAACCTCATCACCAAGAGTTAGGGCGCCTGCTAATTGTTGACTAGTATAACTAGCAGGGATTAAGTTGGCAGGAAGTTCTCGAACAATAATATTTTTTGGCGTACTAACTGGACCAAGGGCTGTGTTATTTTGTGCATTTAAAAAACCATCAAAAATTACCACATCACCACTAAAAGTATTGGCTTGGGTAAGTTGAACAACACCTTCCCCCCATTTACGCAATCCTGCAACACCACTTATCACACCGTTTATTTCTGTTACGCTGGCAAATTCTTGACCAACGCTTGGGTCTCCAGTGGGGTTCGCAGGAACCCCACTGGTAAGCACCAAGGGATCAATTGGTGCTGTAATTCCATAAGGATCTGCGGTCAAAGATGTTGTCACTTCCGAAGAATTTGAATTAAGCGTAACCGTTCCATTCCATTGATGAGGTAAATCACCAAACCCGAGTCTAGAATCTCGACCCGTAAACTCCCCAAAGGGCACATAAATAGGATAATTTATCTCAAACTGGGTTAATGGCCTGTAACCATCACCACCCAAAAGCACCAAATTACGATTATCAATTACAATCGGTGCCAAGGTTCTAATCCCTACCCCACTCCTTGTGCCGTACTGGTCGATACTTAACATCAATGAACCATTGGAAACCTCAACATTGGAATTTGTCGTTGCTTGCCCGAGACCATTACTATCTGAGACAATCAATAAACCCTGCAAAACAGAAGTAGAACCTGTATACCCATTATTGGATTCAAAAACTAATATACCGGATCCTTGTTTCACTATTTTGTTATTGTTCACGTCATTTAATAGCACATAACCACCATCAATATTACCAGATTGTGCTTCCGCAATATCAGAGTCCAAAATCAAAAAAGAGCCTTCTTGGGCAACATTAAAAACAAACGAAGACCCAGCGGGTGCATTGGGATTTCCAGCATTAATTGGGCTATAAATCCAGTTGGCATTTCCAGCGGAGGTATCTGTTGGGTTTACCAATGAACTTCCAGCATAATTAGCAACCATTTGTGTCTGGATATTTAATGGCACTGCTGGATTAAAAGATATATTCGTAACGGGATCCACTGTGGCAGGATCCACCGTAACAACAGAGCCAATTGTCCAATTAAAAGGCTTAAAAAAAGTATCTGTAGGATCGGATAAAGCACCAGGAAAAAAGAACTCCGCAGTTATAGTAGTAGGAAAATTATTTACTGGGGAAATTCTTCTATTAAATGGACCGAATTGTGGATTATCCCTTCCATAAAGATAATACCCTGCACCATCAAATTGAACCGCATCCACATAAACAAGTGGATCAAAATAATTCACCCCAGATATGGGATCACGAAGATACCCTGGAAGATTCCCAAGTGTATCAGGAGATAAATCATTTATCAAATTTACCTGAATTGGCCCAGGTGGTGGACCCACTGGAGTCGCAGTAGTGTCAATTCGTGTCAAATTACCAAATACCCCTGCAGTTGGTGTAGCCAACTGTGCATTTGCAATAAGTGGAAATACAAGAGTGTCACCATTTTGGGGAAGGGAAGATTGCCCTAGAGTAGGATCCCAATTATTACCAAGTGTAACAAATCCGTTACTATTTTCATAGGATGCCATAAAAGAACTAAATGTCGGATCGCCATTTGAGCCATATGCGGGATCGGTAAGATTCCCATTAGTCCCAACCCCGGCCAGGCTGCCGTTCCATACTTTGGTGGCGCATTCAATTCGCTCTTCCAAGTTTTCAATATTAAGTTTTCGGGCAGTTATGCCCTTGTTCGATTTCTTTAAACCAAACATCCTCTTGATCGATTCCAACTTCCAATTGAACATGTGAGGCTCCTGCCTTTAAAATAACTTTAGACAATCCATCCGGTTTATTTATCGGCAGAATAGCCCTCACAACTTTTACAAGTTGTATTTTCATGCAGATCGTTTTAATCTTTACGAGTTGAATAATCGGCAGAGTCTACCAACTGAACCAAAACGACTCTTTTTAACCAGAGCCCCTGTTGTGAATCATGCGTTTTGGGTATTACCGTGGATTATCGATAATGAAAGTGCAAGGAATCGCTTTTTTTTGCTCGTTCACCCACCAGAGACCAAATTCGGGAATCGTTTTGACATTCCCGACAATTAAATGCAAAAGGTTGGTACCATCGATCATATCTAAATCTTTTTTACTCATCTTGGGAAACGAAACCGGATGGGAATGATAAACCACCAGCATCTCTTCCCCTATTTGCCTTAACTCCTTTACCACTTTTAACATACTTTCAGCAGAGGAAAGAAATTCAATCTCGCTTTTGAGTGAATTTTCGAGCTTATAGACCTTGGAAACAACTCCGATTTTTTCGGTTTCTCTGGTCTCAAATCGCCCACCCAGCACCCCACAACACTCATAAGGGAACTCTTCGATGGCATGATTTAGCATTTCATTTAGAAAACCTTCTGTAACCAAAAGCTGAAAAGGGATTGACATACTTCCTACGGTCTCGAGAATAAAGGAATAGCTTTCACAAGCGCAAATGCTATTTAACCCATTTTACCAATCAGACGAGAATCTTCATGGCAGGAACTAAGGGAAAACGCGATAAAGTCATTCTGGCATACTCTGGTGGTTTAGACACCTCTGTTATGGTTCATTGGATTCAGGAAAAGTACGACCTGGATGTTATAACCTTCACGGTCGACCTAGGCCAAGGTGAAGACATCGAAGCGATTAGGCAGAAGGCCCTTAAAACCGGCGCAGTCGAAGCCATCGCACTCGATGCTAAAAACCTCTTTGTTGATTGCTTCGTTTGGCCCGCCTTGATGGCAGGCGCAATTTACGAAGGTAAGTACCCCCTTGCTACCGCACTGGGTAGGCCGCTAATCGCAAAGCTTATGGTCGATGCAGCTAGGCAGCATAATGCCAAAGCTGTTGCCCATGGATGCACAGGCAAAGGAAACGACCAAGTTCGATTCGATATTACATTCCAAACTCTTGCGCCAGATTTGAGAATTATTGCACCCGTGCGCGAATGGAAGATGACCCGGGATGAAGAAATCGCTTTTGCGATAGAACGAAATATCCCCGTAAATATTTCTAAAGATAATCTGTTTAGTATCGATCAAAACATTTGGGGCCGAAGTTGCGAAGCAGGCGTACTTGAGGATCCATGGATCGAACCGCCACCAGAAACTTTCGCCTGGACCAAAGATGTAGCCAATACCCCCAATGACCCCGCTTATGTGGTTATCGATTTCGATAAGGGTATCCCTGTTGGTCTTGATAACAAGAAAATGGACGGGGTTGAACTCATCAGCAAACTTAACACGCTTGCAGGTGAGCATGGCGTAGGCCGTATCGATCATGTTGAAAACAGATTAGTGGGTATCAAATCTCGCGAACTCTACGAAGCCCCAGCAGGCGTGGTTCTTCATTTTGCACATCGCGAAATGGAATCGCTCACCATGAGCAAACAGGCCCAGCGCTTTAAATCTATTGTGTCACAAGAATATGCGGACCTTATTTACAATGGGCAATGGTTTAGTGCGTTCCATCAAGATCTTGCACAATTCGTTGTCAGCAGCCAGCGTTTTGTTTCGGGCCAAGTTCGCATGAAACTCTTCAAAGGTAGCGCAACCGTGGCAGGCCGTAAGAGCGAAAACAGCCTTTACAGCAAGAACCTTGCAACCTACGAAAAAGGCGATCAATTCGATCACGATGCAGCCAAGGGTTTCATTCGCCTATGGGGGCTCAGCCAACAAACCCAAGCACAGTTACAACTGCTTAAGGGTGGAAAAGGCTTCGAGCTTCCAGGCATTCTCACTGATAAATCAAACAACAAATAAACCCCTAAAGGCCGCCTTCATGCACTATGAATCGATGAATATTGATGAACTTGCAAAGTACCTCAAGCAGGATGCTCGAGATGTAAATAAACTTGCAAACAAAGGCACCATCCCAGGAAAAAAAGTCGGGGGCGAATGGCGCTTTCATCGCAATGAAATCAATTATTGGATTGAATCTAATCTTCACGAACATGAAAACGAAACCTTGCTTCACTTTGAAAGCCACGCACCCATCGAATGCGAACGCGGCTTGCTAGTCAGTAAGTTTCTAGGCGAAGCCTGCATTGCAAGCCCTTTAAAAGCCAGCACTAGGGCTTCGGTATTAAAAGAACTCGTAACCCTTGCTGAACAATCTTGGCAAATTTATGACCCCGCAGCTATTCACGCTGCATTGGTCGAAAGAGAAAGCATTGCAAGCACTGCGCTTGCAGGTGGCATCGCCATCCCTCACCCACACCACCCAATTAAAAACACCCTGGGCGAATCCATCATCTCCTTGGGGATTGTCCCCAATGGTATCCCATTCGGCGCACCCGATGGCAAACTTACAAGCATCTTTTTCCTTGTTTGCTGCATCGATGATAAAACCCATCTTCAGGTACTCGCCAGGCTTACCAGACTTTTCCGCAAAGAAGGATTTTTAGATGCATTGCGCGAGATGAACTCTCAGGCAGATATCTGGCATTTAGTTCGCCAGACTGAACTCTCACTCATGCTGCCCGGCTAATTCAACGCATATCGGGTTGCAAACAGCGCACCCTTTTCCCTTCGTTTTCAAGGATTCTTTCAGCAGCAAGATAACCGGATCGCACTGCGCCTTCCATAGTTGCAGGCCAACCTGTTTGGGTATAATCGCCTGCAAGATAAAGGCCTTTGATCTGGGTAGTTTGCAAGGGCCTAAATTCATCCACACCATACGAAGATTCAAAAGTTGCCTGCTTCTCACTAACCACTCTGCCACGAATTAATTGAGCTTTTGCAACATCCGCAAAGAAGCCAGGCAGTTCAGCCATAACTGTTTTTAACACCGCATCATGCCCACTCTTCAACAACTCTGCTGAAGAACTGATTACGACTTGGTAGTAATATTCCCCCTGCTCGTTTTTTCCCCTCGAGAAAAGCCACTGGCCAATCGAATCCAAAAGCACAACATGCGGAAGGTCAGTAATCGGCTGATCAAACCACAAATGAACGCTGGTGATAGGCGCAGTTCTCAAACCTTGCAACATTCCTATTGCGGGGTCTAAATGGGCTATTGGGCCAAGTAAATCAGCAACCCGCTGAAATGGCACCGCAAGCACAAGATTGTCTGCATTAATAACCTCAGCGTTATCTAACAGGACTTCCCAGGAAGAATCACTTTTCAGCCCAACCGTTTTAACAGCATTACCAAAGCGAATTTCAACACCTGTTTTCTTAAGCCATGAAACAACCTCTTCACCATAAAGTCTGGAAAGAGGCACCACAGGTAAGCCAAGCTGGTAGGCTTTGGAGTTTTTCCAAAATACATCTACAAAGACTTTGCGTGCGTAATGCAATCCGACCTTTTCCATGGGCGTATTTAACGCACTTATTAACACCGGAGCCCAGAAACGCTCAATACAGCGCTGCGACTGAAAATGATTGGCTAACCATTCTAAAAAAGGCGCATCTTCTTCTGCCTTCGTTAACCTTAATAACCCCATACCCAAGCTTAATCTGATTTTTTCATTCCAATTGAGAAAATGGGCACCTAAAAAACTCTTGGCGAAATGCAAAGGAGCAGGCAATTGGACACCCTTGAAAAGACTGGTATTGCCATCGGGGGTCCGCCAAAACATGCTTGGCTCATCTTTTATGTAATGACCTATGCCAATTTCTTCACAAAAATACTGCAAGTTTGTACAGCACTTCATACTCACATGTTGGCAATTGTCAATTAGGTCGCCGCTGGCGGAATCCACAAAAGATGTAGCTCTACCCCCTAATTTCCCCTTAGATTCAATCAAAATAACCTTTTGTCCATGCCTAGACAAGGTTCCTGCGGCGGCCAAACCTGCCAATCCGCCACCAATAACTACAGTAATTGCTTTTTTCATACCTAACTTTATGTCCATTAATCCATAAACTCATCTTGCCGAGATTGAACGCAGAACTTATCTTTTATTATAGGTAATGCAAGATAATGTCTTGGTACCATATTTCCCGATAGCTCAATGGTAGAGCGCCTCGCTGTTAACGAGGATGTTCAAGGTTCGAGTCCTTGTCGGGAAGCTACAATTGTCACTGTTTTAAGACTTAAAGCCATATACTGTTTGCAGATATGGCTTTTTTTCATTGAGTTGGCAACTTTGCATGTTTGCATGAAATGTCACTAAATAAGGCGAAAAGTTGACATTTTCGTTGCCATTTTTGGTGGCAATTTCGTTGGCAATCTTAGAATCACCTTGTCCTGCAGCTACCGCAATATGCTCTGGCGTAATCATTCGGTAGTACTTGTCTGCCACATTTGGAGTGTTTCCCAACCACTTACAAACAAAATATTGCTGATATTTATCCAACAAATCTGTAATCAAACTTGCTCGACAATTAACAAACAACTTAGCCCATAAAGGAATGCCTAGTTTTTTGAACCACCGCCTAACATTCATGGATATGTTCTTACCTTTCCTCTGTTTTGCAAAAATTGGGTCGTTCCATTGCTCGCAAACAGGAAAAATAAACACCTGCCCTTCAACCCTATTCCTAAGAGCCTCTAGGAATACAGGTTTTAAATCAGGAAAAATCGGGCATATTCTTTTTTCCATTTCAACTACACTATCACCATTGGTCTTTCCTTTTAAACCATGGATCACAAAAAGACCTTTTTCAAAATCTATATCTTCAAACTTCAACATAATGATATCTGACGGGATCCTTAACCCGCCAAACCTCGCTACTGCAATAAGCATTTTCGATTGATAATCAGGACAATTTTCAAAAAAGTATTGAGCGACTTCCTTGGCAACATAAACTTTCCTGCTCGGATCTGAATTCCCTGCAGATCGGATCTTCCTAAATGGATTCCTGCTAATGATCTCCATGTCCTTGAACTCTTCAAAAAACTGACGAATCACTTTTACATATTTCCCAAGAGTACAAACACTGTATTTCTTATTTGGTTTGAACTCATAATTTGAGATAGAGTCATACCAGTTCTTTGCATCAAGTACAGTTATGTCCCTGATATCCGTACTGGGTGGAATAAACCTAAACAATGCTTTAATAGTGTATTTCCATTTATCAATTGTTTGGGCATGCTTGCCATTCTTATCCCATCTTCAATATATTTTTGCAGGTATTTTTTAATGGGAATTTCGACTGAATCCCATTGCCTATTCTTGACGGAATCAAACCTATTTTAGCTAACTTAGAATGAAGATCATTGACTCCATATGCCTTCGGATCATTATCAATTTTCTGAATCCAAAGAATTATATTTTGGTTAGAGCAACATACATCTTCAATCCATCCCTAAAGGCTTCAACATTGTCTAATAAGCAATCAATTTCGATTTTGCGGCATTTCGGAATGATTCCCGCACTTGACGATCCTCGATCTCGATCTGTTCAGGAGGCGACATTTTGGAAAGTCTAGGCAATGGCTGTGGGACTGCTTGCTTGCGGACCATGGCGAGCGTTCGAGCAAGATCACTGCCCGGAACACGTTCAAGAGTAGCCCAGTACTTGTCCTGTAGACAAGGAATGAGGAGCGGATCACGAGTTATCATCTCGAGTTGAAAACGCACTTTGGGGTTGGCCTGACGGATCGTCTTCACGATAAGGGCAAGATCAAGGGAACCTTGGCCGAGTGGAACCTCGGCCATGCGAAAGCCTTCGGGAGCCTCTTCAAAAGCGATATCTTTCAGATGAACCGTGCGAGTGTAGGCGGCCAACGCGGTGACTGTTGCAATAGGGTCTTCGAGTAGAGCCAGGTTGTTACCGGTGTCCAGGCAGATGCCGACCCATTCGCTCGAAATGGTCTTAATGAGCTGTATCAACTCATCGATCCTCAAATCTTTATGGTTCTCGACTGCGAGTTGAACTTTGTACCGAGCTGCGATTGGCTCCGCCTCTTTGAGTGTAGTTGTAGCCTGTTTCGCAAAAGCCGGGTAATCCTCCGCTCGCTGAAAAACTTCATAACGGCGACCGCCCAGCATCACCATACGCATTACGATAGCACCGCAGGCCTGAGCAGTCTTCAGTTCCGAGTCGAATCGCTCGCGGTCTATCGCGGTATCTTTTGGCGGAGCGACGATCCCCTCGATAGCCATCTCTCGCTTCTCGGCCAGTCGTCGAATCGCAAGGCAGTCCTTCTCATCACATATACCGAGCGCAAGTTGTACCGCATTCGCCCCTCTTTCATGGGCGAATGACAAGAAGTTCGCCGGTCGTGCGAACTCTTTCCTAGCGTCCCTTCTTGCTCGAAAGCCGTAGGAGTACAACAGTAAGCCTAGGTTACTCCTCGGTACCGGCTCGTCAGCATGAATGGCAATGGAAGTGCCGCCGATACCCGCCACACTGCTTGCTAGGAATGTTCGTCGATTCATGCGTATTCACCCAGTTGTCGTTTCGATCCCAAGGGCACGTAGTTCATGATCCCACGGAGCCCGATACGGACGCAACAACATTTTCACAGCATTGGGATCATTAGGAATTGTTTGCTTTGTGCTGTCCCAACGCAGGGATCGCCCCAGACGGAGCGAAAGATTCGCTAGATGACAGGCGGACGCCGTACGCTGGGCGCTGACCAGATCACTGATCGGGGTCTTCCGAGTGCGGATGCAATCAAGAAAATTTGCGGCATGTTCCCGGTACTGAGACGCCGAGTCACCGGTTTTGTCTTCGAGGGACTCGGTACGTGATTTGGGTATTGCGTCTAATGCCATCCGAGGCCCGTCGACGGGGTGGCCTTCCTTGATTCCGGGAATCATGTTGGCCGGGGGAATGTCTGGATCGGCCCAAACCTTGAAACCTCGCCGGTCGATGGCCAGCGTACCTTTGGTGCCATGGAATCGAAGCCCAAACCCGGATGGTTCCCCACGGGCCGCCTCACGCATGACGAACGCGACGGTGAACTTCCCACAGTCAAAGATCACGTCTTGGGTATCGGGAGTTTCGCCATTATCGCGCAGGGCGAATCGACCGCCGATCGAGGTTACACTGCGGAGTTGGTCCAAACCGAGGTACCAATCCACGATATCTAGATGGTGAGCGCCCAAGTTGGTCATCTGACCGCCCGAGTAATCCCAGAACCAGCGGAAGTGATACAGCCCGCGATTAGGGTTGTACTTGCGAAGTGGAGCAGGGCCGAGCCAGGAATCGTAGTCCATACCCACAGGTGGTTCACCATCGGCCGGATTACCGAACCCCGGGTTAACATTACGTATCGCATCCATTCGAACCGAAGAAATCGTGCCGAGGTGGCCGCTCCGAATCAACTCTCGGGCTTTTTGATAATGCAAACCGGAGCGCTGCTGAGTGCCCACCTGAACGACACGTTTCGTGCGATCAGCAATTTTCTGCAACCACTCCCCCTCGCCGACAAAAAGCGTCAACGGCTTCTCGACATAGACATCCTTCCCCGCAGCACACGCCATCATCCCCATCAAGGCATGCCAGTGGTCCGGGGTGGCAACAATAACTGCTTGTACATCCTTGCAGTCCAGAAGCTTGCGGAAGTCCTGATAGGCCGTGGCTCCATCGCCAACAGCCGTAACGCCTTGATCAGCTCGTTTGCGATGACAGTCTGCAACCCCCACGATCTGGCAGGCGGGGATCTTGGAGAAAGTTGCAGTGTGCGTCTTACCGATCAGACCATAGCCGATCAGGCCAAGCGCCACCCGCTCGTTGGCGCCGAGAACACGCGAGTAGGCCGCTGCAGTCAGTACTGTGACAGAGGTCGCATGTATGAAAGATCGGCGATCAGTAGTAATGTTCATTCAGAATTTCCAGATAGAGTAGGGGCCGAGCTATTTCGTCGCGGGCTGGTGCTCCGCGATCGCTTTCTTAAGCTTTTCCGCCGCTTCGCCGGTTGCAACTTTCGCCAGCCGGCCCGCGACAAAGATGTGCCGTTTCACAATCTCAGTCGGCGAAATAGTGATTATCTTAGCATCGGGGTGATCGGCCTGCACTTGTTTCAAGTCGGCATCATTGACCACGCTCATCGTCAAGTCGAGGGTTTTCAGCCGGCCCTTCATCGGTAGCAGATGCTTGAATCCTCCGTCGTACGTGACGAATACTTCCTGAAAGCCGATGTGCGTCAGCTTCGGCATCTTGGCGATGGATGCCAGAGCAGATTGTGAAACGTTGCCCATCTCGGCAACCGTGAAAGATTCTAGCGTCGGGTGGATTTCAAAGAACTTCAGACCTGCTTCGCTCACTTGGGAATGCACCACGGTGAAGGATTTTAGTCCTTTGATCTTGGCGGCCTGCTCCATACCCGCATCGTTGATGCCAAGGGTCAATTTGATCTCCATTAGCTTGGAATCCTTCAGAGCATCGAAGCCCGTGCCATTGTAAAGTGCCGCCTTCGGATGATTGCTCAGAAAGCCGTTATGGTCAAATCGAATGATGCGCAGTTCCTGCATCCCTTTAAGTGCACGAAGGCTATCGTTCTGCAACCAGGGGCCATTGCCGGTAAGCGCAAGCACACGGCCATTCGAGTCGTAAACGCAACTGAAAGAGAGGCCTTTCGATTCAGTACCGCGAACTCCCCATGACTTCAGATTGGAAGTGTCAATGCCCAATTCTTTCAATCGGTTGATGACGCCGCTTTTCGCCCACCCGGGAACCTCGGCGACTTCGACCGCGTGCCCCTCGATCGCGATGATCGCCTTTACGAGTTTTGCTTCATCAGGGTGGATTGGGAGCGTGATGTCGGGGGCGGCACTAATCGCCATACTATAAATTAGAGATACCAAAGCGAATGTTTTTTGCATAATTGCACCTTAATTTAAACTTAATTAACTAGGAAACTCTAGGGGTAAAGAAGACATATTAGCTAATCTTTGTCACACAATTGCCTTAATGATTCCATCGGCCTCTCCACCCTGGAAGTTCTTTGGGACAGGGACGCCGAGAAAACCGAACATCGTCTGCCAGAGGTTTCCAAGCAATACATCTTTATGCCTAACATGACCTTGGTGTTTAACGCCAATCTTATGCCCACCAACCAACATAGTCGGGAGGTTAGTGTTGTTGTGGGCGTTGACGGTACCACCAGACGAACCCCAGACTAGCAAGGTATTGTCGAGCAACGTGCCGTCGCCTTCCTTCACACCCTTAAGTTTCTCGATAAAATACGCCCAGTCTTGCATGTACCAAGTGTCAACCTGGGTTAGCCACTTTAGCTTTTCCGCTTCCTCGCCGTGGTGGGTCATCTCGTGGTAATTGTAAGGGCACCCCATGAACCCATATGTGTAGGTTCCATCCGAGAGATCTCGGCGAGCGTAATAACTGATGATTCGAGTACTATCGGTTTGCAGGGCGAGCGTGATGACATCGTACATGAGTTGCTGATAACGGCGGTAGTCGAACGCTTTCCCGCCCCGGGTTTCTGGGTCGAGCGCCTGAACGTCCTTGCCAAAGTTAAGTGGGGCCACCTTCGGCTTCGGTTTATTCAGCCACTCTAGATCCGAGGCGATCCGGGTCTCCACGTCACGGACGGACGAAAAGTATTCGTCGAGCTTCCGGCGGTCGTCCTTGCCGAGTTGGTCGTTCAGTCGTTTCGCCTCGTTCCGGACTGCGTCCAGCACGCTCCTAGTGCGGTCGGCCCCGGACCGGCGGGCGACAATGTTATCCGCCGTTTCCGCTCGGAACAGTCTTTCAAACAGGACATGCGGCCGGTTCTCAGCCGGGATCGGGGTGCCACCGGGAGTCCAAGAAAGTGTCTTGTCGATCGTGCCGGACCCAAACCCGGTCCCGCGGTTGATGCCTAGGACAAGTGACGGAAACCGAGTCTGCTTGCCGACCACCCCCGCAAGTTCCTGATCGCACGAAGCCCGGAGCTTGGAGTCGGCATTGTGGGTGTTCGTTCCGGTCAAGAATGTACGGTCGCCGCCGTGACCACCCGAGTGGGTGAGTTTGAGGCCGCTGATGAGTGTGAAGTCGTCCCGTAGGTGATCAACCGGCTTCAGGATCGGGGTGACGGTGTAGGTCTTCCCATCATCCGCCGGGGTAAAGTCGCGGCCATTGACGCCAAGGCCCCACATGCTGAATATCGCCCGTTTGGGCCGTTCGCTTTCCTTCATTCCCCCTGCGTTAGTTAGACTATGGGCCAACGCGGACATCGATTCGAGCCAAGGTAGCGCAAGTGCAACTCCTGCGCCGCGGAGGACAGTGCGTCGAGAGAGTAGAGGGGAAGTTCGGTCGGACATTTGAAACCTCGGGTTATTATTTGGTGCGGAACACGTCCGAGACGACAATCGCTCGGATCAGGGATTGGATACGATCATTGTCTCTTGCAAGGGCAGTGGTCAGTTCGTCTACCGTCGCCCGGTCGACGTACCCGACCGGACGGCACAGGGCATAGGTCAGCAGTTTTTCCGTAAACGCCCGGTTGAACTTGTCCTTCTCGATAACAAGGCTAGTCTTGTACTCTTCTAGAGTTGTAAACTTCAGGCCCGACTTCAATTCGCCAGAGGGATCGATTTTCGGCGCTAGGGCCAGCGATATCCCTTCGCCGTTCTGCTTCTCCCGCCACGCCCCGATCGCATCGTAGTTTTCGAGCGACAGACCGTACGGGTCGAGCTTGGCGTGGCAACTGGCGCACGTCGGTTCGTTCCGGTGCAGGGCAAGTCGCTGCCTCACCGACAGGTTCTTTCCAGCAGTGTTCGGCTGAATGTCACCGGCGTTCGGCGGGGGGGGCGGTGTGGGGTCATTGAGAAGCTTCTCTCTTACCCAGACGGCGCGCCGGACCGGGAGGGTCCGGTTACCGTCCGACAGCAGAGTTAGTAAGCCAGTCATACCGAGCACGCCTCCGCGGTGATGGTCAGGGCGAATGGCCACCTTGCGGAACTCCGGACCCTTCACCCCATCGATGCCGTAGTGTTTCGCGAGCCGTTCGTTGATCATGAGGAAATCTGAATCTAGAAAGTTCGTTATCGGCAGGTTCTCCCGAAGAACGTGCTCGAAGAACGCAAGCGGTTCCTCTTTGCTTGCGATTTCAAGCAACTTGTCATATGTCCGATATTCCTTGGCTGGCATCACCGTTCCATACAGCCGGACGTCCAGCCACTGGCCGGCGAAGCTTTCGACAAATCGGTGGCTCTTAGGGTCGCGGAGCATTCGCATTACTTGGGCGTCGAGCACTCTCTGGTCGTGGAGTTTGCCCGCTACCGCAAGCTGGGAAATCTCGTCGTCGGGCAAGGACGCCCACAGGAAGTACGACAACCGGCTAGCCAGTTCGTGGTCGGTCAACGGCCGGGATGTCCCCTTTGGCTCCGGCTCCGAAAGATAGATGAAGCCAGGAGATACTAGTACGAATTGCAACCCGATCCGGACTGCTTCGTGGAACGATGCCTTTTTTTCGGTCATTGCCTGAGTGGTCAGCCTCACGACTCGATCAAGCTCATCTTTGGTGACCGGTCGACGATATGCCCGAGGAAGGAAACGTTCGAACACGATGCGCAATCCCTCCGGGGTCTGTGGGAGGGAATCCGTAAGCCCCAGTGCGGCATGACTGCGTGGCGGCCACTCCTTCGCAATAGGCCCCTCGACCTCAATGGTGTCGAGAAGAAGTTTTGGCAGCGTGTCGATCTTGTACTTCTCGTTATGAACCCACCGTGTGCCGGTGAACGCCTTCGCATCCGCCAGCGCTTTGTCAAGATCCGCTCGGGCTTTCTTTAGCAAATCGTCATTTTTATCAGTCACGGCTTTATTGATTTTTCCACTGTTCACCAGAATGCGAAAATTGATATCCTGCCAGCCTGGGTGGTTGATGCGAGCATCCCAGAGCCCGTTCCAGGTGATGTGGAAAGCTTTGGTCATGTCGGGCAGACCAGCACGAAGAAACACAGTCAACTCGGTGACTTCTGGCTTCTCCAGCTTTCCGTTGGGCTTGAACTCGAAAGTTTGCTCGAGGGGAGTACCGCTGGAATATACGAGCCGGACACGGATAGGCTCGCCTCGGTCACCGGAGTCACTACCCCCCTTAAACCGAACCTGATAGTAACCGTCCTGTTTGATAAATTGGGTGAGGGTTGGCGGAGGGCCTGGTGGAACGCCGATGAACTCCGAACCCTTGCCTCCGTAATGAATCGCGGATCGGATAATCATCCCCTTATCGGTCTTGAAGTGCGTCGGCGGACCGGTCTCGATGATGTGGTCGAGGTTTTCGTTGACCTTTTGACGAATGGACTCCCCGATGTGACGGTTGGCCTGCCACAAGTATTTTTCCGATCTGGGCGGCGCGGTTTGCACAGCCTCTCGAGCGACCAACTCCGCAACCCCAAGGTACCTTTCCAGTTGCGTCTCGTCGAAGAACAGGGCAGCAGCGACACGGTCAAATCCTTCGGATTGCCCGTCGGCTGGTAGCTCTTCTCGTAGCTTGTCCGATAACCGGGGATCCAGACCAAGCAAGTCTACAACCGTGTTAGCGTACTCGTCGCGGTTTAGCCGACGCAACAGGTTCCGACCACCCGCAATCCGGGCCTCGCGCTCGGCCCGCTTCAGCTCGCGGCCCACCCACTCCACCGCTGCGAACGACTGCTTGGGGTCTGGCCGAGGCTCGCTTTTTGGCGGCATGGCCCCCGAGTTGATTTGATCGATCACTTCTTTCCAAGTGTCCGCAGTTTTTCCGGCCTGGAAGTCGCTCCCAAGCTGGTCGATACGAAACCCGGCCTTCGCCTTTTTAGCATCGTGACAGGAGTAACAGTGCTTCACAAGGAAAGTTTTAACATCCCGCACGAACTCGGGCGACGAGTCCGCTTTAGGTAACAGGGCGAGCATAAGGAGAGCCGCATTCATATCTGAACTCCTATTTCTTGACAGGCTGAATCTGTTCGACGATTTGCTCACGGGGCACCACGCCCACACGTTTGACCCATGTCTCGTATAGTTGGGCCATGGACTTCGCTCGCGCCGGTTCTTGCATGGCGATGTTATTGGTTTCGCCGGGATCGGTATCGACTCGATACAACTCCCATTCGCCGGAACGGGGGCCACTTGATGCGATGTCGCCATCTGCAGCGGCTGGGCCATAACCCCGCACCAGTTTCCAATTCCCCTGACGGACAGCGGCGTTACCCATCCTCTCCCAACAAAGCACGCGCTCTTCGGGAATGGCCTTCGAATCACGCATCACGGGCAGGAGACTGACCCCTTCCAGAGGCAGCACTTCGAAGTCGTTGAATTTCTTGGGATGCTTGGCACCGGCTGCATCCAGGCATGTCGGAAAAATGTCCATGATATGCGCGGAATCGCCGACGATTTGGCCTTGGCGGTTCTTGGGAATGCCTTTGGGCCAATGTGCGATTAACGGCGACGCGATGCCGCCGTCATGCACCCAGACCTTGAACTTGCGGAACGGCGTGTTGCTTACTTGCCCCCAGAGTGGACCTCGAACCGTGTCTGAGCCGTTGTCACTCAGAAACAGAATCAGCGTGTTGTCGAACTGATCGGTCTTACGCAGTTGGTCCACAATGCGGGCGATATTCTGATCGACACGATCCACCATCGCCGCGTAAGTCCGCATCCAACGGTCGCGTGTTTCCTTCTTGGCTTGTTGGGCTTCCTCGGTCACCGTCGGATCGAGTTCCGGTAATTTGGCATCTTTGGGAACGAGGCCGAGTTCCTTCAACCGCTTGAAACGGCATTCGCGAATGGCCTTGGGGCCGTCCTTGTAAGTATCGGCATACTTCTCGATATCCGCCGCATGGGCTTGGATGGGCCAATGCGGAGCGGTGAAGGCGAGATAGCCGAACCACGGCTTGGACCGGTCGGTGTCCGCTACGAATTTCAGTAGATGATCGGTGAATGTGTCCGTGGTGTAGAAGTTCGGAGGAAGTTGATCGACCTTTTTCCCATCTTGCACGAAGAGAGAAATCGGCTCTTTCTGTTGCCACGACCGATAGCCGGTGAAATGTTCGCAGGCGCCGCCGATCAAAGCGAAACTGTGATCGAATCCGCGCGCGTTCGGCCAGTTCACGGGCGAACGACCGAGGTGCCATTTCCCCGCCATGAAGGTCTGGTAACCTGCTGCCTGCAACGCTTCCTGCAATGTCACGATCCCGCGGGTCTTGAACCCGAGGTAGGCTGGCGAGCCGATGCGTCTCCAAAACTCGTTCTCGGCCCCCTGTTCATTCATGTCGCCCATGCCTGCCTGATGCGGTGTGAGTCCACTCATCAAAGACGCACGGGATGGACAGCACTGGGCACAGTTAAAAAACCGAGCCAACCTCACGCCATTCGCGGCCAGTGCGTCAAGCGTGGGTGTTCGAATCTCCCCGCCATAGCAACCGATATCTGAATAGCCCATATCATCCACCATGATGATGAGGATATTGGGGCGCGATTCCGCACCGTTCAAAACCGGAACACAGCAAAACAGAACGAACACCGCTCGGAGAAACTGCATTCTGAATCTCACTTTCCGCTCGGTGATTTGGATGTCGTGACGAATTGGCCTCGGAGTGGCTTCGCCGACTGGACTGGTCCTAGACGGCTATGAAACTCATACATGTCTGCACGATAGAGCGTTCGTTCCCACCACAGGGGAATTTCAGTTTCCAACAGGCCCACCGCGACTACCTCCAAGGCTGGCGAACCGATGGGAACTTTTAGATGCTCCGCTTCCTCCGGAGTCAATAAAACAGCTCGCACGGTTTCGTCTGCCCCTGCGATGATGAGTCGATGAGATTCAGTCCAAGCCTGATATAGCGAACCCTCGGCCTGTGAACGAGTCAGTTTCGGACAGTGTGAAGCCACAACGTAGCGATGTTCCAGAATCACAGGGATGCCATCAACAGCTCTCACCCGATCCAGTTCCCAGAGCAGATCAGATTCTTTGACTAGTAGCTTTTCGGCGATTTGCGTTTCCACTTCGCGGGCCTTTAGCTTTCCAAATGTCAGTAGCAAAGTACTCGGCGTTTTCCCAGCGTTTCTGGCTTTTTCTGTGAAACTCACCAACGATCGGAGGTCATACGAGATCGCAGGTTGGCGAACGAACGTGCCAATGCCCTTACGGAACTCCAGCAACCCCTCGGAAACGAGACTGGCAAGAGCCTTGTTCGCAGTCGCACGGCTTACAGCAAATCGCTCGACGATTTCGCGCTCGGTGGGGAACTGCTGCCCAAACGTGTACTCCCGGCCAACCAGCAGGCGCAACCGCTTGTTGATTTGCTGATACATGGGATCTCGTACAATCGTTGGGTTCATTATGCGCCTCAATGTGGTATGTGACTTCCAGAGTTAAACCCTAAACACGAAAACAATCTTGAAACCAAGTGGCTTAGCCACTGTACGATTCTCGCTATTTCCCGTCAATCATTAATATCGTCGATTTGGGGCATTTTTAGGGTGGTCAGTTGTATGCTAAAGATGAATCGGCGTGCACAAGGAGTGTTACACTCAATTTTGCGACCACGCGAGATCTTAAATTTCCAACTTATTGCCAGTAATCCGGTTGCGGGATTGGGAGACGATAATATTGTTTCAATAAGTGTGCGCCTCGGGAAGCTTTCTTTTTTCTGCATATCACCGCTATTATCAATCTCAGACTTAAAGACAGTGCCTATTAAAAGGTAATGGCTTTAGTCTTATCCTGTGCAAGTTACAACCCGTGAGGGTAAATCTCTCCCTAATGCGCTATATCAAAGCTTTTTATATATTCGTAACAATCCCCCACTTGGCGCCTGTTCACGCCGCTGATTTATCAGCGAACAAACCAAATATCATTTTCATCCTCGCAGAGGACTCCGGTTTTGCAGACTTTGGTTGCTATGGCCATCCGTATTCTCGCACTCCTAACATTGATAAACTCGCAGCAGATGGCACCCGCTTTACGCAGTTCTATGCCACTGGAGTCTCTTGTTGCCCAAGGCGCACAGGCTTAATGACTAGCTTGGTCGGACATGATGCCGCTAACAACAAATGGAACCATCCATTTCTCAACTCCTACTATCAGTGTGATTGGCCTGACGTCGAGATAGGTTGCTTTATTGTTATTCATCTGGAGACTTCGGTCGCTTTCTATTTAAGTAGACTTCGAGTTGGGTACTTTTCGATTAAGCTCGTCCGTGCGTAATTGCTCGATGCCCGCAGCTCCAACACTTAGCTTCCTTGCCAAGTCGCTTCTGGGGTCAACGACTCGCCAAAAGGGACACACGGAATTTGGTGAAGCACCTTCCGCCAACTCTTCGATAGCGATCTCAGCTACGATTCGCGAGTGAATGGAGGAAGTTATGGGACACGATGCATCCGCCTCATGGCTCTTGGCTAGGTCTTTTCGCATCTCCACGATACTGATGAATGATCCCGATGGTATATATCGCATGTACCGATCGATTATTTCTGGCGATGTTATCAATAGCTTTGTCCCGGGCGGCAAGCCTGCAAACTTTTTCTCGAGGACAACCACGTGGGCTGGTTTTGAGCAAGCTTTCTTCTCTAACCATGTCTTAGGCATTTCAGGCCTCCATGTTATGCTTGTAATCTTTACGAATTTCTGCAGGCTGCAATCAACACTACGAAGCGTATTGAGTCACATCACACTCAGTAAGTCAAGTCATGCCTAAACCCAAGGAAAAAAACGCAAAAAACCGCGCTGAGACACATGCGAGTCTTCTCGCTACGGCTAAGCTGCTTTTTGAAAAACTTGGCTACTCGAGCTTCACAGCAACACGGCGTGGTTTTCTCGCCATAGTCGTTTTCTCAAAATCAATGATGATTTTCTCACAAACAGTGATACAAAGCATTATAGTAAGTTCAATATCACATGGGTCCTAATTTATAAAAGAAAGAGGATTGAAACCAATGTTACTGAAACTAATGTTACTAAGTGCTACGGCCTCTGGGTTGCTATTGTTGGGGATGCCCATTGGATCATCTCAGGAAATCGCACAACCTGCGCCTAAACAGCAAGTACTTAAACATGACGGCAAGCCTGCGGATATGACCAAGCCCGTGCAGGTATTTATCCTGCTTGGCCAGTCGAACATGGTGGGTCTGGGAAAGGTAAAAGGCCCGGACGGCTCGCTCGAGTTCGCAGTGAAAGAAAAAAAGAAATACCCCTATCTACTTCAGGATGATGGCAAATGGACTGAGCGAAAAGATGTGCGATTTGTCCGCTACATGTCAGGCAGGGGGCCACTTAACAACGACTGGATGGCCGTGAATGGCAATACTATCGGGCCTGAATTCGGCATCGGCCACCCGCTGGGAAATGCAATTGATGCCCCCGTAATGATTCTAAAGTGCTGCATCGGTAATCGGGCCCTAGGTTGGGACCTTCTGCCTCCTAGAAGTGAACGCTTTGAATTTGCAACCAAAGACAAGGCAGGCATCGAAAAGAAATTGGTTTTCGCAGGTTACAAGGACAAACCCGAGTCATGGGAAATGGATCCGGCGAAGGGCTTAAAGACCGAACCTGCACCATGGGTGGACAAGGCAGGAAAGCCCATTGATTGGTATGCTGGCAAACAGTGGGATACTGATGTTGGTGATGCAAAAAAAGCGCTCTCTGATCTTGAAAAACACTACCCAGGAGCCAAGAACTATGAGGTTGCTGGATTTTTCTTCTGGCAGGGCGAGCGGGATGCCGGCACTGCAGGACATGCTTCACGCTATGAAAAAAATCTCGTGCACTTCATCAAGACCTTGCGTAATGAATTCAACGCACCGAATGCGAAGTTCGTGCTCGGGACGATGGGGGAATCCGTAAAGGGCGGGACTGGACTTGGCAATCAGATTCTCGAAGCGCATCTCGCAGTTGACGGCACCGCGGGCAAATATCCCGAGTTCAAAGGCAATGTTGCAACCATCTACACACACCCCATGGCACAAGGCGGTAGCGGCAACGGCCATTACGGCGGCAAAGCAGAGGTTTACATGGATGTTGGCGAAGCCATGGGTCGGGCCATGGTCGAGTTGTTAAAGAAATAAACAAACAAGGAACAAAAATGAAACAGAACCCCATCACTTACAAACCGTTTGCATTTTCATCCATCGTGCTCAGCGCGCTCGCGCTATTCGCAGTAACGGTCATGAGCACCGTCCAAGCTCGGGCAGCAGAGCAGCCAATCTCGAAGCCGGACAGCAAGAAGAAGCCCGTGAAGGTCTTCATCCTCGCCGGCCAGTCCAACATGGAGGGGCATGCGGCGATCAGCACTTTTGACTACATCGGCAAGGATCCGCTTACGGCACCCTTGCTCAAGGAGATGCGCAATCCCGATGGGACGCCGCGGGTATGTGACAAGGTCTGGATGTCCTATTTGACCGGCCCTTATGACGGCAGTGCCAATGGTGAGGGCCTGGGCAAGTTAACCGCCGGCTTCGGCGAACGCGGAAATCAGCCCACCAAGCTGAGCGGCAAGATTGGTCCCGAGTTTACCTTCGGGATTTTTATGGAGAAAGAGCTGAAGGAGCCCATCATTATTATCAAGACCGCGTGGGGTGGCAGGTCACTCAACACCGAATTCCGTCCGCCAAGTGCCGGGCAATACAAACTGCCTAAGCAAATTCAGGAAGTGTGGGACAAATATCCCCAGGGCGCCCACGGTGTCCCCAAGCTCGAGGACCGAAAAAAATGGCAGGCTGACAAGGATGCCGCCTCGGGTGTGTTTTACCGAATGATGATCGAGCATGTTAAAAAGGTGCTGGCAGATCCCAAGCGGGTCTGCCCGGAATATGACGCTAAGGATGGCTATGAACTGGCGGGTTTTGTCTGGCTTCAAGGTTTTAACGACCTGGTCGATGGGACTACTTATCCCGGCCCCGACCAACCTGGAAAATACGATGTTTATTCAGACCTGCTGGCCAAGTTCATTCGCGATGTTCGCAAAGACCTGTCAGCCCCGAAGATGCCATTCGTGATCGGCGTACTGGGAGTCGACGGTGAGGGCAAAAATGTGAATTTCCGCAAGGCTATGGCCGCGCCGGCCAACATGCCCGAGTTCAAGGGCAATGTGGTCGCTGTTGAGACCGCTCCCTTCTGGGATCACGCCATTGCCGCCGCACAACCCAAGCAGGGCGAGTTTAACAATATCGTTGGTATAGCTCACACATTGAAAAAAGATGGCTCTTTCGACCGGGAATGGAAATGGGAGAATTACTGGAAACCGATTGGCAAACCACTGCCAGAGGAACGGACCTGGCGCTTCATGACGATCGATGCCACTGAGAAGAAGGACAAGATGGAAAAATATGACGGCAGGCGATTTCGTGACATCACGCTGCCAGCCGGGATGGAGAAATGGTACATGCCCGACTTTGATGATAGCAAATGGGCAGAAGGCAAGGCCCCCATCGGAAAGGGCGTCTGGAAACACAGCGGAATCACCTTGGACAAATTCCCATCAAAATGGGGTGAGGGCGAATTCCTTATGATGCGCACAACTTTTGAAGTTGAAGACCTAAACTGCGATTCGTATCGCATCGCAATTTTGGCGAGACAAGGATTCCATGTTTATTTGAACGGACAAAAGATACACACCTACATCTGGTGGCAAGACTCTCCGCGTTATGGTTCCATCGTCCTCAAAAACGAACAGATCAAATATTTGAAGAAGGGGAAGAACGTATTGGCGGCCTATGCCAATGACCAATATGACCTTAAGTCTCCAGAACATTATGCCGCAATGGATCTGCGGGTTGAGGGTATCACCAAAGCAGACCAAGAGAAGCTTGATCTCGCCTTGGAAGAAATCTTTTCGCATAAAGATAAAGAAATCCTCAAAGGTGCCTCCAATGGCGGTTACCACTATTTGGGCAGTGCGAAGATCTTTGCGCAAATGGGCAAGGCCTTTGCCGAGGCAATTTTGAAAATTCAGAAGTGAACAAGCCGACCGGCATCGCGCATCCAGAGAAAGCCAACGGCCAGTTGAACGTATAAGGAATCCGTCGGGCGGGGGCAAAAAAGGAGCTTATATGTGGAAGACATTGGTTTTGATAACTATGGGCAGCCTGCTTTTTTCAGGCCCAGCCGCAGTGGTTGACGGAAGCGAGAAGGCCGGCGCACCTGTCGGCACTGTGAAATCGCGAACATTCAATGTTCTGAACTACGGCGCGCTGGGCGATGACAAGACGGATAACACCGAAGCGTTTTCGGCCTGCCTGAAGGCGATGATCGCTGCCGGCGGCGGAAAAATGTTTATCCCTGACGGGATCTACCGCGGTAGGATTATCATTCCCGGAACAAAAGAGTGGATCACCGTGGAGATCGCGGGCGAGAGCGAACCGACCCCGGTCTTCGGGACGATCGGCTCGTTTGCGTTTCCGAAGAAAGGCACGATTGTCAAATGCCTGTCGGAATCTGGGGCGGCGGTCATCTCTGCGGCCAACGTCCCCGACAAATTATACATGCAGTTCTCGGGAGTCAAAGTGAGCCTGCGGAACCTGGACGTCCGCACCTACGACAATCCCGGCATCGGCGGGATCGATCTGCTGAACGCGGTGCAATGCAAACTCGAGAACGTCTTCGTCAATACCGATCGCTACAATGTGCAGGCGTCCAAACCCGCCCACGGCAAGGCCGGCATCAGCACGCCGGCCTGCAACAACGGGGCCCTCACGATCCTGCGCAATGTAGTCGTGACCGGCTATCACACCGGCATCCAAGTTAACGAGCACACCGACGGGGATAACATCGTGGTGGCCTCCAACATCAACGGTCTGGAGTTTCCTTTCGCCCATCATGCCTCCCGTTTTGGGCGGGTGGGCACCTACCGCAACACCCATCACATCACTGTTTCTGGCAAGCACGGGTTTTCGATCGAACAGATGAACACGGAACAACCGGGGCCGGGACAAACGGATATCAATAATGCCTGGCAGGCGCTCGTCAGTGATATTAACGACCCGAAGAATCTGGGCGTTGCTGACATCAACTACTGGGTTGTAGAGGGGAATGTGGGAGCGGTCGAGAAGTTTAACCGCAATGGCGGCGCCTTGATCCGCGCCCGACGGACCGGCTCTGCTCCCGTCGGAAACAAGTAACAAGGAACAAAAATGAAAAAGAACCACATCACACGTAGATCGTTTGCTCTGTCATGCATCACGCTCATTGCGCTCGCGCTCACGGCGATTGTTGGTTGCTTAAAGAATGATTCACTTCCTACGGAGTTCAAACTCACGCAAGTGTTACATCAAAAGAAAGTATCACAGTTGATGGGACCAGGAGGGGGGAATCATTCCTTTACTGTCTACGAACTCCCAAAGGAAGTCTCTGCAACGATTGCAGATCAAGGTCTAACCTACCTGAATTCCCTGCCCTCAGCGCTGGGGAAGAAAGCTCCCGACAAGACAGCATTCAGTGGACCTTTTGTTAATTGGCAAGCGACACCCGTCTCTAGGGCGGCGAGATGGTTGCGACATGAAGACGAGCAACGATTCGAGAAGAGGGGGTGGGCACCTTCCATCGCAACTTTTTATAAATCTTACGAAAATGATGATGGCAAGGATGAATTTATCTCATCGATATCACCTGAATATGCTGACTCCTTTCAAACGGCTATTTCCACGCCCGGCAATTATTATGCTTACGGTTCTTACCGTGGTATGTGCCTTGTCGTTGTTTCACCAAAGATAGGCAAAGCGTTCTATTTGTTTAGAGACTGAAAACGCAAATAACACCCAGATAACAAAGTACCGCCCTCATTCGCACGCGGGTTCCGCACGTTCTGATTGCCATTCAATGCAGTTTGGCCTGGGTTTCCATAATTCTGCGAGTTTCATTAGCTTTAACCGAAAGTACGTTAAACCTCACTCAACAAAAGAACCATTGAAACTGAACTCATCCAACAGAATGGAAAGCGATATCAATATACCGACACAAATGGTGCATGATAGCTTAACATGGTGTTTAGAAAAGAGGTTATAACGCAGCAAGGCCTCGAACGGTACTAGTGGATAAATTGACACACCTAAAGCACTAACTTACAATTTGGCACAAAGCTGCGAATAAGTTGAGTGGAAAGAAACTGTTTTATCAATGAGGAACAGACAATGAGGCGATTCTATACTTTGATGGTTTTCTGGATTGTGAGCGCCAGTGCGACATTAATTGCTGAAGAGCGAACTGTGCGTGAGAAACAACTCGCCGATGCCGAGTTTAGGCTAAAATCTATCTACGAAAAACGGACCTTCACACCGGCGACATTTCCCGGGAAATGGCTTGCAGATAGCTCCGACTACTGGATGTTGGAACCTGCCAAACCGGGTGCTGAACCCGAAGTTGTTAAGTATGATGCTAAAAGCGGGAAACGAATCAACTTTTTTAATGAGAGCCAACTGGTTGTGCCCGGCACAAAGGATCGACTGGTTGTTCAACGGTTCTTGCAGACGCCACTCGCCAACAAATTTTATCTACAAACGCAAACCGGAAACTGGCTCTTCGACTCGAAATCGGGGGAACTGAAAAAGCTTCCCAATGAGGCACCACAACCATCGGCGGCCAACTCGTTTTCTCCCAAAGTCGATCGCATCATTTTCAGGCGTGGCCATAATCTTGCTGTGGCCGATCTCGCGAATGGACGCGTGACACAACTGACCAACGACGATCATAAAGACCTCGACAACGGTGGCAACATCAGTTGGAGCCCAGATGGTCGTCGGATTGCGTACATTCAAACGGATTCGTCGAAAGTGCGTCGACGACCCGTTGTTCATCCGACCGATCCGACTTATCCCGAGGTGACGCTCGAACGCTTTGCACGCGTTGGTACGCCGATTCCCACACTTCGTGTCGGCGTTGTGGATAGTGAAGGTGGTGCAACACAATGGGTGGAATTACCAAGTGATCCGGGCACGTTTTACATTAATAGCGTAAGTTGGGCCGGGAACTCCAAGGAACTGCTGATTGAAATGCTCAGCCGCTCACGCGACAACCGCAAGTTCTTGCTCGCCAACATCGAGAAGGGCGAGATCGCAACCGCATACGAGGAAACCGATCCAGCTTGGATTGACGCAAGCTATTCCGCCAATGCAGGGCTGGAGTGGATTCACGATGGCAAAGAGTTTGTCTTAATCAGTGAGCGAGGCGGTTGGCGGCAAGCATATGTGATTTCGCGAGATGGTAAACAGCGTAGGCTTCTAACTAAAGATAAATCAGACATCATTGCTCGAGGGCCGGTCGATAAATCAGGCGGGTGGTTTTATTACATCGCATCGCCGAAAAACGCCACCCAACGCTACTTGTATCGCATCCGCTTGGATGGCAAAAGCGACCCCGAGCGTGTTACACCAGATGACCAACCTGGAACACACAGCTACGAATTCTCACCGGATTGCAAGTGGGCGTTTCACACATATTCAACATTCGACAAGCCACCAGTCGTAGACCTGGTTGAACTCTCCGGCCATCGCTCAGTGCGCATCTTGGAAGCGAACGATCAAGTTCGCAAACATGCCAGCAGTCTAATTTACAAACCGACCGAGTTCTTGAAAATCAACATCGGGAATGGTATTGAGATGGACGCGTGGATGATCAAACCGCGGGACTTCGATGAGACAAAGAAGTACCCGGTTTTCTTCTTCATTTACGGTGAACCACACGGCCAGACTGTGCTCGATGACTGGGCAGGGGGACAGAACCATTCAATGTTTCACCGAATGATCTCAGATCTCGGATACCTCGTAGTGTCGATGGACAATCGCGGCACACCGGCTCCGAAGGGGGCCGAATGGCGACGTGCAGTCTACGGAAGCCTCGGCCCGCTATCGACCGAAGAACAAGCGGCTGGCGTCATCGAGTTAGCACGCATGCGATCGTATGTAGACCCATCGCGAGTGGGTATCTGGGGCTGGAGCGGTGGTGGCTCAAACACATTGAACGCGATGTTCCGTAGGCCGGATGTTTATCATGTTGGTATTGCTGTTGCGCCGAAGCCTCGCCCGGAATTGTATAACGCCTGGTTCCAAGAAATCTTTATGCGAACTCCAGAGGTAAACCCTGAAGGCTACCGCAAGGCAGCGGCTATCAACTACGCAGAAGGTCTGCGCGGAGATCTCTTGATCGTACATGGGACGGGAGAAACGAACACGCACTTACAAATCACCGAAAGCCTCGTGGATCGACTCATCGAGTTGGGCAAAAAATTCGACTACATGTCCTACCCTAACCGCGACCACGGCTTACGAGAAGGTAAAGGCACCCCGGTCCACCTACGGATGCT
>Ga0209358_10000472_pt1 | contig 35163 bp, 38 predicted proteins | sample LauGreFa1BDMLBSN_2_FD_187574 | JGI IMG/M metagenome (GOLD analysis project Ga0209358, IMG submission 187574) | Freshwater lake microbial communities from Lake Michigan, USA - Fa13.BD.MLB.SN (SPAdes) (version 2) | ecosystem: Environmental > Aquatic > Freshwater > Lake | place: Lake Michigan, USA... | reverse complement strand
TACCTTTGTGTCATGCGGGGGATGGAAGGGTGCCAAAGAAAAAGGGTTGGTCCGACAAGAGGGAAAAGAGTATGTCATGCAAGATGGGGATGTGGTCGAATTTTTGTGTCAAACCAATGCGGGGTCGGGTAAAAAGTAGGCGGCCCGCTGGCATACCAAGGATAGGCTGGTGAATCGTCAGATGTCAGTCTGGCGGTTGGCGGCCTGCTGGGGTTTGTTGGGATGGGTGCTAACGGGCATCGGGGTCTCACAGGGGATACAGGCGGCACGTCGCCCGCCCAATGTGGTGGTGGTCGTGGTAGATGGGATGGGTCCGGGCATGGTGGTGGCCTCACGGTATACGAAAGGCGGGCCTTCCCACCGGCTGGCACTGGATGGGTTTCCGGTGGTGGGATGGGTCACCACGTATTCGGCCAATAATGGGGTGACCGATTCAGCCGCCGCCGGTACGGCACTGGCCTGTGGCATCAAGACCAACAACGGGTATGTGGGGGTCAATCCACGTGGGGAGCCTTGTGAGACCTTGTTGGATGTGGCCAATGCGATGGGGTATCGGACGGCCATTATCACCAATACCTCGATGGTTGATGCGACCCCTGCGGCGTTTTATGCCCATGTATCGAATCGTCGTGATAGCAAATCGGTAGCGGCTTGGATGGCAAGTGCCAACATTGACTTGATGGTGGGCGGGGGAAGTGAGTGGTTGGTGACGGCCAATGGTGTGGTGAGCTCATGGCGGACAAGAGGCGGGCAAGTCACGACAAACTGGGGGGATGAGTCGATGGGGTTCCCCCTGTTGGCCTTGCTTCAACCCGGTGATTTTTCGTATGAATGGGAGACGCCGACACGGTCATTTGAGGCAGTGGTCACCCGTTCAATGTCCCATTTAGTGGCAAAGGGAGAGCCGTTTGTGGCGGTGATTGAATCGGGGCTGGTTGACAAAGCGGCCCATCGCAATTGGTTGCGGTATGCGATGGCGGAGATGGATACATTGGATCGGCTGATTCCCTTTTTAAGGCAAATTCCCAATACATTATTGGTGCTGACGGCAGATCATGACACAGGTGGATTGGCGATTAATGGGTATCGTGAGTGGGCCCACTATACGGGTGCCGCACTATGGGAGGGGACCACGCGTCAGCGGGTGGTAACCTGGGCATCCGGACCGGACATGGTGATCAGGTCAAAGGGAATGGGTGTAACCGAATCCGATCTGGAGGTCACGGACATTGCCGACAAAGCCCAGCACACGGCGATGGATGTGCCGTTGTATGCGTCGGGGCCCTTTTCGGCGTGGTTTGCAGGGATACTCGACAACACCCAGGTATTTGACCGGTTAAGGAAAGTGGTCACCCAACCAGCGGTGGGGCCTTGGGCGGACCGATAGGGCATACCCCACCACTTTGGACCTTTTACACACTGCGATTTGATGGATCAAGCCTGACCGATAGGGGGTAGTTGATCACCCCGTTGCAGACAGCGGCCAACGAAATCATGTGACCCCATGGGGATAAAACGAGTGGTGACGGATCAAACCAAAAAAAGCAGGGTGCAGCACCAATGGGATCTCTAGGTGGGTGAGATACAACCCAGGGGGCCTCACGCAATGGCTGACAATCAATCAACTAATGGCGATTAGAGAGTGTAGGGCAGGTGAAAAAAATAAAAAGGGCCGGGAATGGGTGATGGGGCCGTCACCGACAGGGTACCGATGGATGGGGTGATGGTGCAATCGGGACTTTTATCATGGCCCATCGGGGAATGGGTCCTGACATTGATACGAGACCAGTGGGTGCGTGAGAGGCAGGTGAGACGACACCATAATAGGAGATCATATGGATATCGAGTCATTCAGGATGAAAGCCATCCAGGACACCCCAACTGGCGGATGGTGCAAGAAGGATGTCATGGCCCAATCGAATCGAACGCCTGGGTGTCATGGTAGGGTATGGCGTGTCATCACCTTGGGTATGTGTCAGGAGAGGTTGTGTGCCATTGGGGTGGCACAATAAAAAAGGGATGGCGTGTGGGAGGTAATAAAAGAGACATCAAGGTCAGTATTTAGCTTGCTCCCCCACGGGAATGGGGGTAAGTGTCAGGTGGGGGGATGGGACATGTGAGAAGTCGGATGGTGGTTGAGGCAGGTAACCCATGTACCCCCTGCCATTAGCGTTGGCTGGCCCTTCCATGAAAGGTGGGGTAAACTGACCATTATTCGTCACCGTGTGATGGCAACATAAATAACCGAGGTGAGCATGTCGATTGTTGATTGGTTTGCAAAAAAAGAAAAACCCAATGCCCAGTCCGCCAAGTTAAACATTCCGGGTGATGTGTGGATCAAGTGTCCGTCTTGTGCGGCCATTTTATTTCAGAAAGACCTGGATACCAACCATAAAGTGTGTGGTGAATGCCAGCATCATTTTCGATTATCTCCCACCGAACGCGTGGTCGCCATGACCGATATGGGGTCGTTTGTTGCCCACGATGAATCGGTTGGCCCCATTGACTTTCTAGGGTTCAAAGACACAGAGTCCTACCAAGTGCGCATCCAAAAAGCCCAGGCCAAATCGCCTACCAAAGATGCCGTTCTGACAGGTATCGCCAGTATTCAGGGTGTGGTGGTGAATATGGCGGTGATGGATTTTGGGTTTATGGGCGGTTCCATGGGTTCCGTGGTGGGCGAAAAAATAACCCGTACCATTGAACGGGCCATTGACAATGGCCACCCGGTACTGATTTTTTCCTCCTCTGGAGGGGCTCGCATGCAAGAGGGCATCATGGGATTGATGCAAATGGCCAAAACCAGTGCCGCCTTGCAACGGTTGGCGACCCATCGCATTCCGTATGTATCAGTGATGTGTGACCCCACTACAGGGGGTACTTCCGCCAGTTTTGCCACCTTAGGGGACATTAACTTGGCCGAACCGGGTGCCCTGATTTCATTTGCAGGCCCTCGTGTGATTGAACAAACCATTCGGCAAAAATTACCCAAAGGGGCCCAGCGGTCCGAATTTTTATTGCAACATGGCATGTTGGACCGCGTGGTGCATCGCAAAGAATTACCCGCCACCATTGCCAAATTGTTGCGGGTGCTAACCCCGCCAAAAGGAGAGGCTCATGAAGCGGTTACCCTTTGAAAAACCCTTGACGGAATTATTGGATAAAATCGATCAATTAAAAGCATTGGCCCAGTCTGAGGGGATTGACCTGTCCGTTGAAATCGCCAAGATTGAGGAAAGGGCCAATATGGTCAGGCAAGAACTCTATGCCAATTTGACCCCCATTGATGTGGTGCAAATTGCCCGTCATCCCAATCGACCCGATGCGTTGTCATTGGCCATGATGATCACAGAAGACTGGACCGAATTACATGGGGACAGACAATTTGGGGATGATCCCTCCATTGTAGGGGGTATCGGTCGACTGGGTGGCCATCGGGTGGTGGTAATCGGCCATCAAAAAGGTCACGATACCAAAGAAAACCTGCATCGCAATTTTGGCATGCCTCACCCCGAAGGATACCGAAAAGCCATGCGGTTGATGACATTGGCCAACCAATTCCAGATGCCCATCATTACCTTGATTGATACCCCGGGGGCCTATCCAGGACTGACCGCAGAAGAACGGGGCCAAGCCGAAGCCATTGCACGCAATCTCAAGGTGATGGCAGGGTTAGACGTTCCGATTGTGTCGGTGGTAATCGGCGAAGGGGGGTCTGGTGGGGCCCTGGGCATTGGGTTGTCCAACCGGTTGTTTATGATGCAATATGCGGTATATTCGGTGATTTCGCCCGAAGGATGTGCCTCTATTTTGTTTCGAGATGCCAAAAAAGCCGATGTGGCAGCCAAGGCGTTGCGGATCACCGCCCCCGATATTCTATCCATGGGGATTTGCCATGGGATATGGCCGGAACCATTGGGTGGGGCCCACCACGATTGGCAAGCGGTTGCCACTACCATTCAATCCCAATTAATCCATGTGCTGGATGGATACAGAGGGTGGACCCCTGAGCAATGGGTGGCGGAACGTTGGCAACACTTCCGGAAACTTGGCCCCTTTATTGAAAACGGGGAACCTGCTAATATGCCATCCTTTTGTTAGGGTCACCCTGTTTCTTCGGGGTACTCCCGCCTGGCTCCTTCTTGCAATGGGTCAATCGATCGGCAAGCATGGCAGCCGTAGACAACGGTATTGAGCAGGTAAGTCAGATGGGGGTATGGTGCCGATGCGTGAGACAGATTAAACGGGCATCAACAAGTGGAAGAAGTGTGGGTTAAGAGGGTATACGTGAAGTTAAGAAGACGGATCAACAAAGGATGTAGAAAGGACAGATGAGGATGAAGGCGTACGATAGTTTGATTATTCTAAAGGCCAATCAATCAGAGGAAGACATTGAGGCACAGGTTGCGACCATCGAATCATGGATTACGGGTTCTGAAGGGGCCATACTCAATCGTAACATATGGGGCGTACGTGAGTTGGCCACCCCTATCAACAAGCAAACCAAAGGGTGTTATGTTTTGATTCAATTTGATGGCACGCCCAAAACGGTGGCAGAGCTTCGCAGAAAAATACAAGTGACCGAAACCATTCTTCGTGATTTAACGGTCACCCTCGACTCGGTAGAAGGATCCAAAAAACCGGCTGAGGTGACATCCAATTGACTTCCTTTAATCGCATAACCCTCATCGGGTTGATTGAAGGAGCCCCCGAGGTCCGATTAACTGAATCCGGTGAGTCGGTTCTTCGTTTTTCGGTGGTGGCCGATCGCCCTTCGTCAGGTGACGGGGTCCCCCAACGGGATGTGGTTCCAGTGGTGGGATTTGGTCAGCTGGCCGAATCAGGGAGTCGGTTATCAGATCAGGCTTGTGTGTTGGTTGAGGGTCGCATCCATGTGCGCACGTCGGACAATCCAGATGGGTCACGAAAATGGATCACCGAGGTGGTGGCTTCTGAGATACGTCCCTTGGCGCTCCCTGCAAGTAACCCCTACCCATCGGCAGTGTTGGGCGGTGGTATAAAAATGGGTGCCACGGCTCCCACACCGTCTGTGGCTACCCCTTCATTGGAACAGGTGCCTAGTCAAGGTGGTAGTGGGTTTGACTTTGATGTGCCGGTTGCCAAAGTGGGTGTCAAGACATCGTCTTCTCCAGTAGCTCCGTCAGTGTCGTATCAAGCGGGCCCCGATTTAGAGGCTGATTTAGATGAGATTCCATTTTAACTATGTATAACAAGTGTGTGTTAATTGGTCGGTTGGTTCGAGATCCTGAAATGAGGGTGACCGCTTCGGGTATCACGGTGACATCGTTTACAATGGCGGTTGATCGGCCCAAAAAAGGGCTCGAAAAAACAGCGGATTTTATTCGCATTGTGGCGTGGCGTCGGTTGGGTGAGATTTGTGGTCAATACCTTAAAAAAGGCAAATTAGTGGCCATTGATGGGCGATTGCAGTTTGGGTCATACGAGCGAGACGGTCAGGTGGTGACCACGGCCGACGTGGTGGCAGATAACATGCAAATGTTGGATCGTGGTACGGCCGAAGATGTGTCCATGATCCCAGAGGATGCGGGCATGTCTGGGTTTAACGGTTAGTAGGCTAACGAAGGAGTAACGGAATGGAAAAGAAGAAACAGGTCATTAAGAGGCGAACCAAAAAAAGGCGGGTCTGTCCGTTTTGTCTGGATAAAGTAGATGTATTGGATTACAAAGAGGTGTCCAAATACCGTCGGTTTATTACCGATCGAGGGAAAATTGTGCCCAAGCGTAACTCTGGGGTGTGTGCCAAGCATCAACGCATGCTGGCAGCAGCCGTAAAGCGAGCACGTACCATTTGCTTGATTCCCTTTACGGTCGAGTAGGAGGCACGCACATGGCAAAAAAGATGAGTGTTATTTTAATGTCGGATGTTCGTGGCTTGGGTGTTGCGGGTCAAACCGTGACAGTGGCCCGCGGGTATGCCATGAATTATTTGTTGGGTTATGGGTTTGCCATGATTGATTCAGTTGGCAATCGCTTGCGAATTGATTCGGTGGTCAAAACACATGCCAAGAAAGTGGCCACTGAAGTGGCGGATATTCAAGCCATTCTATCCCAAGTGGATGGAAAGCACATTCAATTGTCTGCATCCGTGCATGGTGAAGATGAGTTGTATGGCTCGGTAGGCGTCAGCGAAATTGTGGCGGCATTGCGTGAGCAACACCAAGTGGCCATTGAGCGATCGGTGGTTCAATTACCCTCCCCTATTCGGGTGTTGGGTGATTTTGATGTTCCCTTGTCGTTTCATCATGGGTTGTCGGGTACCATTCGTCTTTCGATTACCAAATCGGAATCCAATAAGAAAAAAACCACCGCCAACGCATCGTAGGTGGTCATGAAACCGCCAGTTGATTTGAACCTCTTTCCAGACTTGCCTGGAATCTACAAAATGTTCAATTCATCTGGCACGGTCATTTATATTGGCAAAGCCAAAAACATCAAAAAAAGGCTTCGTCAATATTTTCAGGGGGGACGCCCACTCGATACCAAGACCAGCATGTTGGTACGCCATATTCACACCATTGAGTGCATGGTGACCCAAAGCGAGCAGGATGCCTTGTTATTAGAGGCCCAATTAATCCGTGAATTTCAGCCCCGCTATAATATTAACTTAAAAGATGATCGTCATTACCCCTATATCAAGCTAACCCAAGAGCCCTTTCCTCGTATGCTGGTGGTGAGGCGTCGGGAGGCGGATGGGGCATCGTATTATGGTCCCTTTCCTTCTTTGGGTAGTACGCGCTTGTTGGCACGTCAATTGTCAGAGTGTTTTCAGTTGCGTGATTGTAGCTTGGCCATTGAATTAAGCAATCGACAACCCAAATGCATCAAATTAGACATGGGCAAATGTTTGGGCCCCTGTATCGATAAAACCACGTATGCCACTTATCACCATCGCTTGGACCAGCTCAAAAAGGTATTGGTGGGTCGCCATCAGGCGTTGATCCAAGAGTTAACCCAGGCCATGACACAGGCCGCCGAGTCCCTTCGATTTGAGCGGGCGGCTGAGTGGCGGGATTTGATTCGCGTCTTAGAAACCATTGGACCACGCCAGACCGTCTCCCTGGACCTGCCGGGGCGCACCAGTGTGTGGGGGGTGTCGTCGTTGGAGGGCACCCGGTATGTGATGATTCAAACGTTTATTGATGGCCGCCTGCTGTATCAACAAGGGTATTATGATGACCGGGGTGATTGGGAAGGGTTGATGGCCCAATGTTTATTGGATTACACGGATCGTCACGGATGGCCCGATCGCATGCTGGCCGATCAGGCGTGTGTGGATGCCTTGGCGGATTCGTTGGCATTGTATCCCAGTACAATTGTGAGTGTGCCACAAAAAGGCATCAAATGGCAGGTGTTACAACAGGCCCAACACAATGCCCAGGTGGCCTTAAAACGGGTCTTGAAAAGCCCATCCTGGGCCACACCGGTACCCGAAAAATCAGCGGTTCTCGATGACTTGCAGCATCTTCTGGGATTGCCTCAACGACCCGATCGGCTCATTGGCTTTGATATTTCACATTTGCAAGGGCAAGATATTGTGGCATCGGCGGTGTATTTCAAACAGGGGGTTCCCCGAAAATCCCTTTATCGACAATTGGCCATACGATCGGTGAGTGAGAACTCGGATGACCCCCGTGCCATTGAAGAAGCGGTATCACGCCGCTTGCAACGCTGTTTTGTCGACCATGAACCAATGCCCCAGTTACTGGTGATTGATGGGGGAAAGCCCCAATTGCATGCGGCCGTTCGGGCGTTGCAAGACTTGGGGTTGGAAGGGACAGTGGGCGTGATGGCCTTGGCCAAACGAGAAGAATTGATTTATCAATGGGAACGTGATCAGCCCATTGGTTTGCCGGAAGGACATCCTGTGTTAAGATTGCTTCAGTGGGTTCGGGATGAATCCCATCGGTTTGCCAACCGGTTTCAACAACTCAAACGGTCCAAACGGCAGACCCGTAGTGTGTTAGATGACGTCCCTGGGTTGGGTCCTGTGCGACTCAAGCGCTTGATGGCCCATTTTAAAACCGTGGCGGCTATTCAATTGGCGTCCGAAAAAGAGATTGCGTTCCATGGTCGGTTGCCGCCCAGCGTGGCCCTGATGATCAAATCAACGTTGTTAGGAAAAACGGTATGAAATGGTGTGTATGCTTGGGGTTACTGGTGTGTACAAGTGGGCTGTTTGCCACTGATCGACGCTTGTCGGATGCACAAAAAATTCAGGTTCAACTTCAGGCCAATAAGAACAAGTTGGTACAAAAGCAACGTGAAAAACAATCAGCCGAACGCAATTTGGGGGCCTTATCCCGGGAATTACGGTTTACAGAAATGAGTTTAGAAAAGGCAAAAAAAGACCTCGAGCGGTCCATTGTACAAGAGCGGATGGCAAGGGCCAATCTGTCGACCATTCAACGGCAATTTGACGCCTCCAGTCGGCAATTTAGCCATCGGGTTCGCTCGATCTATGTGACCCAACATTTTGGGGTCATTGAATTTTTCTTTGGGACCCAAGAATTAGCCAGTATGTTGGATTCCTCTTATTATTTTGATCGCCTGATGAGCCGTGACTCCCAACTCATCGCCCAACTCAAAACGCGGTATGCTCAAATCAACAGTCAGCAACGCATGTTATCCACCCAAACGCAACGCATTGGGCAGTTACGCAATGACATTCGATCCAGAGAGTCTGAGTTAACGGTCAAAGCGGCTCGTCAGCGCGAGTATATCGCCTCGCTTCATACCCAAATCCAACAACTAGAACGCCAAAATGCCGATTTGGAACGCTCAAGTAACGAGCTCACCCAAGCCATCCGTCGCAATCTGGGACGTGAGGGGTACTTTGCTTCTGGCACCATGATCCGACCGGTCAATTCATGGGTCTCATCGTATTTTGGGTATCGCATGCACCCGATTTTTAGGCGACGGATTCACCACAATGGGATTGATTTTGCGGGGGCTACCGGTACCCGTATTCGGGCTGCTGAGTCGGGGTATGTGATTGTGGCGGGGCAAGGGGGAGCGTATCAAGGCTACGGTAAAATAACGGTATTAGACCACGGCAAAAGACGGTCTGATGGCAAACGTATTTCAACGGTTTATGCCCACCAGAGTCGCATTTTGGTCAAAGAAGGGCAATATGTGAAGCAGGGTGAAGAAATAGGCTTGGTAGGTAGCACTGGCTACTCCACGGGGCCCCACCTTCATTTCGAAGTGCGGGAGGATGGGATTGCGGTCAATCCCTTAAAATTTTTACAATGAAGCGCGGTGTGCCCTTTAGTATGATTTCGTTGGGATGTGCCCGTACCTTGGTGGATTCGGAGCATGTGGTCAATGACCTGCGGCAGGTGGGGTTTGAGTTGGTGGCCGAAGGATCGGGGGAACGGGTGGTGGTATTGAACACCTGTTCGTTTATTCAATCGGCGATTGACGAAACCGAAGCCAATATTAGGGGGTTAATCGAACGAAAACAGCGGGGCGAGATTCAGTATGTGGCCGTGATTGGTTGTTATCCCAGTCGCCTTAAACCCGAAGAACGTAGCCAACAGTTTCCAGAGGTCGATATTTGGTTGACCACCCAAGAAGCGTCCGCACTGAAACCATCGCTGGCCCGTTTGGTGTTTAAATCCCGGTTTCAACCATCGGTGCCGGTTCGCTACACCAAATTAACACCCTCCCATTATGCCTACCTTAAAATATCAGAAGGCTGTGATCACTGGTGTTCGTTTTGTACCATCCCTAAAATTAGGGGGCCACACCGTAGTTTTTCGATTGAGACGGTGAAGGCCGAAGCCATGAAGCAAGTGGCCTTTGGGGTGAGGGAATTGATTGTGGTGGCGGAAGATACCACCGCGTGGGGTGAAGATTTATATGGCACGCCATCATTGCCCCGTTTGTTGGATGCATTGGCTGATATTCCGGGATTGGATTGGATTCGCTTGATGTATATTTTTCCCAATCGGGTGGATACGGAATTGATCCGGACCATGAATCGTCATGGGTGCATTATTCCTTATTTGGATATGCCCATTCAGCATTGTGACACCCGATTATTGGGCTTAATGAATCGAAAATATACCGGCGATACCTTGCGACGGGTCTTGGATCAGCTGTTAGACCAAGTGCCTGGGTTGGTGTTGCGAACCTCGTTAATTGCGGGGTTCCCGACCGAAACCGATGAAGACTTCCAGTCATTACAAACATTCATTACCCAGTACCCGTTTGCCCACTTGGGTTGTTTTGCCTATTCCGAAGAAAAAGAAACCCGATCAGCCAAACTCACACCCAAATTACCGGCATCGGTGATTGCAGATCGCATTGACGCCTTGATGGCGACCCAATGGGAGCAAGTCACCAAACGCAATCAATCCCTTATTGGCACCACCCTTGAAATGGTGATGGAAGAGGGGGTCGGGCGATCGTATCGGGAAGCACCCGATGTGGATGGCTGCCTGAAACCCCTTGATGCAACGGGGTTGGCCATGGGCGATGTGGTGCCGGTGACCGTGATTGGGGTTGATGGGGTGGATTTACTGGTAGAGGTTAACCAATAGAAAAGAACCCCTCTCTTGAGTGCTGGGGTTAAATAGTACGGATGTTCCTTTGAATCCCATTTATCACCCGTTTGCCATACATGTCCCCAAGCCCCATCAATCCCCCATTCAGTCCGGTGGCAAATAGGGGTATAGACCATGCAGTGAGGTAAATAATCCCCAACCAGGCAAGCCATCGGGGTGGGGTACGTGTGACCTGAATATCTTCGGCTAACGCAATGCAAACCAGCATGAAGATCAGTATGGCAACCCATCGACCCCAATCAATGGCAAATACAAACAGGGGCCCAGCCATCAGGCCCCCCAAAAGCGACACCAGAATCCGTTGGGGTTGCCAGTAGTTAGTCCATCGCAAGGGCAGTAAACCCAAAAACAAATACACCCCACACCACAGGATACCAATCCCGTAGGGAGGTGAGCGAAAATACAACTGGGCCACCTCTCCCATGGCGGCAGACGGAAGAAGCCCGATCCCCTCAATGGCCCCCGCCATTTGATCTGCGGTGGACATCACCCCACCTGTTCCCACCCAATTGCCACAGATCGAACGAATGCCATTGGCCCTCACATCGACGTGGCGTTCAATGAGTGATTGACAGACGATGTCTGTTGCATGGGGAGGGGGGGTGAATCGATAGCCAAATCCAAGGGTCAACCCGCTAATGGCGATCAAAAGAATGGAATAGCCAACGGCGATCTTGGGTTTAATACGATGATGCCTTACCCCAACGACCATCATGTAGATAAAAAAGGGGACGGTTAGCACTGATAATTCATGTGATAACCCGGCCCCGGCATACAGCAGGGCCACACAGCCTAGTACCAGAGGGGTGAGGGTATGAGTGGCATATTTGTAACAAAAAAAGGCAAACAAGGCCATGATCAGGATATCTTTTCGATAACTTCCGAGCGGTTGATAAAAACTAAACAACAAAAAACCAGGTGAATATAACAGATACAACCAAAGCCCGTGCCGTTGAATACGCCCATACAGCTTGAGTACCAATCCATACAGCGTGGCACAACAGCTCACTTGCACAAAGTAAGTGAGCCACAAAATGGGGAGTCCCAATCCTGATACCCAATACAAGAGATGCCCGATGAACCCCCGTCTGATAGGACCTGCGGTATAATTAATCAGCCAATCGGACGTTTTAAATTCATGGCCGCCTGACAGGATTTGATAGGTATAAACCGCTGTTAACAGTCCAAAAGGGACCCAAATACCATAGGGTAAGAGGCGACGTTTTTCACGTAGAAAATGAATAACGCGTGGTATCACTGCTCATTGCCATGGCGTTGATAGGGGGTGATGTGTTTCCATCGATACCCATCTACGTGATCCTCCACCACAATGCCATGGTCAGTGAGTAAGACGTGTCGCAATTGGTCGGCCAGTTCAAACTGCCGGGATTGCTTGGCGTGCCATCGATCGGATAATAACTGCTGCACCGGTTCGGGTAAGGGCATGGTGTCATCCGTAGGTATCCGTAACCCAATCAGGGACGCCATGTCCGATAACACATGAGAGGATACCCCATGCGTGTTGACCAAGCGGACCAAATCAAATAAAAACCCAATCCCTTTGGCCACGTTAAAATCTGTGGTGAGTGCCTCCCAAAAAGACGCCAATAAACTGGCTTCTTGCACTTGAATCACTCCGGTGGACATGGGGGCATCTGCATGGGATTGAATGGTCGTGATGAGTTTGTCACAGGCTACCTGGGTGGCTTGTAACCCCTCATCACTAAAATCCAAGGGGGATCGATAATGGGTTTTTAACAAAAACAGACGGATGACATTGCCGCTGTACTGGGTTAATACATCCCGTAACAAGGCGACATTTCCCAATGATTTGGACATTTTTTCTTGTCTCATCGTGACAAATCCAATGTGCATCCATACCGCAGCGAAAGGGTGACCCGTGCAACATTCGGATTGGGCGATCTCATTTTCATGGTGAGGAAAAATCAAGTCTTCTCCGCCGGCATGTATATCAATGCTGGGTCCCAACTCATGCATGGCCATGGCAGAACACTCAATGTGCCATCCGGGCCGACCCGGCCCCCATGGACTCGGCCATGAGGGTTCACCTGGCTTGGCGGACTTCCATAACACAAAATCATGGGGCGACTGTTTGCCAGGGGTGAGTGCCTGACGAACCCCCTCGTCTAATTCGGACAACACCTTACCGGATAATCGGCCGTAATCAGGGAATTGGGCCACCGAAAACCACACATCTTGGGCGTCACTGACATAAGCGACCCCACGGTTAATCAATTGTCCAATCAGATCGATCATTTGAGGTACAAAGGCGGTTGCATGGGTATACCGCGTCGGGGAGTTCACATGTAATTGGGTGATATCTTGCTGATAGGCCGCCATAAAATAGGCCGTCAGTTCGGTTAACGATTGACCGGTTTCACCCATTTTTTGAATGATTTTATCATCAATATCAGTGAAGTTTTGGATGGCAGTTACGTGGTAACCGCTTGCTTCCAAAATACGATGGACGGTATCCATTACCACATGAACCCGTGCATTACCGATATGAGGGTAGTTATACACGGTCACCCCACAGGTATACATGGTGACGCGGGGGGGATGTAAGGGGGTAAAGAGATGGGTCTTACCGCCCAACGTATTGCCGATACGAATGGCTCTCATGCCTGTATTGTAACGATCATGGGCGGTTTATACCACCCTTCAAAGGGGGACATTCCTTTGCCTATTTGATGCAGATGGGGGTATAATGCCCCTTTTTGTTTGGGTTCGAAATCGGGTGGGTATGTCATGTTAAAATACTCACTTTAAACTACCCTGTAGGTTCGGTGTAGGTTCGGTGGCAGCATTGAGGATGATAGAAACATACCATGCGTTTAAAAATAACCCATTCCACACGCTATGAATATGCCAGTGAAGTGGCACTTACCCCTCATATGTTACGATTACGGCCCCGTGCCACTTCGCATCAACGGGTCGAACGCTTTCGGTTGACGGTGACACCGAAACCCGAACACATGATGATTTTGGATTCCATTGATGATAGCTTGTTTCATCGTTTGTATTTTCAGGCCAAAACCAAGGTGCTGGCCATTGAAACAGAGTGCATTGTGGTGGCCAAAGAATCATTGGTGCCCGATGACCTCCATTTGTTTACCAACCCCATTCTGCCGGTGATGTACAACCCCCAAATACAAGGGGCTTTATCCCCGTATTTAGCCGTGATTCCCGATTCGGATGGGGTCATGCCATGGTGCCAAGAAGTGGTGGGACGCACGGGGGGACGTATTGATCGGTTTTTAATGGCGTTGGTCCGTGAGATTCACCAAACCTATCACACCGAATACCGTGAGTTTGGGTGGCCTCATAGCCCCAATGTCACGATGCAGCGGCAAGCTGGTTCGTGTCGTGATGTGGCGTGGTTAATGGTGGCCTGTTGTCGGGCCATGGGCATTGCAGCCCGCTTTGTGAGTGGGTATGTGTATGACCATACCCGCTTAAAATCAGGTGGGGAGTTGCACGCATGGGTGGAGGTTTATTTAGTGGGGTACGGATGGATTGGGTACGACCCTAGTTATGCCTGCCAAGTGGGTGAGCGGCATATCAAGATTTGTTCGGGTTGGGTGCCAGAATTGTGTGCCACGGTAGAAGGGTCGTTTATCGGTCAGTCCTCATCTACCTTGGACACCCGGGTGTCCATAGCCCCTTATCCGGATGTGGTGCACGCTGATTCACCGGTTATGCACCACACCCGGGGATATTAATGGTCTGGTTCACCTGATTGGGTAACCGATAAATGATGCCTCATTTTATCAATGGCCCGTTTATAAATGCGTGAAATTTGAGATTCAGATATCCCCAGCAACTCGCCAATTTGACGAAATGTCAGGTCTTCTTTTGAGTGGTGGACCACCACCGATTTTTCTCGGTCGGTTAACACCGACATGACTTGGGTCAGCTGGATGCCGGTATCGATGGTATGTTGAAAATCCGCACGGTCGGACACCGCCATCATCACATAAGCCGAATCGGTGATCCAATCGTACAACCGATAGGCATCGCCTTTGGAGACAAACCGGACATGGTCTTTCAGGGCCCCCACAATGCGCAAATTGGCCAATCCCCAAAAATCCAAGCACCGACTGGGCAACCACACTTTAAACGATTCCAATAATTCCAATTGGGCAACCGTATATAAATCATCGGTTTCGCTTCCTTGAATGTGGTCGGGTAAATGTTTGGCATATCCCCTTACTAATTTTTTAAGCCGGGGTTCGTAGGCCGTTAAAATGTCATCGGCATGACGACGCATCAGTTGGATTTTGATTCGGTTGATCACCGCCGTCTCGATGGTGTGCCAATGGGTTTCGAGTGACGGGTTAGTCATCTGAGGGTAACCCCAGGTCATGATAAATATCGTTTAGCACCGCCGATTTGGTTTGGGGGTTGATAGGAAAACGGGGCATCATCACCTGATAAATAAAGTCAAATTGATCCTGAATGCGTTGTTTTAATGCGGGGACGTTGGCATCGGGGGGTAATGGTTGCAACGCCTGTTCAGGTGTCGACCCATTTCCAACGGGTTTGGCCCGGCGTTGACGGTAGGTACTCTGAGGGACCGGCCGGTTAAAAAAATCAGGATTCACTTAATAAACCGATCGATTGCACTTTGATTTGAGGGACCACCTCATTGTAAGACAATACCGCCAATTTGGGAAAATTGCGTTCGGTAAACTTTTTGAAATGAACCCGCAACCGCGGGGAGCACAAGGCCACTGGCAATTTATCAATTTTTTGAAAATTGACAATGTGCTCACTGACTTGGTTGATGACCGTTTCTCCCACATGGGGATCCAAGGCCAAAAAAGCCCCATATTCGGATTGATGGATGGAATTAATCATGAGTTCTTCCAACCGTGGATCAATGGTAAACACCGTGAGCATTTCATCTTCATCGGCGTAGGCACTGCATATCTGACGGGCCAAGGCTTGCCGCACATATTCAGATAACAAGTTGGTGTCTCTTGAGACATTGGCATAATCCGCCAGCCGCTCCAATATGGTGGACAAATCCCGTATCGAGACCCGTTCTTTGACCAATGACTGCAACACCTTATGTACTTGTCCTAGTGATAACATATCGGGAATTAATTCCCTGACAATGGCTGCATTGGTGTTTTTGACCAATTCAATCAGGGACTGCACATTTTGGCGGGTCATGATTTCATCGGCATATTGTTTGATGGCCTCAGCAAAATGATTGGCAATAAAATCAGTGATGGATTGGGTGGGAAAATAGTTGTCTTGCAATTGGGCCAATTGGTCTTCGGACACCCAGGTGCCCATGGTACGATTGACTGGGTCAAAGGCTTCTTGTCCATCCCCCCCCCGACGCCGAATGTCAGACAAGGGTCGGGTAATAAAATAATGGCCAGGCAGGGCCTCGCCCGATGCAATTTTAGTGCCTCGAATGTCAATTTGGTACGCATTGGGTGACAAACTCAACTCATCCATCACCCGAACGCCGGGAATGACGAATCCTAATTCTTGCCCAATTTGGTAGCGTACCAGGGTAATGCGTTCTAATAACGGCCCGTTTTGACTGGGGTCAATCAAGGCCACCAAATGGCGACCAGTCTTCAGGCTAATGGGATCTAAGCTGAGGGTATTAAGCAGGTTTTCTGGTTTTTTGAGGGCTTCCTTGGCGGCTTCTTGGTTGTTATCAATGGCCATTTCATCTGCACGGGACCGCTTGGTGACAATACCGAGGGCCAGTGAGCCCGCTGCCCCAGCGGCTACCATAAACGCCAATGTGGGCATGCCAGGCACGAACCCAAACAAAAGCAAGATACCTGCGGTGACGGCAAATGCCTTGGGTTGAGAAAAAATCTGAGCGGTGACATCTGAACCCAAACTGGCATTTGAAGCGGATTTGGTCACCACCAAGCCTGTGGCGATTGAAATCAGCAGGGCGGGTATCTGGGCTACCAATCCATCCCCAATGGTCAGGGTTGTAAACAAATTAACCGCTTCCCCAATCTCAAGCCCCTGTTGAAAGCGACCAATTAAAATCCCCCCCACAATATTCACAATCACAATAATAATGCCCGCAATGGCATCCCCTTTGACAAACTTATTGGCCCCATCCATTGACCCAAAAAAAGTGGATTCTCGTTCTAGTTTTTGACGCCGTTCCCGTGCTTGGTCGGCATCAATGAGTCCTGCATTCAAATCCGCATCAATACTCATTTGTTTGCCAGGAAGGGCGTCTAGGGTAAAGCGGGCTGCGACTTCAGCCACCCGTTCTGACCCTTTGGTGATGACCAAAAACTGCACAATGGTAATGATTAAAAAGGCCACCACCCCCACCACAAAATTACCACCCGTTACAAAGTCAGCAAAGGCCCTGACCATGTGACCATCGAAATCAACCCCCAACCCCAAAATCAATTTGGTAGAGGCCACATTAATCGACAATCGAAACAGGGTGGTGATCAATAAAATCGAGGGAAAGGCGGCAAAATCAAGGGGTTGTGCCAAGTACATGGCCACCAATAACACCGCCAAACTAATCGCCAAGTTCATCACCATCAACAAATCCAACATCATGGTGGGAATGGGGATAATCATCACCACTACGATGAGCACGACCACAACCGCCAACAATACGTCAGCGGTACTAAACAATTGTTTAAATGACCCCAGGCTCACCAATGCTCGTTGTATCCTTTTGTTACCATGATCCCCTAATGGCGACGGTTCTGTTTCTTTTTGAGATTGTACACAAAAGCCAATATCTCGGCCACCGCTTTATAATACAACTCAGGGATGGGGGTGTCGGGTTCCACCAAAGGGTATAGGGCTTGGGCAAGGGGTGGGTTTTCGACAATCGGGATGCGATGCTCCTGGGCCAATTCCCGAATTTTGGCGGCCACGAGTCGTTTGCCTTTGGCCAAGACAACGGGGGCCATCATCTGATGGGGCTGGTATTGAATGGCAATGGCAATGTGAATGGGATTGGTGACCACCACATCGGCTTGGGGGATGGAACCCATTTGACGCCCTGCGGACATTTGCCGGGCCGCCTCGCGTTGTCGTTGCTTAATCATGGGGTCCCCCTCTAGCTGCTTGTATTCATCTTTGATTTCTTTTTTACTCATCTTCATGGATTTATTAAATTCATAGCGTTGGTAAAAATAATCAAACACCGCAATCATAAAATAGAAAATGCCCACCCGGGTGACGGCGGTCATCACTAACTTCCCGGTAAAGGCCGCAATCGGAAGCAAACTACTTTGTTGAGAAATGGTAATAAAAGGCAGGTTTTCTACCACAATGCCATAGACAATCCAGATGACGACCAAGAGCTTGATACTCGATTTAATAAGCTCCACAAATTGTTTCATTGAGAACAATTCTTTAAGACCATTAATGGGATTTAACTGATCCAATTTGGGTGATAGCGACTCTATCGAAATCAAAAAACCGGTTTGAAGTGCTTCCACAAAAAAAGCGATGATAAACAAGGTTATAGCGATGGGAAGCATGACCGAAAAAAAAGTGGTCAAGGCCCCCATTAAGAGGGTGCCATAGGTATAGTACGTCATGGGGGACCCAATATAGGAAAAGGTCGTGCGCAGTAACCGTTCAAGATCAATCCACATCGGTTGGGCAAATGTGTTAAGCAAATAAAACGACGACACAAACATAATGGCGGCGGTTAAATCGGCACTTTTGGCAATTTGCCCCTTTTTTCGGGCCTCTTGTAGCTTGTGGGGGGTGGCTTCTTCTGTTTTTTCGCCTGAATCTTGTTCGCCCATTAACTTATCTTCCCAATAAGTACAACGTTTTAGTGACGTGTTGGGCGGTGGTTTCTAATAATTTCCCCACACTAATGGATAACGACGGAATGGTCACCAAAAAAATCATGGTGGCCACCAAGGGTTTGATTTGGCTACCCAACTGAAACACATTGATTTGTTGGGCCACTTTATTCATGAGTCCGAATCCCAAATCAACCAAAAAAATAACCAACAAGACGGGAGCTGATAATAAAACGGCCATACCAAACAACGAACTGCCCAAGCTCACAATATAATAGGATCCTTTGGCTAGGTTGACATGACTGGCCAGTGGAATCAACTGGTAACTTTGCAACAGGGCAGACAAGACCATGTGGTGACCATCCATACACAAAAACATCACCGTGGCCGTGTTTTTTAACAGCAAGGACAACAAGGCCATCGATCGCCCCGAGGTAGGGTCCAACGTGGCTGCCACACTTAATCCACCCTGAGAATCCATTAAATTACCCGCAAATTCAAGGGTGGTAATCAGCAAGTCACAGACAAACCCCATCATAAGACCAATCAAAAATTCGATGATGCCGGCCATTACCAAAGACAATCCCGTGGTGAGGGGTTTCGCAGGACTTGGTACCACAAACAAGATTAAAAAAGACGTCCAGAACACCAGTGACACCTTGCTCATGAGCATCAGGTCCCGTCGATTAAACAGCGGGGCAGACACCATCACCCCCCCCATCCGCATGAGGATCAACAAAAATTGAACGATTAACTCCGGTGTGATGAGCATGACAATGGGTGCCGAAGGGCGTCGATGAGCCTACCGAACATAATCAGGGATATGCCGCCACAATTCCATGGTCATTTCCAACAATAACCGGGCCATCCAAGGAAAGGTCGCAGCAATGACCAATAGCACCACAATCATTTTGGGGACAAAGGTGAGGGTTTGTTCTTGCACATGGGTAATGGCTTGGATTAAGGCAATAATTAAGCCAATCAGAAGCCCAATGCCCACGCTGGGTAAAGAGGCCACAATGACGACCTGAATGGCGGTATTTAAAATGGCGGTGACGGTCTCAAGGTTCATGGTGCGGGCGATAGCGAGGTAACCAAGACCAAATTAGCGGGATAAAAACACCCCCCCTGGGGAAGGGTGCGAATACGTACCTGGCGGGTCTCGTTGGGTTGAAGCACAATGCGTTGCAGGTGCTCAGGCGATAACTTGTTTTTATGGTGAATAAACGTACTTTCAATGATGCGTTGATCGAGTACCACCACGCCACGGTTAATACCGCCCAAAGGGGCCAAATAAAGCGAGACAGAACCAGGGGTAGGGGTGGGATTTTTGAGGGTGGCCATAATATCATAAATCATCCCATAATTCCCTCGTAAGACAATGCCTGATTGGGGGTCATACAAAAAACGGGTACCCCCTATCGGAATTTCTTGAATCGGAATGCTAAAGTCAACCGTCATGGATTGGGTTTCAACGCTTTGATCAAACACCCCAAACCGATAGGGGGTGAGGGGGCGGTGCAGTGCACTCATCATCGGAAAAGCAGGGTCTATGACGTCTAACCACAATGATACGTCCGATTGAGCGGTGTTAAACTCTAGTAACCCGGTGGATACCATTCGGGGACGAAACGCATGAGGGGGTAATGTAACAGGCAAACCGGGGGGAAGGGTAAGGCGACCCCACTGATCGGCCACATGTTTGTCCCAATACAAGCGAGCAGATCGATGCCCGGCAAAAATACCATCTTCACTCGGACCGCCCAATCCATGACGCCACTGAATAGAGACCGTGACCGCCCCGCGGTTGATGAGGGTAGGCTGTATGGTCATGGGTAGGCTGGCCCGACTAAGATGGTAATACATCAACCGTGTTAAGCCGGCCGGTAGGTTGGTGTCCACCAATCGACCAGGTTCAGACAATTCTTCGGGGTAATTGCTCACGATTAAACGGTCGGCATACCCCACGGATGCGAGCAAGAAGAGGCCCCATGCCACGCTGACCCACCGCATCATTGATAGCTCACCATTAATCCCTGGATAATGAGGTTCCACCCATCGGCCAAGACAAATAACAGAATTTTAAATGGCAACGAAATCATGGCAGGGGATAACATAAACATCCCCAGGGACAATAAAATATTCGATATAATCAAGTCGATGACAATAAAAGGAATAAACAACACAAACCCAATTTGAAAGGCCGCCCGTAATTCTGAAATAATAAAGGAGGGAATCAAGACAAAAATCGAAATATCATCATAGGTAGCAGGGGCAGGGGCTTGCGAATACCGCAAAAAAAGTTGCAAATCTTTTTCGCGTGTATGCTTGAGCATAAAGGCTTTAAATGGCTTGGCCCCCCGTTCAAAGGCTTGCATTTGGGAGATTTCACCGCGGTTATAAGGCTCAATGGCCATTTGATTGACCTGCTGAAACACGGGGGTCATGATAAAAATAGTCAAAAAAAGCGAGAGTCCCGTGATCACGATGTTGGGAGGGGCTTGTTGGGTCCCAATGGCCTGACGCACCATACTTAATACAATCACCGTCCGCAAAAATGAGGTGCTGGACATTAAAAAGAAAGGAATAAACCCAATCGAGCCTAGCAGGACAATAATACTAAGTGATTTACTAAGACTCTCGGAACTGGTGACAGGATCAAGGTTTAAAAACCCAGCATCTTGGCCAAACAGAAGGGTGGGCACCAAAGTCAGTATCAAGGTGGGAACCCACCATTTGATGCGTTGATGCCAGGTCATGTGTCAAGTCCTTCCCGCAGTGGATGGATGCCATGTTGGCTGACACCCAACAACAGTTCTTTGCCTCGAACGGACACAATCACCAGCGAGGCATGCTGGTCTAGTTGCACGCGGTCCACAATGGTCATGTCTCCAGAAAACCGTTTAAGTTGCCAACTTTTGGCCAGACGCAACACCAACACCAATACCGCACAGAGGCCACCCAACGTTAGCAGTAAGGATAGCTGGTAGAGGGTTGACATTACATTGAGGGTTGGGCAATGACATGGGTGACCCGTAACCCATAGTTGTTATCAATGGCGACCACCTCTCCTTGGGCCACCACTTGGCCATTGACCACCAAATCCAAGGGTTCCCCCACCAAGCGGTCTAACTCAATAATAGAACCTTCACTAAGCTCAAAAATTTCTTTTAATGAGACTTGGGCCCGACCCAGTTCAACCGAGACACTGACGGGTATTTTTCGAAACATATCAAATTCTAATTTCCGACCTGAGCTGTCTGGATTTAAGGTCGGAAATGCCACCTCAGATACCTTGGCAGATTGATCCTCTTGGGATTTTCCCCGATCAGAACGAGACATACTGCTTCCCCCTGAAAACACCTCTTCCATGATGGGATCCAATCCCTCTAACGGGTCATCGAATTTTTTTGACATGATCTAATACCTCACTGGCTAGGGATAAATAATCGGCGGCAGCTTTCGACTTGGGGGCATATTCAAAAATGGTTTGTCTCGAACCGGGGGCTTCTGACAAGGCCACACTGGCCCGAATTGGATGGGCAATCAAGCCCGGAAACACACGTTGCAAACTATCCATAATATTTTGGGTTTTCTGATTTCGTGGGTCAAAGAAAGTGGGAATAATTTTGCTGATCGAAAGCTCGCGAAACAGCAATTTATTGACCATTTGGATGTTTTTAAGCAACTGCCGTATCCCCACCAATGACATATATTCCATGGATACTGGGATCATCACTTCGTCTGCATAGGTCAGGGCATTTTGATTTAACAAGTTCATGGAAGGGGGACAATCTAGAAACACAAAATCATAGTGGCCATCCACCTCTTCCAACCGTCGTGCCAGCAAGGTTTCACGACGGGGCAACCCCGCCAATTTTAATTCTGCGGCAAACAAACGCTCGTTAGAAGGGATAATATCCAAGTGATTGCGTACGGATGTGATGGTATCTTTAACGGCTTTAACACCCAACAACGCATCATAAAGGGTGATATCGGTATCCACCCCACAGCAGTAGCCTGCTGATCCCTGAGGGTCAATATCCACAATCAATACCCGCTTACCATGCAAAGACAACCCATGTGCCAAGTTGATGGTGGTGGTGGTTTTTCCGGTACCACCTTTATAGTTGATAATGGCAATGCGTCTGGTCATGGTTGTGGGTTACGTGGCTCCAAAGGGTGATGATCGTCGTACGAAAAAGACGATACCACATGTGTATCGCTTCCCTCAATTGAGTAAGGGTCTGTTTGAGCCCAGGTAGCAAAGGGGTCGTCTTCGGCGGGGGGCACCATAGAGGGCCGGGGGTCGTCATCAAAATCAAATGTAAAGTCCCCATCCAAATCAGTCTCCAAGTCAGTGGCTAATGGGTCTTCCTCGTCTGCATCTCCCATCGAAAACCGATGGGAGACAGGTGGGTCATCCGGCAGGGGAAATGCCATCTCATCCTCATCCTCATCCTCATTCTCTAGCATCGAAAACGAGGCATTTTCATCATCAAAGCGAAATGAAGGGTCTTGGCTACCGGTTCTCTCGACGTCATGATCCAGCAGGGCAAACGGTAGTTCGTCGTCGTCATTGGCTGTAACAGGCTGGGTGGGGGTGGCATAGGGGGCCAAAGACGGTGCCGATGACGGTGAGTATGAGTATGGATCATGGTCTTCCATCATGGGGGGAAAGCCGTCATCATCGATGCCTGACAGTTGCCATACGTCCTCATGGGCATGCAACAAGGGGGAGATGTCCCCATCGGGAATGGCCTCTCCCCAGGTATCGGATGGGTCGTTGGCTGGTGACAGGTCATGACGCAATTGATGGGTAAGTTGATTCAGAGGAGAGGGGGGGTCCGTTTCTTCGGGGTGATCATACAACAATGGTCCCATTTCACTGTCAGAATCCAGTGAGGTGGGGGGCAAGGGAACGGGACGAGGGGACGCAATGGGTGAGGCGGGAATACGGGTGATAAGTGGGGACATCCGAGCCGATACACCAGCTTTATCATGCCACATAATCACCTGGCCACACAGTTTGTCATGGAGCATACCGGGCTGTATATAAAGATCGGTTTGGTTGCCAATGACCAAGCGAAGCGGGCGGTCAATGCGACTATTTAACACAATCACGTCACCAGATTGTAACGATTGAAGGTCTTGCATGGTCACCTGGGCGTCACCCAATACGGCACGAATCAAGACATTTTGAGTGAGCAATGCCTCATCTGATAAGGAAACTGTAGGCGTTAAGTGCGCACTGATACGGTCGTACTGAGACAACAGATGACGCAGGGATTGGGTGGGGTACCCCCAATACATTCGCCCGGTTTTGGCACCCCCCATGCTAAATTCCATTTCAAATACCACCACTGATTCTCGAGGACTCATCTTGGGGTGTCGTTTAAAGCTACCCACACGGGTCTCCAAATGAAGGTCCTGCTGAAACAGGGGTTGACGCCATGCGGTGGGCAGTTGGCGGATGACTTCTTCTAGCTGAAATTCCAACATACCAATTTCAATGCCGGTAAAATCATGGGCACCCGATGGCTGACCGCTCCCACCACTTAATCGGTCCACGATTTGTTCGGCCAACTGCCAATCCAGTACCAAGGTCATAAAGCCAGTTGAACCAATGGGTACAGTGGTTTGAACAAACGGGTCCTCGCCCATATCCGTTGAAAATTGTTGGGTAACGGTCTGAGCGGCCTTAATGGTATGCAACTCAATCTTGATATCCAAGTCAGTCGAGAGGAGGGTGCCCAGTAATTCAGCCAATCGATAGTGAACATAATGGGCCACTTCTAACTGTTCTTTGGGAAGGCAGTCAAAGCCAGCTTTCGAAACGGGGCGAATACTCACCCGCGGCGGTGATTGGGGGCGTTCATTAATGGTGGTCCAATCCCCAATCGCAGGGGTTAAACGAAAAAGACGGGAAAATTTTGGGTGAGAATGACGATCGGTCATGGCTGGTATTCCAATGTCAATGCCAAGGGGACCAGTTGATCGGTAAACAATTGGTTCCGAATGACCACCACCGATTGGGTGCTACGTTTTCCTGTGGCGGCATCCACCACGGGCATGGTTTCGGCGTTAGATGCCAGTGGCAAGGTGGTGTCAGGGATTTGCTGGATTTGAGATTGTAAGGGAGACTCACTGGTAAGATCTGCACCAAACAGCCCCTGAATGGCCACCGATTCTCGGGCTTCATATTGGGCCCTGGTTTTGGCTTGTTGGGTTGATTGGCCGATCATGGCCAAGCGGGTATTCGTGGGGGCATCTCCCAGGCGTCCCGTCAATACAATGGCAGCGGTAATGCTGCCATAGCCGGGAATGTAGCACGAAAGGGCGTAACCCGGTGACGTGGGTATCACGCGCATCCCGGTGCAGGTGGCAAAGTCTGATTCATTAACGATCCATACCCGATGGGTCATACCAATGAGGGAGGATGACAGGTAAGATGACAGCCCCATGGTACTGGGTGTGACTGATACCACAGGCTGACGGGTGACGGTCACCGCAGTGGGGAGTGTGGGCATAACGGGATAAGCCAATTCAGGTGTGATCATGACCAAATCCCTGATAGGGTGATGAATGAAACGGATTCAATAAGCCCTCCCGAATGTCAATGACCACACCCGTATGGCGATCATTGATTTGCTTTGCCCCCTGACGGTATAAGGCCAGCTCATGTCTTGGGACAAATAGTACAACAGATATCGAAGACGTCAAGGCAGATCGTGTGGCCAGTATCGTAATTCCCCATTCAGGGAGTGTGAGACGGTTGGTTTCCCCCTTCCGAAGACGCCATTGTCGAAGTTGGTCACAACAAGCCTGAAGAGGAGGCGGTAACATGGCCACGCAATCAGGCGGCAAGACCCAGTCAATCAGCGTGGGGGGTGGGGGGGGCACCCACAAGGGAGTTAAAGGCACAACAGTACCGTCGTCACTGAGTTCGTAGGTATCAGGCTGACGGCAGGCGACGGAAAAGTATCGGTCGAACCCGGCGGGAACGGAACCCTGACTGGGTCCCAACGTACCAGGCAAGAGGGGGGACGACGGTGTCTCGATGGGTTTAAACGGCAACGCGACTGTCCTTCGTTTTGTCAGGCCATTCTTTTTTCATTTTTTGTCGATACGGATCAAAAACCTGACCTAATTTTTTAGAGTATAAGCCATTTCGAATAAAGGAAGAACGAAGGGGCAAACGGGGAGACAAGGTAAACCCTTTGCTTGCTACAATATCACCAATCGATCCTTCGGGAGTAGGGCATTGATATAAAATCGTATCGGGGTAATACACCCGTCCCAAATCACGAAGACCCATATCAATGAGTGAGCCTAGTAGGCCGATATTGGATTCGATAGGGACCGTGATGATGACATCGTCGGGTAAAATCGAACGGGCCATTTCAAAGGTGGCGAGAAAATCTTGGGTCGCCGATTTGGTGGTATGGGTAAATTTGGTACCTGCTTGTGGGTAGACAGTTTGAATCAATACCTCATGAATCATACCATAAGAATGATGAAGGCCCGCCAACTGTTGAAGGGCGTCCTTTCGGTGTGTTTTGGTTTCACCAATACCCACCATGATACCGGTCGCAACGGGGATGCCCAACTTACAAGCCCATTCAATCAGTTTGAGCCGCATATCTAGTTTTTTACCGGGGGAATGGGGATAGACTTTTTGAACATGATGATCATCCACTGAATCCAGCATGATTTTGGTCACGGCGACCACATCGCGTAATTGTTTCATTTCTTGAGGGCTTAAAAAACCAAATTCAATCGATGGAATGAGGCCTTCTAAAAAGGCCAGCTCGCACACGGTGTACAAATAATCGGTGTAGTGGGCAAAGCCCCACAAGTCAAGCAAGGAGCGAATGTGATTAAATTTATCGGGTCGCTCACCCGCCACCAATGCCAGTTCACGAATACCCAATGATTTGGCATGTTTGGCAAGCCGAATGGTTGAATAAGGCACCACCAGGTTGTCTTTTCGGTTGAAAGAACAATAGGGGCATTGATTTCGACACATCCGGGTAAGGGCGATGGGGTGTGCCACCGAATACCCGATCATGGTATCATCGTGATCGGCCAACGACTTTTCCCATTCTGGGTTTGTTAATAATTCCGATGTGATCATCATAGTCAATAACCCCACACTTTCTTATAATCATCCATTGTCCCCATTGTGGAAACCCCATCTCAAGTACCGACGGTTGCCCAGTATGAGACCCATTTGTCAATGGAGAGCAGAACATGATACCCCAAGCAAATGGAAGGCGAGGCCAATAGTCAATGGTTGGCTATCATACCACAAGGCATACAAGTACCCAAGGGAGTAGGATGGGCAACCTAATCGCACACCCCACATGAGTGGGTGCGTGGGCTTGCTCAAGCGGCGGGATACAAATGGGGTGATATCGGGGAGCCTGGTCGTGATCATGACACACGTTTCATTCATCGAAAAAATGGAATATAGTAAGCAGGATTCCGATTATCCGCGTTGGAGGTGAAAAATGGTGTTTAAATACATCCCCCATGGGCAACGTCCTTTTTCTAAAATGCGCCGTGCGGTGCGATGGCTGACGTCTCTGTTTGTGGCCATTGCCTTTATTGGTGGTTTGCGTTACCTTTTTAAACGTCGCTAGTCGCCCAGTGCCATCATTTCTTTGTGACGCAGTCACCTCTCTTGATGTGGGTGACAGGTGTCTGAAAGTGTCTCAACACCCAACAGATTGAACCCACTGGGTACGGTTTTGAGAAGGAGTCCCATGATCCCCCAACGACGTGATACCCCCACCGTATGGATTGGTGCCGTTCCAATGGGATCCCAGCACCCCATTGTGATCCAGTCCATGACCAATACCGCCACGGCGGATGTGGCCGCCACGGTGTCGCAAATCAAAGAATTGGTGACCGCTGGTTCGGAATTGGTTCGTTTAACGGTGAATGATTTTGATGCCATGGCGGCCATTCCTGAGATTGTGGATCAGTTGGAAGCATCAGGCATCACGGTACCATTGGTGGGCGATTTTCATTACAATGGCCATGTGTTACTCACCAAATACCCCAAGTCCGCAGCGTACCTATCAAAGTTTCGAATCAACCCCGGCAACGTGGGCAAAGGATCAGCCCATTATGATCACTTTGACACCATGATCAAAGTGGCCATTGACTTGGGAAAAGCAGTCAGGATAGGGGTTAATTTTGGGTCACTTGATCCGGATGTGTTTACCCAGATGATGAATGAAAATGCCAGTAAAACGGTACCAGATTCGTTTAAAGAAGTGGTCTATCGTGCCATGATTCACAGTGCACTGGATAGTTTATCCCGTGCCACCACATTGGGATTGGGCGTGGACCGATTGGTCATCAGTACCAAAATGTCGGATGTGCAAGATTTAATTGCGGTGTACCAGCGATTGGCGGCCCAATGTCCCCACGTGATTCACTTGGGATTGACCGAGGCGGGAGGAGGGCTTAAAGGGGTGGCATCCAGTGCGGCGGCATTGTCGGTGTTGTTGCAACAAGGCATTGGGGACACCATTCGGGTATCCCTAACCCCGGAGCCTGGGACCCCACGATCACAAGAGGTATCGGTGTGCAAAACCCTGTTACAATCCATGGGATTTCGGTATTTTATGCCTTCGGTGACCTCGTGTCCGGGGTGTGGCCGTACCAATTCGGATCGATTTGTTAAGTTGGCCCAATCAGTGGGGCATTACATCGAATCACGCATGCCGTATTGGAAAACCCATCATCCTGGTGTTGAGCAAATGGTGGTGGCGGTGATGGGGTGTGTGGTCAATGGACCGGGTGAAAGCAAGCATGCCAACATTGGCATCAGTTTTCCTGGAAGTTCAGAAAAGCCTGGCATTCCCGTGTATCAAGACGGACAATTAACCCACACCCTTCGTGGTGATAAGGCGGAAGATGCCTTCTTTGAGCTACTCGAAACGTACGTGAGCCAACGCTATCAACCCTGTTCAGGGTAGGCCGCATCTGAGGGGATTCCCTGAACCCGTTGATGATCGGGGGATTCGGGGGATGTTGGCACTTGAGCGGCTCTTTTTCGGTTTTCTTTTTCCTCCCATTCATCCAGCATGGCATTGATACTAACCTGAATGACCTGCCGAGGATCAAGGGGGGCGGTGATAGATTGAAACGTTTGGATAGGGGATGGGGTACTAAAATCACCCAATGAAGCTTGAGCCGGCAGCGGCTGAGAATAGAAATTGCGCTTTCCTGCCCCTGATTGATTAGACGATTCTTCTGGCTTGACAGAAGACCCAGCAGCAGACAATCCAGCAATGCCCCGTGGCCTTGGGGACGAAGGGGGTGTGAACATGGCATCTCCTCAAATACTTAAAATAAAAGTAGGGGTTAAGTATTCCAAAATATAAGGAGACATCAATTAATATGCCAACTAGAAAAAAAAGAGGATAGGTCCACCAGTGCTACTCAAATACAGGTGATGACCAGTCAAGGCCAGCTAAAAAGCCACACGACCACCTACGATTGTGTCATCAAAATACGAAAAAATAGACAAAAGGTGAGGGGGGCATCACATGCAAAATGATAGTCAAAACAAACAAAAATGAAAAAAGGTTGGGCGTTAATGACCCGTTGATTTAATAGGGGCTAGGTTGAGTAAACCATAAAAAATGATCAGGTTGCAAACGAGCTCCCACAGGAGCATGTTTTTTTAATGTTGGGATTATGAAGGGCAAAACCGGACCCTGTTAAGGCTTCGGTATAGTCAAGGGTGGACCCTGTCACAAACAGATAACTGACTTTATCAATCATAACGGTGGCCCCGTCCGATTCAAAGATGCGATCCCCATTGTCGATCGATGCTTGAATGGGTGCCATCTTCATGACGTAAGACTTGCCTGAGCACCCATCTTTGACCACCGCAATATGCAGCCCATATTCTTGCGGGTTTTGTTGGTCTTTTTCTAAAAATAACTTGATTTTAGAGGCCGCCACGGGGGTAATCAGAATCCCCGTGGTGACCGGTGGAAGAGGGGAGGAACCGTTGCTTGGAACAAACACTTTTTTGACGTCGCCACAATCTGACATGATTAGGACCTCCTTAGGCGATGGTAATGCCGGGGTGTAAGTATACATCTTGGATGGCATGAAGCAACGCAATACCATCTGCCATGGGTTTCTGAAATGCCTTGCGTCCTGAAATCAACCCCATTCCGCCGGCCCGCTTGTTGATAATGGCGGTTTGGACGGCGTCTTGCAGGTCATGTTGCCCCGATGCCCCCCCTGAATTGATCAGACCCATGCGGCCCATGTAATTGTTGGCAATTTGGTAGCGGGTCAGGTCAATCGGGTGGTCGGATGATAGTTGCTGGGTCACTTTTGGACTGGTTTTGCCAAATTGAAGGGCCGAAAATCCGCCATTGGTGGTAGGTAACTTTTGTTTGATAATATCGGCTTCAATGGTCACCCCCAAATGATTGGCTTGACCGGTTAAATCAGCGGCTTCATGGTAATCCGCTTGCTTGGTTTTAAACGCTTCATTGCGAAGGTAACACCACAAAATGGTCACCATGCCCAATTCATGGGCCATTTCAAAGGCCCTAGCGGTTTCAATCAGTTGGCGATGGCTTTCGGGTGACCCAAAGTAAACAGTGGCACCCACCCCAATACAGCCCATGTCATGGGCTTGTTGGATGGAGGCAAAGGCAATCTGATCAAAACGATTGGGGTAACTTAACAATTCATTGTGATTCACTTTTAAAATAAATGGGATTTTGTGGGCATATTTTCTAGAGACACTGCCCAACACCCCCAAGGTAGACGCCACGGCATTGCATCCCCCTTCAATGGCCAACTGAACGATGGCTTCCGAATCGAAATAGATGGGATTGGGCGCAAACGAAGCCCCCGCCGAATGCTCAATACCCTGGTCAACCGGCAGAATGCTAAGGTATCCGGTACCGGCCAAACGCCCATGAGACAAAAGGGTTTGTAAGCTGCGAAGCACCCGGTGGTTGCGATTGGAAATGGCAAAAATGCGATCGACCCAATCAGGACCCGGCAAGTGAAGAAGGTCAGACGAAATGGTGGTGCATTGGTGGGATAAGAGGTAAGCGGCGTTATCTCCTAACAACGATTCAATATCAGACAACGAGATGGAAGGGGAAAGGGGGGATATGAGATGGGTGGTCATATAAACTCCTTGGGTAAATTAGGATGCTTGAGTCAATAGGATGCAAGGCGATATCCTCACATCGGGCAGTGTAGCATATAATTCCAATATGGAGGATGGGTTATGGGCCTGTTTCCAGCTGCTGACGCAAGATGCGTTGTTGGGCTTTGACTTGTTCAATGTAGCGCAGTGCACGCAATGGCAAGCGGTCGGGGTGAGTGGCAGTAACGGTCCCCAATAAGTAAGCCGCCAGAGTCAATTCGAGGGCGTGAGGGGACTGGGCAAACCGTTGGGCGGCTTGGGCGGTGTAGCGAATGGTGCCCGAGAGGTTATCTGGGATCGAAAAGGGGTCGCGTACCCCCAAACGCCGGGCGGTTCCCCCCATCAATTGTCCCAATCCCATGGCCCCATTGTGAGAAGCCTTGGGATTAAACTGAGATTCAACCGCGATAATGGCGGCAACCAAGGTCGGATCGATCCGATGGGCATGGCTTTCTGTGATGAGATGGGTCACCATGGTGTGTCGGTTTTCGTCAGACAAGCGGGGGTTTTTGGATGCAATAAACCGATGAAGGGCCACGGACAATGTGTCGGGCTGAGGGGTGGCACCAAGGCCCGAAGGAAACAGCCCCACGATCAAAACGATCAGGTTTAGCCAACCCAATCCACTTCCAACACAGCCTATTCTAAAGGGACGACGCTTACACCAACCACGCAACATAGGTATACTTAACCATGCAAACGACGGGTTGGCAATTTAAAACCAAGACGGCATTATCGGGATTGGTTGCTGCCTTTTTTTTGTTTGTCTAAAAACCGATGGGCATCACGGGGCGTGGCGTGCCCGTGGGACCGACGATGGGTGGCGGCTTGTTCGGTTCGTAATTTTTGATAATGCCCCAGTCGATCGGGGGCCAACTGCCCCGTTTGAACGGCGTGTTTGACGGCACAGCCCGGTTCGGTATCATGGGTACAATCACCAAATTGGCAGTGTTGGGCCCACTCATAAATGTCTGAAAACGCATCATCCAATCCCATGCCAATGTCCCATACTTGAATTTCGCGAATACCGGGGGTATCAATTAAAAACGCCGGGGTATGTGACAATTGAAACAACTGTCGACGGGTGGTGGTATGCATTCCTTTGTGGTGTTTGGGATTGACCAATGATACGGGCATCGTTTGGCTGGTAAGGGCATTCATGAGCGTGGTTTTGCCAACACCCGATGGGCCAATCATCACACTGGTATGGTGGGGTTTGAACCAGGCGGTCACGTCGGGGACCCCCTCATGGGTGATCAGACTGGTGGGGAACAAGGGGGTATTGGCACAAGCGGAACGAATGGTATGAAGCAGTTCAGGAAGCCGGGTGGTCTGATCGATTTTAGATAACATGATGGCGGTGTCGACCCCTGTTTCTTTGGCCAAGGCCACAAAACGCTCCAGTCGGCGGATATTAAACGTATCATCGGCCCCATGTACCACCAGCAATTGGTCAATGTTGCTGACCAGGACATCTTCCACATGCCGTTTGCCTACCACTTTTCTCGATACTTTACTGTAACGGGGCAACAGGGATTGAATGCGATGAAACGGAGGGGGTAATGGGTCGATGATGACCCAATCACCCACCACGGGCAAGTCGGCTTCGGAGTTCATCTGGTACAACAAGCGACCTGCTATTTTGGCTTGGGTGGGGCCATCGCCGGTATCGACCCAATAATAATGCTTGGATTGATCCACCACGCGGGCCACACACCGGTCGGCGATCAGCTCAGGTGGATACAGATCGGCACGCCAACCGGGGGGGGGTGTCACGGGGTGGTACTAAGAAGACGATGGCCTGGTTTTGATAAAACTGGCGACCACGGAGAGGACCAACACCGAAAAAATAAACCCAAGTGACCATGAAATGGGCACTTTGTATACACCCGACACGATCATTTTGACCCCTACAAACCCCAAAATAATCGACAAGGCATATTTGAGGTAATAAAAACGATCCACAAAACCAGCCAATGCAAAATACAAAGACCGCAATCCCAGAATGGCAAAGACATTGGAGGTGTACACGATAAAGGGGTCACGAGAGACCGCCAAAATAGCGGGAATGGAATCCACGGCAAAAATCAAGTCGGTGCTTTCAACCAACAACAACACGGCAAATAACGGGGTGGCGGTTAGCGTGCCATTAAGCCGAACAAAAAAAGATTGACCGTGATAATCAGGACTCACCGGGATTACCCGCCGTAACAAGGCCAGTACCTTGCTATCGTGCACGTCCTGTTCTTTTTCATTCACAATGGCCATTTTGAGGGCCGTGAAGACCAAAAAAGCGCCAAAGACATAAATGATCCAATGGAAGGTTTGAATCAACGATATACCGCCCCAAATAAAGAGGCCTCTCATGACCAGGGCCCCAATAATGCCCCAAAAGAGTACCCGGTGTTGGTACATGCTAGGGACTTTAAAAGAGGTAAAAATAAGCAGAATCACAAAAATATTATCCACCGACAAGGCTTTTTCAAGGGTATAGCCCGCAAAAAATTCCATCGCCAGTGTGTGGTTGAATATGACCCCGACCCCCAGGCCAAAGGCCACCGCAATGGCAATCCACACCACCGACCATGTGACGGCTTCTTTAAATGAAATGACGTGGGCTTTGCGATTGAATACCCCCAAATCCAGTGCCAGCATGGCCAGGACAAACCCATTGAAGAGTACCCATTCCCATATACTGTGCTGCATGACGACTCCTTTTATTGGCCAGATTTAGACCATAACCGTTCAAGTAAACCAACCCGATTCTCACAGGCGTCATCCAAAAAACGCTGCAGGGTCATCCCCTTGGCATTGATGATCATACGATAGACCCCGGCCAGTCCACAATGCTGGCCGGCCCATTGGGCATCATGCTGAAAGGTGATGTGCCGATCAGACACATCATAGGTTCCCCCCATTTGGATCACCCCATCCTGCGAGAGGGTAAAGGTATGATGGGGGGTCAGTAACAGCTGGTAGGGGCCCGCCTGCCACTCGCCCGCTTCGGCAGGGGGGAGGGGAGACGGCAAAGAGACCGGATGAGGCCGACATCCCCCCATAGAAAGGGGTAACACCAGCAATCCGATGGCCCCGATGAGAAAGGGACACACACACGATACAAGACGGCGACGGGTGAACACAGGCCAGTGATAATGGATGAGGCAGGGCCTGTCAAGTAGGGGACGGCATGCTAGTGGCCATCCGACATCAAGGGCTCCGATCGCAATAGATGACAATCGTTTGATTTGTACGGAAGAGTGGGGGTGGGTATGATACAGTCCCGTGTCCTTGAATAAAGGAATCGTGTTGAGCCACCAGTCAGACCAATCGAAAGGGAACCGAATGGAACCCCATCAACATCAGCCATTCATGATGAATGTGAGCCATCCATGGTGACGCCACGGTGTGGCTCAAGTCCACATGTTCCAAACACTTTTCAGCAGTCTGGGTCTCTTAGTAATCGTTGTATTTTGACGACATTTTTAAATGGAATCATGGGGCCGCAGCCCACCCAAAAACAGGTGCCAGGCCCAACGTGTGTACCCCGTCAAACGTCAGATAAGCCGTCAGATAAGCATTGGATACCAGAAGACCACCCTTTTAGTCGCTCAAGCAGCCCCCTGTCGGCCGCCCCAACAGTGAATTTCCACACCGCCTCCTCAACGGGCAATGCCCCTGTCGTGACTCGGCATCAGAGATTGGGTTTGAGATTGACATATGATCAGGGCACCCTTCACATTACGCCGCTTTCTGATTGCAAACCGGACCTACGACAGGCCTTAATCAAAAATACCTCAATCCTTGATTATCACCATTTCCCACCCCGTCAGGTTGATCCTAAGGATTGGATCAAGCAATTGGCCAAGGAAAAAGGCGTGATACCCCCTGAACAGATGATTCAAGCAGTGGAGGTAATCATCGAGACTCCCCACTGCGTTCTACCGGAAAAGCCGGCGATTCGTCATCACGCGATTAAACTCTCTCGTGTGACAGCACCCCCTCATGGATGGGAACAAATCCGGTGCGACACGACGACGGGGACGATCACCTTACATCGACACCTGTCGCAGCGGGCACACTCTTATTGTGAGGTAAGAGACGAGAATCATAGCTGGCGTTATACCGTCCCAGACTCGGCATGGACGGCATTGGATCAATCTCGGTTGAATGGGAAATACACTCAAGATGCGTTGCTCACGTTTTTTGATACCGTCTTAGCAACCCACCATACACCGTCTTCAGACATCAATAATGGGGGAGATAGGAGTCGTAAGGAGGCGTGGAAAGAGATGGCAATTGGTTGTCTCATGGTGGACAGTGGTGATGAGTACCCCCTCCCCACGAACCTGGTAGAGGGTAACCGGTAGTGCCTGTGGGTTATAAAACGCTTAAGAAGGTCATGAGTCCGAGGACGGAATGGGCTCCCCCATTCGTTTAGATGGGTGTCCGGGATAGGGGCTGGGGTTTTCATGAGTACATCTTGGGCCTTGCCGTTCATCGGAAAGGGAATGGCGTATATTGGGTGCATCGGCCAATAACATCACCA